>Ga0070728_10005508_pt1 | contig 12465 bp, 9 predicted proteins | sample tdDd471_FD_66723 | JGI IMG/M metagenome (GOLD analysis project Ga0070728, IMG submission 66723) | Marine sediment microbial communities from the Atlantic coast under amendment with organic carbon and nitrate - tdDd47.1 | ecosystem: Environmental > Aquatic > Marine > Coastal > Sediment | place...
ACGCGCCGAGCAGCAGCTGCTGGCCGGTCTGGCCGCGGGCGTAGAACGTGCGCGACACCTGCGCGCCGCCGAAGCTGCGGTTGGCGAGCAGGCCGCCGTACTCGCGGGCGAACGGGACGCCCTGCGCGACCGCCTGGTCGATGATGTTCACCGACACCTGCGAGAGCCGGTAGACGTTGCTCTCGCGCGAGCGGAAGTCGCCGCCCTTCACCGTGTCGTAGAACAGGCGGTACACGGAGTCGCCGTCGTTCTGGTAGTTCTTCGCGGCGTTGATCCCGCCCTGCGCGGCGATGCTGTGCGCGCGGCGAGGGCTGTCCTGGTAGCAGAACGCCGTCACGTTGTAGCCGAGCTCGCCGAGCGTCGCGGCGGCGGACGCGCCGGCGAGGCCGGTGCCCACGCAGATGACCGTGAACTTCCGCTTGTTGGCGGGGTTGACGAGCTTGAGGTCGAAGCGGTGCTTGTCCCAGCGGTCGGCGATCGGGCCGGTGGGGGCGTTGGATCGAAGCTCCATCTTCAATGCTCCTCTTGCAGCTGCTCGGCGGACTGCACCGCTTCGGTGAGCTGGGCGTCCGTCCCGACCACGCGCGCGAGCACGGAGACCGGGATGGCGACGTTGCCCACCGTCAGGAAGATCGCGAGGCCCGCCGCGAGGGCGGTGCGCAGCTTGTCGTACTTGGGGTGCTGCAGGCCGATGCTCTGCGCCGCGCTCCAGCCCCCGTGATAGATGTGCAGACCGAGCATCAGGCTGGCGAACATGTAGGTCGCCGCGATGGGCCACCAGCGGAAGCTGTGGACCAGGTTCGAGTAGGGGTCGTGGGCGGAGAAGTCGTACCGCCCGAAGTCCAGCCCCGGCGCCGTGAAGTGCAGCAGGTGAAAGACGATGTAGGCCGCGAGCAGCGGCCCGGTCAGCACCATCGACCGCGCCGCGTAGGTCGTGATCTGATCCCGGCGGGCCTTCTTGTACCCGTTCGCGCGGGCCCCCTGGTTTCGGCGGGCGAGCTGCATGGTCAGCGCGATGTGGACGACCACGCTCACCAGCAGGGTGATCCGGGTCCCCCAGAGCAGCGGCGGGTTGTGCTTCAGGGTCCAGGCGTACTCGTTGAACGTCTCGGGCCCCGCGAAGACGAGCAGGTTGCCCAGCAGGTGGCCGATCACGAAGCCGAACAGGATGACGCCGGTGACGGCGATGACTGCTTTCTGACCGACCGTTGAGCGCGTGAGCGCCATGACACTCTGCATGGGCGGCGAGCTATACACCTCGAGCCTCTATTTTCAAGGCATTCAGTCCCGATCGAGGGGGGGATCGACGTAGTCGACGCGGTCGCCGCGGAAGGTGCGGAACGTCGTCACGCCCGGGCGCCGGGCCGCCACCCAATCGGGGCCGTGCGGCACCTTCCCGAGCCCTCCGGGGGTGTCGACGATGAATTTCGGCAGGGCGATGCCGCTGAGGCGACCTTGAAGGCATTCCATGATGTCCTCGCCCGTAGCCAGCGGGGTCCGGAGGTGGCTCGTGCCGCGCACCGGATCCGCCTGGAGAAGGTAGTAGGGCCGGACGCGGCGCCTGACCAGGCCCCGAAACAGCGCCTCGAGGGTCTCGGCGGAGTCGTTGATCCCCCGGAGCAGGACGGTCTGGTTCATCACGGGGAGGCCGTGGTCGACGAGCACGCGCAGCGCGCGCGTGGACTCCTCGGTGAGCTCGCGGGGGTGGTTGAAGTGGGTCATCACCCACGTCGCCTCGAACGCGTCGCGGATCGCGGAGGCCAGCTCGCCGTCGATCCGCATCGGCAGCGTGACCGGCACCCGGGTCGCGAGCCGGACGGTGTCGAGCGTGCCGAGCGCGGCGAGGCGGCGCAGGATCGCGGCGATCCGAGAGGTGCTGCCGACCAGCGGATCGCCGCCGCTGACGATCACCTCGCGGATCTCGGGGTGGGCCGCGAGGTGGGCCAGCGCCGGCGCGAGCCGATCGAGCGAGCGCGCGCCTCCCCCCTGGCCCACCATGCGCGACCGGGTACAGAAGCGGCAGTACACGCTGCACCGATCGCTCACGAGCAGCAGCGCGCGGTCGGGGTAGCGCTGCACCAGATCGGGGGCGACCTCGTGGGACTCCTCCCCGAGCGGGTCGCGCAGGTCGCCCTCGGCCTCGACCGCCTCGTCGGCGACGGGCACGCACTGGCGACGGATCGGGCACGCCGAGTCCTGCGGATCGCACAAATTCGCGTAGTACGGCGTGATCGAGATCGGCAGCCCGGCCGACAGGGCCCGAGCGGCGCCTTCGCGCTCGGCGTTGGTGAGCGAGAACGCGCGCTCCAGGCCCGCCAGGTCCGTGATCGCGTGGCGGAGCTGGTCGGCCCAGCCCGGCGCGACGGCGAGCGAGGGGCGGGTCATCGCGCGCAGCATACCGCGCCGCGCTTCGGGTACTCTCTGGGCCATGCCCTTCGCCACGCACATCCTCGTCCCGACCGACTTCTCCGAGGCCTCGCAGCTGGCGATCGACGCCACGTCGGTGCTGGCACGGAAGCTCGGCACGAAGGTCACGCTGGTCCACGTGCACGACCCGAGCGGGCTGCGCAGCCCGGCGCAGATCGCGTACAGCCCTCAGCGCCAGAAGAGCGTCGAGGAGCAGGTCGTGAAGGCCTGCCGCGCCTCGCTGGCGAGCGCGCGCGACGAGGGGCTGAAGGACGTGCCCGACGTGGAGACCGCGTTGATCGAGGACCCGTCGCCGGCGCGCGCGATCTGCGATCACGCCGAGAAGGTCGGCGCCGACCTCATCGTCATCTCGACCCACGGCCGCACCGGGCTCAAGAGCCTGCTGATCGGGAGCGTCGCCGAGCGCGTGGTCCGACACGCGCAGATGCCCGTCCTGACGCTGCGTTCGAACGCCGACGATTAGCAGCCTGTCGGGGCGTGTCGTGGTCCCCCTGACCATATCCGCGCCCAGGGACGGTACACTGGCCGAAGATGACGTCCGCAACGGCCGACATTCTCCTCGTCGGCGACGCCTCAGACCACACCGCTCAGCTCGACGAACGCCTTCGCGAGCGGGGCTACCGCGTGCGCCACGTGGAGTCGCCGCCGCTCGGCGCAGACGCCGATCTCGCCCTCGTGGTCGCCCCGCTCTCGGGATGGACGACCGAATCGGTGGTCCGCTCCCTGCGCGAGCGCCTCGCCGCCGTGCCCATCATCGTGACCGGCAAGTCAGACGAGGTAGAGCCCGAGCCGCTCACGCGGTCGGGCGTGTTCGACGTCGTGCTGGACGCGGCGCAGCGGCCCGAGCATCTGCTCGCCGCGGTGGGGTACGCGCTCGGCGCCCGAAAAGAGGACCGCGAGCTGAGCTACCTGCGCAACCAGGCCGCGAGTCGAGCGGTTCTGATCGGAGAGCACCCCGCCGTGCGCAAGGTCCTCGACGTCGTGGAGCAGCTCGGGGCGCGCAGCCTCAATGGCGCCGCGCCCTCGATCCTCGTGGTCGGTGAGACGGGGACCGGCAAGGGCGTGCTCGCGCGGACGATCCACCTCCGGGGCCTGCGTCGGCACCGCCCCTTCGTGGAGATCAACTGCGCGGCGCTGCCCCATCACCTCGTGGAGTCCGAGCTGTTCGGCCACGAGCGAGGCGCGTTCACCGGCGCCGGACGAGCGCGGGCCGGGCTGCTCGAGACCGCGCAGGGCGGGAGCCTGTTCCTCGACGAGATCGCCAGCCTGCCGCTCGAGCTTCAAGGCAAGCTCCTGACGTGCATCGAGGAGAAGCGCTATCGCCGTATCGGCGGCCGTGAATCGCGCAACGTAGACGTCCAGATCATCGCGGCGGCGCAGCCCACGCTCCGCAAGCTCGTGCGCGCCGGAGAGTTCCGGGACGACCTCTACCACCGCCTGAACGTGGTCAAGGTAGAGCTCCCGCCCTTACGAGACCGAGGCGACGACGTCCTGTTGCTCGCCCAACGGTTCATCGACGAGATCAGCCGGGAGTACGCGCTGGAGCCCAAGCGGCTCGACGAAAGCGCGATTCAGTTCATCCGCAGCTACCACTGGCCGGGCAACGTACGCGAGCTGCGAAATCAGATTGAACGTATCGCGCTCTTGTCGAACGAAGACACGATCTCCGGCTGGCACTTCGAACGGGTGAGCGGCGAGCTCACCGTGCCCGAGTCGCTCCGCAAGCGGCCGAAGACGTCCGACGTCCCCGAGCTCACGATACCACTACCCGAGTCGGGGATTTCCCTGGACGACGTCGAGGCCCAGGTCATCCGGCGCGCGCTGGAGATCAACGAGGGGAACGTCACTCGCACGGCCAAGTTCCTGTCGATCACGCGGCAGACGCTGATCTACCGCATGAAGAAGCACCTGATCGACCGATGAGGGCGACGTGTTGGATATCCAACACATGCCGGCGGTCCTGTGGGATATGAAACACCGCTGTTGGATATCCAACACTTCCGCGTGGGGATGCCCCGTGAATGGCGACGGAGACGGTGGATCGTGTCTTGCCTCACAGAGTGGCGGTGGGAGGTATGCGCATGAAGTTCTCGAGAGGCGCCCGATGGGCGGCCACGTTGTTCGGTCTACTCGCGGCGAGCTGCGCCGCGGAGGTCGCGGTCGACGAAGACGTCGGAGCCCACAAGGAGTCGCTCCACTCGTTCGACACGGAGGGGCCGACGACGCTGAACACGCCGATCGGGCTCGCGCTCGAGATCGAGAACGGCGCGGGAGTTCCGCTGCAGGTCCGGGCCGGTCAGAAGTTCTTCCTGGACCAGATCGACGTTCGGGCCTTCGTGGAGACGACGACCGACAACCCGTCGCTGGACGACCTGCGGGCGTCGAGCGATTTCGCGTCGCTCGACTGGAGGGGGCTCGACTTCGCCGAGAACGAGCCGGTGCTCCTGCCCAACCCCGACGGCACGTTCACCGACCGCCGCTTCTACCGCGACGCGCGCTGGATGGAGCGCCCGAGCATCATGGCGCTGTGGCAGGTGGACGACGACGGTCGCCTCAACGGGCGCGTCGTGGTCGTGTCCATCGGGCGAGACGATCGCCGCCGCCCCGCCGACCGCTTCTTCATCCGCCGACTTCGCGGCATTCAGTGGGCCAACGACTGCGCCACTCCCACCGATTGTTCGGGCGCCACTTCGTTCATGGAAGAGGGGCTCGTCGAGGTCCGGAACGCGAACCGGCGGACGCAGACGATGCGGATGCGTCCGGGCACGACCGGCCTGCGCCTGTGGTGGAGCGCGCGCGGCGGCGACCCCTACGAGATCCCGGTCGAGCAGCTCGAGGCCCCGGAGTTCGACTACAACTACGACATCGAGCTCGCGGCGGTCACGCCGCCGGGGCCCGCCGGCTACTACGAGCCGGGGAGCGAGGTCACGTTCCAGTTCACGCTGACCGACGGATCGGGCACGCGGCTGCACCCCGAGGGGTCGATCCCGTCGTACGCGGACGTGGCGTTCGGGTTCGACCAGACCGGCATCCAGTACTACCGCGGCTTCTTCGACGCGCCGGCGACCTACTGGCGGCGCAAGCACCGCGAGCGCGGGATGGGCGCGATGATCATCGGCCCGAACCAGGACATCCAGCCGATCCGGACGATCGCGCCGCTCGCGGACTTCCTCGGCCCCGATCCCACCATCCCGGTGGGGCTCCCCGAACGCGACGGCGTGTACTCCGAGGCGCTGACGATCCCGTACTCCTCGGTGATCTTCGGGGGCGCGCTCACGCCAGGCAACGCGCCGTGGTTCGAGCCGCAGCCCGACACGTTCACGTTCCAGATTCCGTCCAACGCCGAGCCCGGGACGTACCGGGTCGCGATCAAGGGGCGGCGCACCTACCTCGGGCAAGACATCCCCCGCACCACCGTCGTGTCGATCCAGGTGGGCACGAACACCGAGACCTTCGCGACGCCGACCACGGGCCCCTGCAGCACCTGTCACTCGGGCGGCGGCGACCTGGGCATCGTCCTGCACGCGAACGACGACCGCTCGGCGTGCGCGGGCTGCCACGTGCCGCTCGGCTTCGAGCTCGAGGGCCCCGTCTACGTCCGCACGCACTTCATTCATTCGCGCAGTGACCGCTTCGACGCGCCGCTCCAACAGTGCTCGAACTGCCACCTCGATCAAGCGAGCATCGAGCGGACGAGTCAGTCGGCGTGTCTCAGCTGTCACACTTCGTATCCGGCGGACCACGTCGCCGAGTACGGTCCCATCGAGAGCATCTACACCGGCGGTCTCACCCAGGATGCGTTCAGCCAGTGCACCAGCGCCTGCCACGTGACGCACCCGGGGAGTGGGTTCGCGCCCGGCACTTGAACGTCCGGGAAACGCCCGTTGCCTCGCGGCGCTACCCCGATGTAGCGTCGCCGGCTCAACGGAGGGAGGTTCGACCTGATGGCCAGTGTGACCTTGAAATACGGACGCTCGTCGAAGACCGACGAGGCAGACGCAATCGAGGATGTCCTAGAGCAACTCGGGCCCGTCGATCCGAAGCTGGTCACGTTGTTCGCGGCTCGCGATCGCGACCACGCGGCGCTCAATGCGAAATTGCGCGAGCGGCTGCCCGCGGGCGCCCGCCTCCTCGGCGCCTCGAGTGCTGGTGAGATCACGCGTGAAGGCGTCGCGTTCGGCTCCATCGTGGTCGCGGCGCTCGAGGGGGACCTCGAGGTCGGCCTCGGGCTCGGGAGCGGGCTCGAGAACGACGCGCTGCGCGCGGGCGGCGACGCGATGAAGAGCGCGTGCGAGCAGCTCGGCACGACCCCCAACGCGGTCGACACCTCATCGCACGTCGGCGTGGTCATCGACGACGGCTACAAGAACAAGAAGGAAGAGCTCCTCATGGGGGCGCTCGGTCAGAACCAGGGGATCCTCCTGGTCGGTGGCGGCGCGAGCTGCCCGGAGATGGATCCCGCGAAGCAGTCGAGCGTGATCCACGTCGACGGAGAGGTCGCCGACGACTGCGTCGCGATCGCGATGATCAAGACGTCGGCCCCCTTCGCGGCGCTCCGCCATCACGCCTACTCGCCGACCGAGGAGCGCATGGTGATCACCGAGGTGAGCGACGACGGCTACCGCGCGCTCACCATCGACGGCAAGCCTGCGGCCGCGCACTACGCGGACGTCATCGGCGTGAAGCCGGAGGAGCTGCCGTTCGGGATGCCGACGGGGTTCAGCGATCGGCCCCTCGCCATGCGGGTCGGGCGGGAGTACTTCATGCGCTCCCCGCTGACGCCGCTCCCCGACGGGAGCGTGCTCTTCGCCAACCTCATCGAGGAGGGCGCCGAGTACGAGCTCATGAAGCTGGGCGACCAGCCCTCGGCGATGAAGCAGTTCTGGACCGAGGAGGTCCCCCGCCGCGTGCGGAACCCGCAGTCGGCGCTCCTGTTCCACTGCAACGGCCGGCAGTTCGTGGCGATGCAGCAGGGGAGCGCGGAGGCGCTGTCGGCGGCGTTCGCCACCGCGCCGCCCAGCGCCGGGCTCAACGTGCAGTTCGAGATGTACTGCGGGTTCCACATCAACACGACCCTGACCACCCTGGTCTTCGGGTCGGACGCGTGAGCGAGGAGCAGACGGAGCTCGAGCGGCTCCGGGCCGAGCTGGGAAAGCAGAAGCGCCTCGCCACCCGGGCGATCGCCAGCTACCAGCAGCGGGCGCTCCAGATGGAGCTGATCCGCCAGCAGAACGAGGATCTCGACCGACTCGCGGCGGACCTGGCGCGCGCCAAGCGCGTGGCCGAGGAGCGGGCGCGGGAGGTCGAGGCGGCGGCTCGACTCAAGAGCGAGTTCCTCGCGAACTTCAGCCACGAGATCCGGACGCCCCTGAACGGGATCATCGGCTACTGCGACCTGCTCGCGCAGGAGGAGGGCGATCGGCTCACCGCCCACGGGCGCCGCGACCTCACGACGATCCGCAAGAACGCCAAGACGCTCCTCGCGCTGATCAACGACATCCTCGATCTTTCGAAGATCGAGAGCGGCCAGGTCGACGTCGTCAACGAGCGCGTGGCCCTCCGCGAGATCTTCGAGGAGTGCGTCGACACCCTCAACGAGCGTCTCAAAGGGAAAGATGTCGAGCTCCGCGCGACGGTGGAGAGCGGCGCCGAGCGCGTCTTCAGCGACAGCCTGAAGCTCCGTCAGATCACGCTCAATTTGCTGACGAACGCGGTGAAATTCACCGAGCTCGGCGAGATCAACGCGACCGCCCGCGCCGATGGAAGAGACCTCATCCTGCGCGTCGAAGACACCGGTGTGGGGATTCCCCCGGAGCAACTCGAGCACATTTTCGAGAAGTTTAGACAGGTGGATGGCTCGTTCACGCGCGCGAAGGGCGGCACCGGCCTCGGCCTCGCCATCGTCCGGGAGCTCACCCGGATCCTCGGCGGCAAGGTCGACGTGAAGAGCGTGCTCGGGCGCGGCACGACGTTCGAGATTCGGATCCCGGACGTCGTGGAGGGCAGCGACGCGCCGGCCGAGGACGACCGCAAGGTCAGCTCCGATCCGGCGACGCTCCGGCTCGACGGCGAGACGCGCGTGCTGCTGATCGACGACGACCCGATGATCCAGGCGCTGGTGAAGGCCCGGCTCGGCGCGGACGGGATGACGGTCACGGTCGCCTCCGACGGGAGCGAGGGGCTGCGCGCGGTGCGTGAGCAGCGCCCCGACGTCGTCATCCTCGACATTCGGATGCCGAAGCTCGACGGCTGGGCGGTGCTGTCGGCGATGAAGTCCGACGAGTCGCTCACGCGGATCCCGGTCGTGATCCTGTCGGTCGAGGAGGAGCGCGGTCGCGGGTTCTCCCTCGGCGCGTTCGAGTACCTGCTCAAGCCCGTCGAGCCCGAGAAGCTGGTGAGCGTGATCCTCAGCGCCATCTCGCCCGACTCCGGCGAGGTGCTCGTCGTGGACGACGACGAGGACACCCGGCAGCTCGTGCGCCGGCGGCTCGAGTCCGAAGGGTTCACGGTGTCGGACGCCTCGAACGGAGAGGACGCGCTGCTGCGCATCCGCGTCAACACGCCGGCGCTGCTCGTCCTCGACCTCGTCATGCCGTCGATGGACGGGTTCGAGCTGCTGTCGCGGCTGCGCGCCGCGGGCCACGACTTCCCGGTCGTGGTCCTCACCGGCAAGGAGCTCGACGACACGGATCGGGCGCGCCTGCGCGAGGGGCTGGCGCGCGTCATCCAGAAGCACGGGCGCTCGGTCGACGAGGTCGTCGACGAGGCCAAGCGCTTCGTGAGCCGTCGCCGCGCCGTGAAGGCCGCGCGCCTGCCGCGGGTGCTCTACGTCGAGGACGTGCCGCAGAACCGCGACATCGTCCGGCGCTACCTGCGCGGCGTGGTCCAGCTCCTCGAGGCGTTCGACGGCGAGCACGGCCTCGAGCTCGCGCGCCGCGAGCACCCCGACCTGATCTTGATGGATCTGAGCCTGCCGCGGATCGACGGCTGGCTCGCGACCCAGACCCTCAAGGACGAGTCGAGCACCAAGGACATCCCCGTCGTCGCGCTGACGGCGCACGCCTCCGCCGAGGACCGGGAGCGCGCGATGGAGGCCGGGTGCTGCGACTACCTGACCAAACCGGTCGAGCGCGGGCAGCTGGTCCGCACGATCAAGAAGAACTTGAGCCGAACCTGAAAGTAGCAATGACAGACCAGGCTCTTCGCTTGCTGATCGTCGATGACGATGAAGAGCAGCTCGACATGGTGCGGCGCCTCCTCACGGCGCATCAGTTCGAAGTCGAGACGACGTCCTCGCCGATCGGCGTGTCCAACATCGCGAGGCGGTTCGCGCCGAACGTCATCCTGATCGACGTCAATCAGCCGGCGCTGCGAGGCGATCGGATCCTGTCGCTCGTCCGCAAGAACACGAAATCGAGCGCGAAGCTCGTCCTGTATTCATCGCTCGACCCGGCCGAGCTCCGCGAGCTCGCGCGGTCGGTCTCCGCGGACGGTTGGATCCCGAAAGGACTGGACGCGGCGGAGCTCGCCAGGAAGCTCCGGCGCATCTCGGAGAGCTGAGCTCGAGAGGGGGGATGAGATGGAACATCACGTCGATCTCCAGCGACGAACCGCGGCCGCGATCGAGCGGGTCTGGCCCTACATCTACGGGTCTCGCGAGGGGCTCGCGTCCGCGCTCTCGATCGTCGAACGCTGCGTCTCGGCGCCGCCGGCGGGGTGGCGCTCGCTGATCTCGGACGACCACGCGCCGGTCGAGCTCTCGGTCGCCCACAGCGCGCGCGGTCCCGAGCTGAGGCTGCTGTTCGAGATCGCGGGCGACGAGCCGACGCCGAGCGCGCAGCACCGCGCCGCGCTCGCCGCGGCGCCGTGGCTGTCGGAGCGCTTCGACGCGCAGGTCGGCCGACTCGACCAGCTCGCTCCGCTGCTGGCGCCCGACGACGCGCACGGCCGGTTCGGCGTGTGGCTCGCCGCGGTGTTCCGCCGCAGCGGAGCCGTCGAGTTCAAGGCCTACCTCGACCCGCAGGCGCGTGGCCCGGCCCGAGCGGCCGACCTCGTCGAGCGAGCCCTCGGCCTGCTGCAGCTGCCCGGCGCGTGGCCGGCGGTCGCGACGCTCGCGCGCCGCGGTCCCGCGCTCGACTCGCTGACCTTCCTCTCGATCGATCTCGTCGACGTCGAGCGCGCGCGGACGAAGGTCTACGTCTCGAAGACGAACGCGACCTTCGAGGATCTGCGCTTCGACGCGGGCCTCGCCGAGCACGGCGATCCCGAGCGGCTCGCCGCCCACATCGCCGCGGTGACCGACGCCGACGACGGGGTGCTCTGGGCCGCGCGCCCGACCGTCACCTGCCTCGGCTTCATCGGCGCCGATCCGCGGCCCAAGCAGCTCACCGTGCACGTGCCGGTCCGCGCGTACGCCCCCGACGACGAGGTCGCACACGAGCGCGTGCTGCGCGCCCTGCGCGCGGCGGGGTACCCGACCGCGACCATGGAGCGCGTCGTGAGCGCCTTCGCCCAGCGCCCGCTGGCCGCGGGGTCCGGGATGATCCCCTACATCTCGCACGGCGCGGACCCGGGCCGCCCGCGGGTCACCGTCTACCTCGCGACGGAGGCGTTCGAGACGCACCCGCCGCACGCGGGCGTGGTGCCGACCCCCGTCCCGGCGACCCCCGGCGGAGACGCGCCGAAGGCGGTCCGGCACTACGCGGACACGCCGATCACGTACCACCCGTACCTGCAGCGCCTGGCCCGCGAGCCGCTCGCGATGCCGCGCCTCGCGCTGCTGCTGCTCAACTTCCAGCGCGCGATCACCCGCGACTTCAGCCGCCGGCTCGCGCAGACCGTCGCGCGCGTCGACGACGAGGCCGTCCGGTCGATCCTCGCCAAGCAGCTCAACGACGAGCTCGGAGACGGAGACCCCGACGCCGCCCACCGGCTGCTCTTCGACCGGTTCGTCGACGGCATGCGCCCGTTCGCGCCGGACCCGCCGCCGGCGGACGCCCTCGCGCCGGGCGAGAAGCTCGGCGAGACCCTCGAGGCCTTGTACGTCGAGGAGCCCGATCCGTGGATCGCGGTCGGCGCGACGCTGATGATGGAGGTCTTCGGCCAGCAGGTGGACTCGTTCCTCGGCGACCAGTTTCGCCGCCAGACCGAGCTCCCGCCGCCGGTGATGGAGTGGCTGACGCTGCACGAGGAGCTCGAGCACGATCACGTCGACGAGGTCTTCGATCTCGCCGAGCTCGTCCCCGAGGGTGGCGCGACCCAACGCGTGCTCGACGGGGTCCAGGCCCTCGCCACCGCGGGGTGGCGGTTCTTCGACGACATGTACGCGCGCGCGTGGCCGGGGTGAGCGCGCCACCGGCCGAGCTGCGCGAGCGCGTCCCGCTGCTCGGCGAGCGCGTGTACTGCGCGACGCAGTGCCTCGGGCCGTGCCTTCGCGAGACGTTCGAGGCCCTCGACGCGTACCGGCGCACGCTGACCCGGCGCGCCCGCGACCTCGACGCGTGGATCGAGCGCTACGAGGCGACGCACCAGGCGCTCGAGCGCCTGCTCGGCGCGCCGCCCGGCAGCGTGTTCCTCGCCGCGACCGCCACCGCCGCGCAGGCCGCCATCGCGAGCAGCCTCCACCCGCGTGCCGCCGCGGATCGCGTCGTGATCGGCGCCGCGGACTTTCACTCCAGCCGCTACTTGTGGCGCGCGCAGCGAGCGCGCGGCTTCGAGGTCGTCGAGGTCGAGGCCGAAGCGCACGCGGCGACGTCGCGCTTCGTGGACGCCATCGACGAGCGGACCGCGGTGGTCGCGCTCTCGCTCGTGTCGCCTCGCAGCGGCGCGCTGCTCGGCGCGGAGCGCGTCGCGGCGCGCTGCCGCGAGGTGGGCGCGGTGTTCGTGCTCGACGCGTACCAGGCCGTCGGCGTGGTGCCCGTCGACGTGGGCCGGATCGGCGCGCACGTCGTGGTCGGCGGGACCCACAAGTGGCTGCACGGCGCGGGCACGGGGCTGGCCTTCGCCTACGTCGAGCCCGCGCTCGCCGCGCGCCTCACC
>Ga0070728_10005511_pt1 | contig 12464 bp, 10 predicted proteins | sample tdDd471_FD_66723 | JGI IMG/M metagenome (GOLD analysis project Ga0070728, IMG submission 66723) | Marine sediment microbial communities from the Atlantic coast under amendment with organic carbon and nitrate - tdDd47.1 | ecosystem: Environmental > Aquatic > Marine > Coastal > Sediment | place...
TGAGCAGGAACCCAGATATTTTCCTTTAGCCTTTAGCCTTTAGCCTTTAGCCTTTAGCCTTTAGCCTTTAGCCTTTAGCCTTTAGCCTTTAGCCTTTAGCCTTTAGCCTTTAGCCTTAATTTATACTTGGCCCTTCCATGAAATCGGTCTCGTGCGGGCTGTGAAACACCTCGATGCGGGTGCGGATCGTCTCAAACTCGTCGTCACCGATAACGCCCTGCATTTTGAGCCAGTGGAATTTTCGGATCTCTTCACCGGGGTCGTTGGCGTAGTCGATTTCGCCGTACCAGGCGAGGAGTTGGCTCTTACGGCGTGTCATGAGCTCGTTCAACACCTCTTCGTGACGTTCGTCACAGATGAGGTAAAGTTCTCCGGCCTCGGTTTTCAACACGGTAAAATGAGTGACCGCAAAGCGGTATATGAGGAGGCAGCAGGCAGCTGCAAGGGGCCAGTGAAGCGAAAGCACCGGGGCCGAAGCAGGGTCTATGATTCCCGTAAGCAGGCGGCACAACCAGACGATCAACAATACGACTCCCGCATTGCGAAACCAGGGAGTGCGTTCCTCCAGGGTCGTATGTTCCATGGGAATATCGGCATAATTTACACCAAAGGAACGGGAACCTCCATCATGCCCCATGGTGTAGGTCAGCCGATCATCCTCAAAGGTGAAGTGCGACCGGTTGAAGTAGCGTTTTTGTGTTATCTCCATGCATGCCTCCGGAGATGGCAGGGTTGACACGTAAAATACGAACAGCATAAAAGCGCGTTTGCGGTACCACTGCACCGGACGCCATGTGCGCAAACATTAAACAAACTCACCGGGAATGGCAATACTAATGTGGAAGATGGGATTTTAGGGTAATCGCATGGGTGGATCGGTGAGACGTGGTTTTCCGGATGAGGTCGAAGAGTTGGATTTCAGTGCGTTAGCACCGGTGCACGTCATTGCTTCTGCGGCATCCCTTTTGTTGATCATGGGGCCGGTTTATCGGTTTTCTCGTCCAGCAACTCACGAAGTGCGGTTGCGATGGTTCGCCGGTCCAGGGGTTTGATGAGGGGGGTAACGCGAATATTTCGAGCTGCCAACTCCCGGTTAAGGCTGTCTGAGAGTCCGGAACAGAGGATGACCGGGAGTTCCGTGCGAAGGGTTCGAATTTTTTCTGTTAATTCGAGACCGGTCATTTTTGGCATGGTCATGTCGGTGATGAGGGCATCAAAGTTATCCGGGGTCGTCTGGAACAGATCCAACGCTTTGACAGGACAGGTGGTCGCTGTGACCTGATACCCCATGGAAGAGAGCATCAGCCTCATGAGCTCTACAAGGGTTGGCTCATCGTCCACCACGAGAAGGCGTTCTGTTCCCCCGGGAAAGGAGAGGGCCTCGTCTGACTCGTCCGGTTCCGTTTTATCGACGATGGGAAAAAAGAGGGTGAAGGAGGTTCCGATGCCGGGCTCGCTGTACACAAGAATTTGTCCGTCATGGGAACTGACGATGCCGTGCACGACAGAAAGCCCAAGTCCGCTGCCTTCCCCCTCTTTTTTTGTGGTGAAGAAGGGGTCAAAGATTCGGTCCCGTGTATCGGCACTCATGCCGTGGCCGGTATCTTCCACAATGAGTTTCTGGTAACGGCCGGAAGGCATGTCCACGAATCGTTTTGAGTAGTTTGTCTCAACGGGGGCCTCCTGGAGTGCAATGCTCAGAACCCCTCCATCGTTTTTCATGGCATGGGCAGCGTTTGTGCAGAGGTTCATGATCACCTGGTGTATCTGGGTGGCGTCTCCCATGATGGTGGCATCTGACGTGAGGCTTTCCTCAATGCGAATGGTTGCGGGAAGGGAGGCGCGTAGAAACTTGACAGCCTCTCTGATAATGGGTTGCACCCTGATGGGCTCTTTCGTCTGTTTGGTTTTACGGCAGAAGGTGAGAAGCTGACGCACGAGATCTTTGGCTCGATTGCCGGCATCACGGATTTGCTGAAGATTCTCAACAAGTTGTGCATCTTCCGGGGGTGGGTCCAGGGATATTTCGGTATACCCGAGAATGGCCGAGAGGATATTGTTAAAATCATGCGCGATACCGCTGGCAAGTGTCCCTACGGACTCCAGCTTCTGGGACTGGCGAAGCTGGGACAGTGTTTTTTCTTTTTCCAGTTCCATCTCTTTGTAGGAGGTGACGTCCTGTACCGTACCAATGGTTCGCAATGGGCTTCCGCATTGATTGTATTCGGTGTGCCCTTTTTCATGGATGTACTTGATTCGTCCGTCGGGCAGTCTCAAGCGATGGTTGGTTTCGTAAGGGGTGTGCTGGGAGACGGAGGTGTTGAAGTCGTTGCGAACCATGTCCCTGTCCTCGGGGTGGATCAGATTGAGAAAGAGGGCATAGGATGGGGTGTGAGTGATTGGGTCCACTTCAAAGATGGCGTAAATTTCATCGGACCAGATGAGATCTCCTGTTCGGATATCCAACTCCCAGTGGCCGAGGTGGGCAATTTTCTGGGCTTCACGGTAAAGAGTCCGGCTTCGTTCCAGCTCTTTTTTCATCTCTTTGCTTTCGTGGTTTAGCCGGAGGGATGAGATGATGCACTCTTCGCCATCCAAGGGAAATCGTCTGGCTGAAATGATACAGGGGAGAATCTCCCCCGATTTATGGCGGAGTTCCGTCTCGTAGGCCTGAACCCCTCCCTTCCTGCTAAGGGACTCCACCCAGTGCTTGCGTTGATCCGGGTGGACCCACAAGTTCATGGTTTCACTTTTAATCCCCACCATCTCATCACGGGAATAGCCGAGGACATCTTCAATGACCGGGTTGGCATCCACAATTTTTCCATCGGAAAAGCGGGAAACCAGTGTGGCTTCAGGGGAGGATAGAAAAGCGCGAACCAGGGTTTTCAGGCTCTCTTTCAGCTCGGAGTTAAGACGTTTTTTTACCTGTTTGTCTTTCTGGCGTGCTTGGAGGCTGGCTGACAGAAGAAACGAGACAAATCCCACGACCATCAACCCGGTGGAAGCCGCTGTCAGGGCCATCGGATCATGAAGGCTCTCTGTGTCTCGGGCGTGGAGCAGCCGTGTCGCCATAAAGCTGGCGGGAAGGCTCCATGTCATGGTCAGGGCAACAACGACCGGTGTCTGAGAGATAGCAGCCCAGAGAGGGAGCAAAAGGGTCACATACCAGCCCGTTGTAACGGGGACAACAAGGGGGATCAGGACGACACAGGCGACAAAGGGCAGATACCAGCCGGGCCCTGTAACCCCTGATTGTTTTTTTAGAACGACCGGTTGGGAGATCTCACCCAAGGGGCGTGTCCATCCCGCCTGTTTCATGGGGCCGGTTAACAGGAGAAGCCCCGGAAAGGTGATGAGAAACAGTGCGCCACCAACGGCAAACAGGTCGTTTTGGATCAGTTCGAACAATCGTGAGGCATGGGCTTCAGAACACAGCCATTTCATCAGTGGTAAACCGGGCAGTCGGGTGACGGCGTAGGGAAGCAGGATTCCGGCACTGATAAAGCGAATGCTCTGCTGGAGATCAGGCATCCAGCACTTCCCGGAGGGTTTGCGGTGAAAAAACCATAAGGAGAGAGACAGCGCGGCCGTATTCATGACGAGGAACGCCCATTCGCACGGCGAATAAACATAACCAAGCCCCAGGTTTAGTGTGAAGGCAGAGAGAAGGTAGCAGGGCACAACGCGGAAGCCCCACCAGTGAACAAGGAGAAGTCCCATGCCCATATCCATGGCGTAGGAAGGAATGGTTTCGTTAGAGGCCAGGGCCGTGTGCGCCCAGTGCGCCAGCCCGCAGAGAACCAAGGCAACAGGCCACGTCGCAAAGGGAAGTTGTTTTTTGTTTGTGTGGGGAGATGAGGCTCTTCTGGTCATCGTCATCAGTCTCATGGCACCGTGCCGCCATGCGGCGGCTCTTCGTGTTGACGGCCCGATACAGGAATGGGGGGGGCTGGGTCAGGGCCTGTTGCGAATCAAATAAATTGAACCCAGCGCATTTACCCAAGGAGGATGCGTTGGCGGCGTCATTTTTATTAATGTGGTCGTTTCTTAAGGTACGAGACGTCTCAATTCATGCTGTTCGGGTGTGCGTTGGCGTGTGTGGAATTCAGAAGGTGAGATGTGAGAAGACATTCGGCTTGAAGCGAATCGGGGGTGTCGGTTTGCGTCTCAAGGGGATTCACATCTGTTAATATAACATGGCTGGATTGGAATCTCTATCTTGCAATGATTATTCTTTGAATAATTGCGATTTTACGATCGCTATAATGAATTGTAAACATTGATGTTGTTGTGCGCGATAGGGTTGATGTTGTATTAATATTATATTTCGCCGCCAGATCTTTGCAACTGACGTAAACCTGCCCTGATGCACTCTCCTTTTTGGCTCTATCCTTCTTGACACTTGTCTGGTGTATTCCTGTTCATTCGCGATGAATTCTCTCCTAACCTAACCCCGATATTTCACGACTTGAGTGCACCCGGTTCGCCCATAGGCTGAGAAAGGTGGGCGGGAAATCGTGAATTTTATTTTGTGTTTTAACATACCTTAATTAATCGCAATAACCAGTTGTAATAACATGATGCTGCTTTCTCATGAAATAGGCGGCTTAGGGCCTTGCCAATAGTTAATTATACACTGCGTTTTAAAAATGAACGTGGGACCGCAGTGCGTTGTGGAAACGCCCGGTAACGGTCATTGTATAATTATTTCATAGTGAGGCCTGTATTCTGTTTCACGTGTCCGGGGGGCGGGTGCGGACAAAATGCACCGGTTGATCGCGTCCCTGGACGTTGCAAGAACCGTCACCAGAAAGGAGGCTTCCATGGAAACAGACCTAAGAAACATGATGCTGGATGCATGCCATGCGCTGAGGAAAGAGCTTGCCGGTACAGATGGGACTCCCTCGCTGCTTCAGACGGCAGTCGATGCGGAGCGTGTGTTTACGGCGTTGAGTCACAGTCCCTGGACTCCGGCGAGGGAGCTGGCCGAGGGGCTCGGGGTTGACCAGGATCGCATGCTTCTCGCCTACAAGTGCATGCAGCGGGCCGAAGGAATGATGGAGCGCCTCAGCCAAGGGGTCCACAGTGACTATTTCAACGTGGTGCGTCACTACTTCAACACCCCGTTTTATACCCTGGTCTTCTTTGTTGGGACCACCTGCCCGAGCCGGTGTGTTTTCTGTCCCAATGTCTCAGTGAATAGCGACGGCAGCCGGAGTCTGACGAATTATGGAGACGGGATGACCCCCATGGAAAGCGGGGCCATTGACGCCATGTTTTTGGAACTGGACCGTTTAAAAACGGCGGGGATCGGATTGCTGGTGAAAATATCCGGAGGCCTTGAGCCCATGACGGATGTGAAGACCCTTACCCACATTGCCCGTCGGGCAGGGGAGCTCTCCGTGCCGGTGAAACTTTTTACCAACGGCATTCTGCTTAACACAGATCAACGGCGTCGTGCCGCTCTGCTGACGAGAGATATCCGCATCAGCCTGAGTACAGCCGATGCCGGTCAATATGAAGTGATCAACTTTGGTGAGCGCAGGCCAAGACATCGCATGCGGCTTGATCATCTGAAAGAGAACCTGAAGGCGTTGGTTCGGCTGCGGGACCGTACCGGCTCTGCGACACAGATTGGTTTCAACAGCATTATCATGCCCACCAACTGCGACCAGGTGCTCCCTCTGATGAACATGGCCCGTGACCTTGGGGTGGACTACATCGATTTCAAGCCCGACTATTTTGGTTCCGTGGATACAAAGGAACAGAAAACTATCATGGACGCCGTTGCCATGGCGACGGATCTATGCAAACAATCTGACTGGAAGTCTCTTTATATTCATTTTGCCGGGGCCATCCAGCGTGATCATCTGTACTGGAAATCATGGGAAGGGCAGTGCGATGCGGTCAAGCAGGCGAAGTACAAAATGTTTGTGACCCCCTTCGGGCATTTGAGCCCCATTCACTACGGGGCGTTTCCACACAGTGACATAGAGCCTGAAGCGGAGTTGGCCCGTTGGGATGTGGGTCGAACAAACGGGGTAAAGCGATTTCTTGATGTTCTTGCCAGCCCCGATCCCATTCCGGCAGTCCCCTGGTCCTGCCTCAACCCGTTTGAGTTGATGCTCTCCCTTGAAATAGAGCGGGAGGCCCTTGACAAGGCGTGGGGGATTCCCGTCTCCTGTAGCCCATACCATACGTCGCGCAGGCATGAACTGCCCGTTGAGCTGGTTGAAGCCTGGAGACGGGGAGGAGTCCATGCTCTATGAACTTCGAGAGTACCGCATTAAAACGGGCTGCCTTACCCGGTGGATCGACGTGATGGAGTCCCTGGTAATTCCTTTCCAGCGGGAGAAGGGGATGGATGTGGTGGGCAGCTTTGTGGCCGTGGACGTGGAGGATCTCTATATCTGGATACGCCGGTTCGAGAATGAATCGGAAAGAAAACGCCTTTACGACCTTGTCTATGGAAGCAGTTATTGGAATGACACGGTTCGTCCTGCCATGGGAGACATGCTGCTTCGGGAAGCAAAGCGAGAAGTGCTGATGGTCCCTGCTGGAAGTTCATATTTGACGTGAGTCTTTTCTTCAGGCAGGCTCAATACAGTACTTGCAGTCATGGTGAGTTTGACAGGGGCGGTTCCGCTGCCTGGAAAGGGGCAATAGATGTTGTTATTCCGCAGGATGTTGCATTGGGTTCGAAGACGGAGATTATCGGCAAATGAACTCCTGAAAGCGTTGCCGGATCTGGTGTTTGTCTTTGACCGTGAAGGCAGGTACTTGAAAGTCATTGGCGGTGCCGAGAGGCGTTTTTATGACGATGGCTCCTTTCTCACAGGAAAGCTTATTCACGATGTGCTTCCCGTGGAAGTGGCGGACCATTATCTTTCGATTATTCACAAAACCCTGAACACTGGAACCACCCAGGTGGTGGAATACACTCTCTCGGCAGCTGACCTTAAAACCAGCTCAAAGGACGGTCCGTCCGGGGAACAGTGGTTCCAGGGGCGGGTTGCGCCCCTCCTGTTCGACGGAGAACCCTCGGGTTGTGTGTTGTGGACAGTCATCAATATTACGGAGAAAAAACAGGCGGAGATGGAGCGGGACCGGGCCATGGCAAATCTTGAGAACGCCCTGGCTGAGATCAACACCCTCAAGGGGATCCTCCCCATCTGCAGTGCCTGCAAAAAGATCCGTGATGAAAGCGGCGGGTGGCATCAAATGGAAGACTACATCTCGGATCATTCCGATGCCGATTTTTCCCACGGCATCTGTCCCGATTGCATGAGGACGCTGTACCCGGAGTGTTGCTATGATGAGCAGCAGCCCTCATAGATTGTAACCATTGGGCTTACGCCACCGGCGGTTCTGCTGGAGGCATCCCTATTCATTTACTCTCCCCGGAACCGGCGTGACGTGCAATGTACCCGCCACCTGGCTCTCCTCTACGAAGAGTCGGCATCCGTATACGGCTTCAAGCTGTTTCTTTTCCAAGACAGCAGACGGGGCTCCCAGAGCCGCCACCTGCCCTTTATGGATCAGGCAGAGGGTGTCGGCATACATGGCGGCCAGGTTCAGGTCGTGTGAGACCATCACCACCCCCATCCCCCTTTCTCTCTTCAGACGCTCCATCAAATCCATGACACGCACCTGGTGAGCCAGGTCCAGGGCTGATGTGGGTTCATCCAGCAGGATGAATTCGGGCTGCTGGCAGACGGCACGGGAGATGAAGACCCGTTGCCGTTCCCCGCCGGAAAGGGCATCGATGGTTCGGTCCGCCAAATGAAGGACATCGGTGAAGGCCATGGCCTCTTCGGCAAGGGTGGTGTCTTTTTCCTGGTGAAATCCCAACATCCCCAGATGGGGGGCTCTCCCCATAAGTACCACCTCACGGACTGTAAGGGAGAAGGCGGTCTCCACTGTTTGTGGCAGAAAGGCGATGCGGCGTGCCAGGTTTCGCCGATTAAAGCGGGGGAGGGGGGACCCGTCCAGGAACACCTCCCCTTTGTTCGGCCGGGTGAGCCCCGCAAGGCATTTGAGCAAGGTTGTTTTTCCCGTTCCGTTGGGGCCGGCAATGATAAAGAAGGAGCCCCCTTCCATGGCAAGGGAGATATCGGAGATCACCTCGTGGTCTCCATAACCGGTGGAAAGACCGGCAACGGAAAGGTGTGGGGTTTTATGTGTGTTCTTCACGACCGGGCCCTCCTTCGAAGCAGCATGATGAAGAGGGGGGCACCGATAATGGCGGTGATGACGCCCACGGGGATCTCACCTTCCCGTGGCAGCCAGCGTGCCAACAGGTCACAGATCACCATAAAAGCTCCACCGCCCACGATGGAGGCCGGAACCAGAACCCGGTGGTCCGATCCGAAAATCTGCCGGAGAATATGGGGAACCACAAGCCCCACAAAGCCCATGAGACCGCTCTGGCAGACCATGGCACTTACCATAAATGAGGTGGCGACAAGAAGAATAAAGGTCGTTTTCCGGATGGAGACCCCCATGGTCCGAGCCATTTCACGCCCCATGAGCATGAGATTCATCTTATGAGAGCAAAGAAAAATCACAGCAAAGCAGGGTAGGATAAGAAGGGCCACCATGCCCACCTGGGGCATGTCTGCAGAGGAGAGGTCACCCATGAGCCAGAACATGATGTCGTGGAGCTTGTTCTCTTCGGAGATGGAGATGAGAAACATAATGATCGCCGAGCAGAAGGCGTTGACCATGACGCCTGAAAGCAGCATGGCATCCCTTCCGGCTTGGCTTTCCCCTTTAGAGAGGACAATGACAAGAAAGAGGGTGGTCATGCTGCCGGCAAAGGCGGTGGCGCTGACCCCCGGTACGCGGGCGAACCCTGCGAGAATGCCGATGATGGCCCCGGTGGCAGCCCCACCGGATATCCCGAGGATATAGGGTTCTGCAAGGGGGTTCCCAAGCAAGGCCTGGAAGACGAGTCCGCCCAGGGAGAGGACCGCGCCGCAGAAGAGGGCCATGAGCACACGTGGAAGGCGGATGCGCTCGATGATGGCATTTTGGAGCCCGTCGGCGTCGGCGCTCCCGGTCAAAAGATCCCAGACCGGCTCAAGCCCGATGCCGGAAGGGCCCGTGGCCAGCCCAAGAATAATGGCCAGGGCCAGAACCACTGAGAGAAGGCCGGTGATAAGAAAAATACGTTGAACCAGCCGGCCCTCGATAAAATGCGTGTTACTCATGGTGTGCCTCCGCAAAGAGGGTGGGATGGATCAGGGCCGCCAGCATGGCAAGGCCGTCCACCACACGTGGGGTGGGGCGATCCAGGGTATCAGAGTCCACCACATGGATTCTTTTGTTTCTGACGGCGGGAAGGGATGGCCAGCTTTCCCAGTCTTTCTTGACAACCTCGAAGATGTCGTTTCGAGCCATGGAGGTGATGATGATCATCTCCGGGGCCAGGGCCAGGACTTGCTCTTTTGAAAATCGGGGGTAGGGTGTGTCACTGGTGACGACGTTTGTCCCACCGGCTCTCTGGATCATTTCATCGAGAAAGGTGTTTTTTCCTACGGAGACGATGGGAGAGATGCCGATTTGAAAGAAAATGTCTGGCTTGTGGGGCGCTTCGGCAACGGCCCGGTCGATGACGGTGAGCTGCGCTCCCATTTTATCCGTGATGGCGGCAGCAGTATTTTTTGCATCAAGGATATCGCCGATCTCTTGGATAGACCGAAGGATGGTGTCAATGCTGTCGGGGTTGACCGTGTAAACGGGAATTCCGAATGCCTTCAGCCTCTCGATGGTTTTTTTAGGGGGGCCGTCCTCCACCGTCAGGCAGAGATCTGGCTTCAAGGTCACGATGCTTTCAAGCTCGGGGCGGATGTAGCTGCCGACCCGTGGGAGCATTTTCGCTTTTTCGGGATAATCGCTGTAACGGGTGACGCCGACAAGGAGAGGTCCCTTTCCCAATGCAAACACGATCTCCGTGATGCTGGGGGCCAGAGAGACCACCCTGAGGGGCCGGTCCGGCAGGCTAATGGTGCAGCCGGTGGTATCGGTAAATGTGCGTTCTCCCCCATGGGAGTCCGAGACACCGGAAAAAAACACAGGGAGGGATATCAGAATTGCGAGAGTAAGGGCTCGATATCTCATGGTTTCTCCTTTGTGTAAACGGAGTTGGAAGGGTTGGGCACAGCGCTTGCGTGCCTGAAACCCAAGGGTTCGAGCCTGATTGCCGGATTTTCCCCTGAGGGAAAATTATCCTTGACATAGGATATTTCTATGGAATAGTAAACGAGAAATTCAGGTGCTTCCCAGTTCTGCTTTTGAGCAGGTCCGGGAGGAGAATAGGGAATCCCGTGAGAATCGGGAACGGACCCGCCGCTGTAATCGGGGACTGTCCAGGCCATCATGCCACTGCGTGTTTTTACACCCGGGAAGGCGCGCCGGACGGAGCGATCCGAAAGTCAGAAGACCTGCCTGGATGGAGATGGATCAACGCCCGTGGTAAAGGCTTTGATGCGTTGTGATGCTCTTCTTTAACAGCATCACAAAATCAGTGTGGGAGAATACGGATCCCCGCACCTCATCCGAGGTGCGGGGATTTTTTTTTGGTTCTTTGTTCTCGGAGCTGTCCCCACCCCCTCCATCTTGGTTTTTTGATGTAATCACACGTACGCAACGCTGTAATAGCAGGAGAAGGGAGTGTATCACCATGGAATGGAAAAGCCTGATTGCCGGATTGGTCTTCACCATGGGGATATACGCCATCAAATGCGGGATCGGTCTTGCGTGTGGTTTTGTGGACCATGAGAAAACCGGGCATCGCATTTATTTTGTCTGCGGAGCCATCCTGGCCTACGCCCTGCTTTTCGGCGGAAGCTATCTTCTTCTCACCCATGTGAATCTCCTGAATCAACTCCTTATCGTTCAACAGATGGTCGAGTGGGCCATGGCCGTTCATCTGGCCATGGCCACACTTCTTCTGGTTTGGGGGAGCTCGCTGCTCAAACAGCCGACAGCCGAGGCAGGGCCCGTCAGGGGATGGTGGCTTTTTGCCCTGCCATGCCCGGTTTGCATTGGCGTTATCTTGCTGACCGTTGCGTTTGTCATGGGCTTTTATCCGGAAAAATCCCTAGAAATGACCTTGGTGGCCTGGGGCGTTTTTGTCAGCGTGGGAAGCGCCAGCTTTCTGGTTTCACGGGCCTTGGGAGATCGATTCAGGCGGCCGCACCATTTTATGGGAACCATGATGGTCCTGGCGGCGCTCTGGTTTCTGCTCTCTGTGCTGGTTGTTCCCCATGTCTCCGAACTTCCGGATGTGTTTGCCATGGCATCGAACTCAGCCGCATCAACTCATAGCGATGGAGGCGCATCGCTTTGGGTGATCGTCTCGTCACTGTGCCTTTTTGTGGCTGGCATCTATCTGGATACGGTTTTTTGCAATCACTCGCCGCCTGTAAAATCTACGGGCGAAGCCGGACAGCACATGTGAGGAACCTGAGGAACGAGGGTTCAGAGCATTTGCGAACCCGGGATCCAGGGGATCATCCCCTGGTGTTTTTTACGCAATTGATGAAGTGAGGAAAGAAGACGTGCAAACAGCAGCGCTTATTAAAAGTTATATCTATGTGGTCTCGTCATCCCTTCTCTATCCCGTTCTGGTGATTCTGGCCTTCTTGACCTTCTGGACGGTGATGAACGGTGGGGCCCTTTTTTCCGAATGGGTCAAGCGGCGAAGGGTTGTGGGGCGCCCTGATGCAGATGGACCGGACCTGTTTTTTGAGCCCGATCACACGCGTTATACCACCTATCGGGTGAGTCGGTACGTCTCGAAATTGAAGGGACTTCTTGAAAAAAATGGTGGTGCCTCTACCCTTGAGGTGGAGAGGCTGCTCCAGAAGAGTACACGGCAACTTGTCTCATCCCTGGACAGCTGTCGGTTGGTGGTGCGTGTGGGACCGGGGCTCGGTCTTATCGGAACCCTGATTCCCATGGGAACGGGTCTTGCCGCTTTGGGCCAAGGAGATCTCTCGATGCTCTCCTCCGAGCTGGTCATTGCCTTTACCACCACGGTGGTGGGGCTTGCTGTGGGCCTTTGCGCCTTCTTGTTCCTGGTTGTCAAAAACCGGTGGGTGGATGAAGATCTCCTGGACATGGAAGTGGCCACCGAGGCCCTCGCCGGGGCCCCGGAACATCATGATTCCGACGAAAATGCCTTGCCTGCCGGGGAGGCCGCATGAGGTACATGAAACGTCGCCGACAGGCCATCGGCCCGGGTGCGGAACGAGGCCTGCCCTCGGACCCCATGGACGGAGTGGCCAACCTGTTTGATATCGGGCTTGTTTTTATTGTCGGGCTCATTGTGACCATCTTCTCCACCTACCGGCTCCACGATCTCTTTAACGAAGAGAGCGAGATGACCATTGTCAAAAAGAGCAAAGACGGTGAGATGGAGATCATCACCAAATCAAAACGTAAGATCGAAGCCC
>Ga0070728_10005512_pt1 | contig 12463 bp, 9 predicted proteins | sample tdDd471_FD_66723 | JGI IMG/M metagenome (GOLD analysis project Ga0070728, IMG submission 66723) | Marine sediment microbial communities from the Atlantic coast under amendment with organic carbon and nitrate - tdDd47.1 | ecosystem: Environmental > Aquatic > Marine > Coastal > Sediment | place...
CCAGGCCTTGAGATCGGAAAGCCCGCGCTTCCAGGCCCGCTTGCCCAGAAGCCGCGCCGTCTTGAACGACCACAGCGGGCTGCCGAGCAGAGCGAACAGGAATTCCGCGTCGGCCTCGATGCCGCCGACATCGGCGGCGTGGCGGTCGCCGTCGCCGGCGGAAAGCGCGTTGAAGGCGGCGACATTGGCGATCCGGTCCATGGTGAGAACCAGCGCCGAACCATCCGGCCGCACGACGGCGGTCGGATGCTGCGTGTGGCAGAATTCCAGCCCGTGGCGGCCGAGATCCTCCGCCAGTTCTCCATAGGCGGGCGAGGTCATGAACAGGACGAAGGTCGCGGCCATGACGTCATGGCGGAAACCGGGGAGGGTGATCTCCTCGGTCCGCATACAGCCGCCCGCCCTGTCCGAGCGCTCCAGCAGCATCACCGGCTCGCCCTTGCGGGCCAGCAACGCGCCGGCGACCAGCGCGTTGATGCCCGAGCCGATGATGATATGGGGCTGGCCCGCCAAGGCGCCTCAGCCCTTGGGAACCAGCGCCAGGGCGCGGATCGGGCTGCCGGTGCCGTCCTTGAGCTTGAGCGGCGCGGCGATCAGGATCGCGCCCTTGGCCGGCAACTTGTCGAGATTGGCGAGCGAGGCGAGGCCGAAGCAGTCGTCGCGGTGCAGGAAATTGTGCGCCGGGAACGGCGGCTCCATGCCGCCGGCCTGACCGGCATCGGTGCCGATGCACTGGGTGCCCCAGCCGACGATTTTCTTCGACAGCAGGTACTCGATGCATTCGGGCGTCGGTCCGGGGCTGTGCGGGCCGTTCTCGTCGGCGTTCAGGTACAATTCCTCGCTGTGGGCGCGGCTGTCCCAGTCGGTGCGCATCACCACCCATTCGCCGGCCTTGATCTCGCCGTGCTCGGCTTCCCAGGCCTTGACGTGCTCGGGGGTCAGCAGGAAGTCGGGATCGGCCTCGGTTTCCTTGGAGCAGTCGATGACGTTGACCGGCGCGACGCAGCGCTGGATGTTCAGCGTGTCGGTATAGCCGTCGGGATAGTCGCGGCCGGTGATCCAGTGATGCGGCGCGTCGAAATGGGTGCCGGAATGCTCGCCGATCTTCAGCCAGTTCCAGGCCCAGAACGGACCCTTGTCGTCATACTCCGAGATCTTGTGGACCTCGATCTTCGGCGTGTTGACGCCGAATTCGGGCGGCAGCTTCAGAAGCGGCGTATCCGGGCCGAGAAGGCCGCTGCAATCGACGACCTCGACTTCCCCCGTCAGCAGCTTCGCTCCCAGATCGTTCAAAAGGCTGGCTTGTGACATCGCGTGCTCTCCCTGTTTCGTTTGCGGTCGGCGCCATGAATGATTTCTCATTTGATGCTAGACAGAAATAAATGCATTTGCAAATATATTGTCGGGAGGTTCCATGGAATGACGCAACCGGCTGACGCCATCCTTATCGGGGCGGGGCACAACAGCCTCGCCTGCGCGGTCCATCTGGCCGCGAAGGGATGGCGGGTGCATGTCCTGGAACGCAATACCGAGCCCGGCGGCGCGGTGAAGACCGGCGAATACACCCTGCCCGGCTATCGCCACGACTGGGCGGCGATGAACCTGTCCCTGTTCGCCGGCTCCGGGTTTTTCAAGGCCTATGGAGACGAACTCGCCGGCCATGGGCTCGACTTTGCCCCTGCTTCGAATTGTTTCGCCAGCGTCTTTCCCGATGGTAGCTGGCTCGGCGTCGGCACCGATCTCGACGCCACCGCTTCCCGCATCGGCGCTGTCAGCTCCGCCGACGCGGCAACCTGGCGGAGCCTGGTCGCGGAGTTCCCGGCCCGGGCCGAGACCCTGTTCGCACTGCTCGGCAGTCCCACGAAAAAACGTGTACTTGCATCCATCTTGTGGAAGGAGTGGCGTCGATCCGGCACGGGCGGAGTTCTCGACCTCGCCCGCTTCCTGGTGATGAGCCCGCGTGCCTGGCTGACCGAGACCTTCGAGGAGCCGAAGCTCAGAGCGCTGCTCGCAGCCTGGGGGATGCATCTCGATTTCGCCCCCGACATCGCCGGCGGCGCGCTGTTCCCCTATCTGGAGGGCATGGCCAACCAGGCCTTCGGTATGGTGCTCGGCAAGGGCGGCGCCGACACCATCGTCACCGCGATGGTCAAGGCGATCGAGGACCGCGGCGGCACCGTCGAATGCGGCGCCGAGGTAACTGAGATCGTCCACCGCAACGGCGTCGCCTCGGGCGTGAAGACCGCCGACGGCCGCGAACTTCGCGCCTCCAGGGCCGTGATCGCAAACCTCGCCCCGGCCGCGCTCGAAAGGCTGACCGGTGGCACCCCGGACAAAGGTTTCGATGCGGGCCTGAGGAAATTCGCCCACGCGCCGGGAACGATGATGATCCACCTCGCCATGGACGCCCTGCCGGCCTGGAAGGCGGGCGAGGAACTCCGCGACTACGCCTATGTGCATATCGCCCCCGATCTCGACGGCATGGCGCGGACCTATGCCCAGGCCAAGGCGGGGCTACTGCCCGAAAGGCCGATCGTCGTCTGCGGCCAGCCGACGGTCGTCGACCCCTCCCGCGCGCCCGACGGCAAACACGTCCTGTGGCTGCAGGTGCGCATGGCGCCGGGCGAGATCGCCGGCGACTCGGCCGGAACGATCGCGGCCACCGACTGGTCCGAAGCCGCCGAACCCTTCGCCGAACGGGCGCTCGACATCGTCGAGGAGTATGCGCCGGGCTTGCGCGGGTCGATCCTCGGCAAGCGCATCGTCACGCCGAGGGAGCTCGAGGCCGACAATCCCAATCTCGTCGGCGGCGACCAGGTTTGCGGCAGCCATCACCTGTCTCAGCATTTCATGTTCCGTCCTGTGCGCGGCCACTCGGACGGCTCGACCCCGATCCGTAATCTCCACCTGACCGGCGCGGCGGTGTGGCCGGGCGCCGGCACCGGAGCCGGACCGGGCTACCTGCTCGCCCGCAAGCTCGCCGGAAACTGATCAACGAGACTGAAAAACAGAAACCGATCCACCAAACCGAACCAGAGACGACCAGCAGAGGAACCGATCATGACAACGCTTTCACGCAGAACCATGCTGAAGATGTCGGCGGCCACCGTCGCCGCGAGCCAGCTCGCGGTCCCCGCCTTCGCCGCCGGAATGGACGAACTCGTCATAGCCAACAGCGTCAACCTGCCGAGTTGGGATCCCACCGTCGGCCTGTCGGCGGTCAACCCGACCATCCAGGGCATCTACCAGTCCGTGTTCGACATGTATATCCATCAGAACACCGACCTCAGCCCCGCCCCCGGCCTGATCACCAAATGGGGCTTCAACGACGACAAGACCGGCGTCTGGATGGATGTCCGCGAGGGCGTCAAGTGGCATGACGGCAGCGACTTTACACCCGAGGACGTGGTCTGGTCGATCCAGCGCGCCGGCGACCCGAAGACAGGCAATCCGGTCTCCGTCGTCTGGGCGGCGATCAAGAACATGAAGATCGACGGCAACCGCATCACCGGCGACATGCCCAAATACGATCCGACCATCTTCAAGTGGATGTATTTCCTGACCGGCTACGTGATGCCGAAGGCCTACTACGAAAAAGTCGGCGCCAAGGGCTTCGAGGAGAAGCCGATCGGCACCGGCCCCTACATGGTCGACCGCTTCGAGCGCAACGCCTTCGTGCGCCTGAAGGCCAACCCGCACTACTGGAAGGGCAAGGCCAAATTCGAGACGGTGACCATCAAGTTCGTCACCGACGCCGCCAGCCGCGTCGCCGAAATCGAAAGCGGCAACGCCCATGTGGCGGTCGAGATGCCCTACGAGGAATACGACCGGTTGAAGGCCAAATCCGGCATTTCCGGCAGCGATCTGCCGATCTCCGACATCGGCATGATCTTCATCAACGACGTCGGGCCGATGCTCGACGCCAATGTCCGCAAGGCCGCGGCCCACGCGATCGACAAGAAGCTGATCGTCGAAAAACTGCTTTCGGGCTACGGCGTGCCCATCGACACGCTCCAGACCCCCGACTACGCGGCCTATGATTCGTCGACCCATGTCGCCTACGATCCGGAGCTGGCCAAGAAGCTGCTCGCCGAGTCCGGCTTCAGCGCCGACAACCCGGTCCGATTCAAGATCCAGACCACCAAGGGCTTCAAGCCCAAGGATTACGAAATGGTCCAGGCGATCGTCGGCCTGTGGCGCCGGGTCGGCATCGAGGCGGAGATCGAGGTCTACGAGGTCGCCAAGCATTTCGAGCTGCGCGCCGCCGACCAGCTCGCTCCCGCCGCGTTCTACAACTGGGGCAACGCCATCGGCGATCCGTCCACCTCGACCGGCTTCGCCATGTTCGGCCCGACGCCGCACTCGGTCTGGGACGGCAAGGACCTGATCGAAATGATCGGCCCGCTCTGGGGCGAGAAGGACGAGAAAAAACGCATCGACGGCTACAAGAAGGTCGACCGCTACATCGCCGAGAACGCGCTGGTCATCCCGTTGATCCAGTACGTGCAGCCGATCCTTCACTCCGACAAGGTGAATGTCGTCCAGCACGCCTCGGGCGCGATCCTGCCCTATCTCTGGTCGCCGAAGTAATCCCGACCTGACGGAGGCCGCCCACGGGCGGCCTCTTTTTCATGGCCCGACCTTGATGCCTTTTCTCAAAACCGTCCTTGTCCGCCTCGCTTCGATGGCCGTCACCCTGCTTGGCGCGGCCATCGTCGTCTTCGTGGTGATCCGCGTCGTGCCGGGCAATCCGATCGTGATGATGCTGCCGCCGAACGCCACCCAGGTCGATATCGACCGCCTGAGCGCGCTCTACGGCCTCGACAAGTCGATCTTCGAACAGTTCGTCATCTGGCTCGGCGGCGTGCTGAAAGGCGATTTCGGCACCTCGATCTCCCTGCGCCAGCCGGTCCTCGACCTGGCGCTCGGCCGCCTGCCGGCGACACTGGAACTGTCGCTGATGGCGCTTCTGTTCGCCGTCCTGATCGGCGGCGTCCTTGCCCTCACCGGAACCCGGCGCCGGCAGACCCGGACCGAAGGCGCCATCGACATCGTCAACGGCATCTCGCTGTCGGTTCCCGACTTCCTCTGGGGGCTGTTGCTGATCCTGCTGTTCGGTGTTCTTTGGCCGGTGTTCCACATTTCCGGCCGCGTCACCCCGTCGCTCGATCTGAATTTCTCGACCAGTTTCCTGCTGATCGAGAGCCTGCTGCGCCTGCGCCTCGACGTCACCGGCGACCTGCTCGCCCACATGTTCATGCCGGCGCTGGCGCTGTCCATCCCGCTTGCCGCGGTGCTCTCGCAACTGCTCAAGCAGTCGCTCAAGGAGACCCTGCATCTCGACTACGTCACCCTGAGCCGCACCAAGGGTTATAGCGAGAACCACGTGATCCTGAAGGAAGCGCTCAGGAACGCCATCCTGCCGACGCTGACCCTGATCGGCGTGCAGTTCACCTTCCTGATCGGCGGCACGGTGATCATCGAGCGGCTGTTCTCCTACGAGGGCCTGGGCAACATGGCCATCGACGCGGTGATCAATCGCGACCTGCCGCTGATCCAGGGGATCGTCATCCTGTTCGCGCTGATCTTCACCATCGTCAATCTCGCCGTCGACATGACCTACGCGCTCCTGAACCCGAGGCTGCGCCATGCTTGACGGACGCTCCCAGGTCAAACGCCGCATCGGCGCCAGGCTGTGGCTCTCCGGCGGCTGGCTCGCTTTGCTGGTGCTGCTGGCGATCTTCGCGCCCTTCCTCGCGCCCAAGGATCCGCTGGCGCAGGACCTGTTCACCTCGCGGCTGCCGCCGTTCTGGGAGAAGGGCGCGGAAGCGGGCTACTGGCTCGGCTCCGACAGCCTCGGCCGGGACGTGCTGTCGCGCATCATCTACGGCAGCCGCGTCGCCCTGTCGGTGGCGCTGGTCGCCGGGCTCCTCACCTGCCTGATCGGCTCGGCGCTGGGGCTGATCGCCGGCTATTTTCGCGGCTGGGCCGATCTCCTGATCTCGCGGCTGATCGACATCTGGATGGCGTTCCCGCCGGTCCTGTTCTCGATCCTGCTGATCGCGGTGCTCGGCACCGGGCTCGAGTCGATCATCATCGCCATCGTCGTCATCGACTGGACCCGCTTCGCCCGCGTCGTCCGCGCCGAGGCCATGACCCAGGGCGCGATGGACTACGTGGATTCGGCGCGGGTCGCGGGCTCCACGCGGCTGAGGACCATGCTGACCGAAATCCTGCCCAACGTACTGCCGACCATCGGCGCGCTGCTGACGCTGGAAATGGGCATCGCGGTGATCGTCGAGGCGATCCTCAGCTTCGTCAACCTTTCGCTCTCCACCGATTATCCGACCTGGGGCGGGATGATCGCGGAAGGGCGGATCTCGGTGCACCAGGCCTGGTGGGTGCTGGTTTTCCCGCTGGTCGCCCTGTTTCTCACGGTGCTGTCCTTCAGCCAGTTGGGCGAAGGACTGAAAGACCGCTTCGATCCGGTGCTCCGATGACCAAGAGCTATCTGTCCATCCGCGATCTCAACGCCTCGATCCATCGCGGCCCGCCGCTGCTGCGCGGCGTCTCCCTCGACGTGGCGCAGGGCGAGGTGCGCTGCCTCGTCGGCGAGAGCGGCGCCGGCAAGAGCATGATCGGCAAGGCGGTGCTCGGCATCCTGCCGCGCGCGGTTGTCGTCACAGGCGGCGAGATCTGGCTCGACGGCGAGAACCTGCTGGCGATGCCGCCTGCGAAGCGGCGCAAGACCATCGGCGCCAAGGCGGCGATGATCCCGCAGGACCCGCTGACCGCGCTCAACCCTTCCCATCGGGTCGGCCCGCAGATCACCGATCGTCTGGTCGACATCCTCGGCTGGACGCGCGCCGACGCCGACGCCCGCGCCGTCGAACTTCTCGGCGAGGTGCATATCCCGGAAGCGGAACGGGTGCTGAAGATGTATCCGCACGAGCTGTCCGGCGGAATGCGCCAGCGCATCCTCATCGCTTCGGCCTTCGCCGCCGAGCCGAAGCTGATCATCGCCGACGAGCCGACCACCGCCCTCGACGTGACGGTGCAGAAGCAGATCCTGCGGCTGATCGCCGAGATGCAGAGGCGACACGGCACCGCGCTGCTGTTCGTCACCCACGATCTCGGCGTCGTCTCCAAGGTCGGAAACCACCTCACCGTGCTGTTCGCCGGCAAGGTGGTCGAGGACGCATCGATGCGCGAGTTCTTCGCGAGCCCCGTCCATCCCTATTCGCGCTCGCTTCTCGCGGCGACGCCGAAATACACCGACCCCACCGGCAGCCTCAACCCGGTGCCGCAAGCGGTGATCGACGAGACCATGGCCGAGGTCGCGGCTTACGACCGGGAGCACGGCCATGGCTGAGCCGATCTACAAGGTTCGCGACCTCAAGGTCTCCGTCCCCGACATGGCGAGAAAGCCGCTGATCGGCACCGCCCCGCGGCTCGAGATTCTCAAGGGCCTGAGCTTCGAGATCGCCCGCGGCAGCGTCATGGGGATCGTCGGCGGCTCCGGTTCCGGCAAATCGACGCTCGGCCGCACCCTGATCCGGCTGACGCAGCCGAGCGAGGGCCGCATCCTGTTCGACGGCACCGACATCACCGATCTGGGGGAAAACCGGCTCAGGCCTCTGCGGCGGAAGTTCCAGATGATCTTCCAGGACCCGATGTCCTCGCTCAATCCGCGCCGCCGGATCGGCGGCATCATCGCCGGACCGCTCAAACTGCAAGGTTACGACGGCATCGACAATCGGGTACGCGAATCCCTCGATCTCGTCGGCCTGCCCCGGGCCTTTGCCGGCCGCTACCCGCACGAATTGTCCGGCGGCCAGCGCCAGCGGGTCGGCATCGCCCGGGCGATCGCGCTGAGGCCTGAATTCATCCTCGCCGACGAGATCGTTTCGGGCCTCGACGTCTCCAGCCAGGCGCAGGTTCTCAACCTGCTCGAGGAGCTGGTCCGCGAGCTCGGCCTGACCCTCGCCTTCATCAGCCACGACCTGTCGGTGGTCCGCCGCCTGTGCGGCCGGATCATCGTCCTGCGTCAGGGCGAGATCGTCGAGAACGCGGAGACCGGGACGCTGTTCGACAATCCGCAGGCGGACTACACCAAGGAGCTGCTGGCCGCCATTCCTCTGCCAGATCCGGATCAGGTCTGGGTGTAGACAGGGAAGCTGAGCAAGCGGAAATGCGTGGATCCCCGCCTGCGCGGGGATGACGGAAGGTGTTGGGATTCAAGGGATATTTCTGTCGTCCAGACGCGTGGAAATGCCCCATTGGATCCCAAATCGAGTTTGGGATGACGCAGTGAGTATGGAGAGGATGCCCAAGGGCCGCGCCCACCTTGCGTCCCGAAAGACCTGTCGGGCAACACCAATCCTACCAGCAACCGTCATCCCAAACTTGATTTGGGATCCAGAACTGCGTTGCCGCGATCTCAGCCTTCAGAAAAGCCGCGAGAAATTCAACAACTTCCGTCCACCCCGTGCAGGCGGGGATCCATACTTCACAGCATGCACAGCACCAGTTAGTCAGTCATCTGACTAACGATCTTACCCCTACGCTGACATCCGCGCCAGCGGATGATCCGACCGCCGCATCCCCAGCAATTGCCGGATCTGGCCGCCTGCGATCTTCAGCTTGTTGCGGAAATCGATGCCGCCGGCATGGCCGCCGGACACCTCGTCGATAAAGGCCTTCGCCTTCGCCGGGTCGGTGAACATCGGCGTCAGCAGGTTGGGATCGTCGAAATTGTCGCAAAAGGCGTTGGCGATTCTTTGCTGCGGCGAGGTGTCGTTCGCCGCGCCGGTGCTGCCGTACTGGCCGATCAGCACCCGCTGCGCCCCCGGCGTGATCTTCTCGAGCAGCACGTTGTTGAACTCGTTGGTGACCCGCCCGATGCTCTCGTAATATTTGTCGAAGGTCCGATGCATCCACGCTTCGGAATAGTCGGCTTCCGTGTTGTCCTTCATTTCGTCGAGCAGCACCCGGATCTGCCGGTAACAATTGTTCGCCCCCTGGCCGCCGATCGGATCGAGCGTATTGGCGGTATCGCCCACCGCCATCACCTTGGCGCCCGAGGGCAGGGTTCCGACCGGGTTCTTGTAGCAGGGCATCACCTGGCCCTTGAGCCAGCCCTTCTCGTCGGCGAGTTCGGCGCCCTTGATCCAGTCGTAGTCCCAGGGGATGTACTGCTTGAACAGCTCCTTGACCCGGGCCAGCACCTCGGGTCCCGAATTGCAGTCGTCGAACTTGTCGAACGCCCGTCCTGGCCGTGCCTCGAAGATCGCGTTCCAGCACTGGTAGCCGTCCTTGTGCCAGTAGGGAATCGAGAACTGCTCGCCCTCGGTGCCGAAGAAGTTGAACTTGATGCCGTGGGTGAATGCGATGCCGTCCCCGGTCCGGTCGAGCGGCACGTTCTTGATCACGAACATGATCAGCTTGCGCTGCGGCTTGTCGTAGACGCTGCGGGCCTTGTCGATCTCGAACAGCTTGCCGATATCCGCCTTGCCGGCGGCGACCAGCACCAGGTCGGATTCGGCCGCGATCTCCTCGAGCTTGGGAATGTCGACATTGCCGATCTCGGTCTTGCCGCCGCGCTTTTCGAATTCCTGCGTCCAGCGATAGGACTGCACCCGCACGTCGATCGCGAGCGCCATCCGCTCGAACCGGCCCATCAGGTCGATGAGCTGCCGGCCGGGCTTCGGACAGAAGGTCAGGTGGATGCCGTGGATCGGGGTGGAATCCTCCCAGTAGTTGATCCCCAGTTCCCGTTCCAGGTCGAGCGAGGAGGCGAAGCGGCAGGCGGTGCCGGTGGGCGGCACCTTGGTCATCCAGTCCTCGGCGCTCAGCGCCGAATGGATGGTGACGTCGTGCCCCTGGTCGAGGAGCCCGATGCCGGCGGTCAAGCCGCTGATCCCGGACCCGATGATTGCGATTCTGCTCATCCCGTACCCCTCCGCATGCGCCGGAAACCGGCGAAATCGCCGGCTCTGGCCAACGGTGCGCCCGAATTTCCGCCGCCGCTATCCGGATTCTCCGGCGCGCGTCCGCTAAGTGCGGCCGAGGCGGGGATTCCGCCGCGCCTGAACCGGCGCTACCCGGCAGAGACGAGCGTTTCGCCGGGCGGCAGGTACGCCCTTTCGCCTTCCAGATATTTCAGGATCCGGGTCCGGAATGCGGGCTTGCCGTAGAGATATCCCTGGCCCACATGGGCGCCGAGCTCGGCGAGCATAACCCGCTGCTCCTCGGATTCGATACCCTCGGCCACCACCCGGATATCGAGCGCCTGCGCCATGTCGATGATCGCCTTGACGATCGCCACGTTGTGGGACTTGTCGAACAGGCCGTGGGTGAAGCGCTTGTCGATCTTGATCTCGTCGACCGGCAGCTCCTTCAGATGCGTGAGCGAGGCGTAGCCGGTGCCGAAATCGTCGAGCGAGATTTCGTAGCCGCGGTCCCTGAGTTCCGTCAGCAGCCGCGGTATCCCTTCCGTGCCGCGGCCGATCACGCAGCCTTCGGTGATCTCCAGCGCCAGCCGGCCGGCGAGCTCCGGCGTCCGCTCGATGCGGTCGAGATGTTCGAGAAGCCGGCTCGGCTGCTTGAGCTGGGCGGCATGGATGTTGATCGCGATCCGGACCGGATCGTAGCCCATGTCGAGGAACCTCTGCAGATCCTCGCAGCACCGGGAGAGCACGAAATCGGAAATCTCCAGCATCACCCCGCGTTCCTCGGCCAGCGGCAGGAACATGTTCGGCGCCAGCAGGCCGCGCTTGGGGTGCAGCCAGCGGATCAGCGCCTCGAAGCCCGAGAAGCCGCCGGTCGCCAGGTCGAATTGCGGCTGGTAGAACATCTCGAAACCGCCCTCGCCCAGCGTGTCCCTGAGATCGCGTTCCAGCGAATCGGCGGTCTGGATGTTGCGGTGCATCTGGCTGTCGAAGAAGCAGACTTCCCTGCGTCCCGCCTCCTTGGCGCCGTAGAGCGCGATGTCGGCATAGCTCATCAGCTTCTCGCAATCCGCCGCGTCGTGCGGAAAGCGCGCGACGCCGATGCTGCAGGCCGAAGTCACCGACAGGCCGTCGACATCGGTCGGCCGCGACAGCTCCTCGAGAATTTCGCCGGCGAGGCCCTCGATATCGCCGGAGACGGCCGTGTCGCTCACCAGAACGGCAAACTCGTCGCCGCCGATCCGCGCCACCACCGCATCCCCCGGACTGGTATCCCTCAGTCGCTCGGCGAAGGTGCGCAACAGCTTGTCGCCGGCCGAATGCCCCATCGTGTCATTGACGTTCTTGAAATGGTCGACGTCGAGCAGCAGCAGATGCATGCAGTCGCCCTCGCGCAGAACCCGGCCGGAGAATTCCTGCATCCGATTGTTGAATTCGAGCCGGTTGGCAAGGCCGGTCACCGTGTCGAAGGCCGCGAGCTTGGCGACCTCGTCCCGCGCCTTGTTGAGCGCCGCCATCTGCACGCCCATGGTGCGCAGGCTCGCGTCGCGTTCGCCCAGCAACTGCGCGTAGTTGAACACGATGGCGCACAGGAAACCGAAATAGACCAGCGTAAACAGTGCGATGATCGAATAAATGCCACCGACGATCATGCATTTGCCGACGAAGGCGGTCAGGAAAACCAGGAGGAAGGTCAGCGCCGCCGGCGGCACCCTGGCCATCAGGATGGCGCCGCCGGCCGACATGCCGGCGGCGATGCCGAGCAGGATCGCCTCCCGCTGCACCGGCACGGAGCCCACATAGGCGAATGTCAGCCAAGCCCAGGGCAACGCCAGGACGGCGGTATAGACGGAAACCCGGTTGATGACGCGCCGGGATACCCGGTCGACCCTGCGCTTTCTGATTTTCGTCCAGCGGTAAAGGATGAAACCGCACAGCGCCAGGGTCGCGAACAGCCAGATGAGCAGGGGGCCACTATCGACGGACCCCCAGAGCCCCCAGGTCGAAAGCAAGGCATTGATAATGCTGATCGTCATCGCGAGCGGGCTCAAACGCACCACATCGCGAATACGGTCGGCGCCGATTGACCGGGTCGAGAACATCCAGCGCAGCATCGCGCGCAGGCGGAGGAGCTTTCGCCTCGCCACCGTCCATCGTCCGGCAATCAGGTCTCCGAATCCGGTCGGCATCCTGTACGCAGCCTGTCAACTAACCAATCCCGCCCTATACCTGGCGAGTTGAATCAGTTTAGAGCGAACAGGTTCAGAACCGGTAAACGGTGCATCGTTCCTGCAATCCCGGGTTGGAATGCACCGGGCCACGATCAAACCGTTCAGAAGCGGCGCGGCACCAGGCTCCCGTGGAACCAGTCGATCAGGGTCAGGATCGAGTACACCGGCAAGCCGGTCGCCCGGCGGATTTCGGCGGCATAGGGGCACATGTTGGTGCATTCGAGCACGATCGCACCGAGATCGGGATTGTCCGCCCTCAGCCGCAATGCCGCCTCCACGTTG
>Ga0070728_10005514_pt1 | contig 12463 bp, 10 predicted proteins | sample tdDd471_FD_66723 | JGI IMG/M metagenome (GOLD analysis project Ga0070728, IMG submission 66723) | Marine sediment microbial communities from the Atlantic coast under amendment with organic carbon and nitrate - tdDd47.1 | ecosystem: Environmental > Aquatic > Marine > Coastal > Sediment | place...
CCATTATGGAGCTGACAACCGGTGACCGGCCAGGATTACTTGCTGAAATTGGCAACGCGCTGAAGAAAGAAAATATTTACATCGGGATGGCAAAAATTGTAACCGTAGGCGAGCGGGCGGAAGATGTCTTTTATATTACGGATAGCAACGGGGATATGCCGTCCGCGGAAAAACAGGAATCATTGCGGAACGAATTGGTCAGGGCCATTGATGAGAACAACTAATCTCATGCAGGCACATTTCAACCGGTTCCTAGTCACTATTTTCAGGATTTAACAGGATCTACTATGGAAAAGCTCAGGGAAATTATCGAGAAAACTTTTGCACAACGGAAGGAACTGGACCTCTCCTCCCCTTCTGCAGAGATTTCCGGCGCAATTAGAAAATCTATCGAACTGCTCGATTCCGGAGAAGCACGAGTGGCGGAAAAAACGGCTGCGGGCTGGCAGGTAAATGAATGGCTGAAAAAGGCGGTATTGCTGTCTTTTGCGACCGAAACCAACACACGGGTTGATGCCGGGTTTACGCAGTTTTTCGACAAAGTACCGGTGAAGTTCAGCGACTGGTCTGATCAGCAGTTTGCTGGCGCCGGCGTGAGAGTAGTCCCTGGGGCTATCGCCAGGAAAGGCGCGTATATAGCGCGCAATGTCGTGCTGATGCCCTCCTACGTGAATATTGGCGCCTATGTAGATAGCGGCACGCTCGTGGACACATGGGCCACGGTAGGAAGCTGCGCGCAGATCGGGAAGAACGTACATCTTTCCGGTGGTGTAGGGATCGGTGGCGTTCTGGAACCGTTGCAGGCCAGCCCGACCATCATTGAGGACAATTGCTTTATTGGTGCTCGCTCCGAGATCGTGGAAGGCGTCATAGTGGAGGAAGGTGCTGTTATTTCCATGGGGGTCTTTATAGGCCAAAGCACCCGGATATATGATCGCGCAAAAGACGAGGTGCTTTACGGTCGCGTGCCGGCCGGCGCCGTGGTAGTCCCGGGCAATCTGCCTTCTGGCACGGGCAATTGCAGCCTCTACGCCGCCATCATTGTTAAACGTGTGGACGCCAAAACCCGCGCGAAAGTCGGCATCAATGAACTCCTGCGGGAAGACTGAGAATCCGCAGAGTGATTACCATCTATGGAATTCCCAATTGTGATAAATGCCGCGCCGCGCGTAAGTGGTTTGCAGCGAACGGTGTGAATGTCAGGTTTCACGACCTGAGGGCAGACGGACTCGACACCCAAACGCTGGAGGGCTGGCAAACAGTCTTGGGGGATGATGCCTTGATTAACAAGCGCAGCCAAACCTGGCGAAAAATACCCGAGCCCGACAGACAGGAACTTGACGGTAATGGAAGCCGCCAACTGATGCTGAATCACCCTACACTGATAAAGCGGCCGATAGTCATAAGCGGTTCCACAGTTGCAGTCGGTTATGATGAAACCGGCTGGACGAAAAACTTTTTGAACAGGAAATAGCTTAATGAATTCGACGCTGGAATTTGCAATCGACCTGATTGAGCGCGAATCCGTAACGCCAGAGGATGCCGGCTGTCAGAAACAGATCGCCGAACGTCTGCGCGCTGCGGGTTTTGCCATCGAGCACCTGCGCTACGACAATGTCGACAACCTCTGGGCACGGCGGGGAACTGACGGCCCGGTATTTTGTTTTGCAGGCCACACCGATGTTGTGCCACCAGGCCCTGCCGAAGATTGGGACAGCGACCCGTTTAAGGCTACTGTTGACGGCGAGATGCTGCGCGGTCGCGGAGCTGCAGACATGAAATCGGCTTTGGCAGCCATGGTGGATGCGACAGTCGACTTTGTGAGTACTTACCCCGACCACAAAGGATCTATAGCATTCCTGATCACCAGTGATGAAGAAGGCCGCGCCCAGGAAGGTACAAAAAGAGCAATCAGGACGCTGGCCGACAGGGGCGAACACATAGACTGGTGTGTGATCGGAGAGCCTTCCAGCACCAGCGAACTCGGCGATACCGTAAAAGTGGGTCGCCGAGGATCGCTAAGCGGGATGCTAACCGTGCACGGCGTGCAGGGACATGTTGCTTATCCACACCTTGCCGACAACCCTATCGAACGCTTTGCGCCCGTGCTGACCGAGCTCTGCGCTCATAAGCTCGACGATGGTAACGAATTTTTTCCGCCGTCCAGTTTTCAGGTGGTGCAGTTAAAAAGTGGGACAGGCTTCCCCAATGTGACGCCTGGGGAATTATATACACGGTTTAATTTCCGTTATTCGACTGTGTGGAATCACGAACAAATTAAAGAACTCGTTGCAGAGATACTGGACAAGCACAAACTGAAGTACACACTGGAGTGGCACCTTTCGGGGGAACCCTTCCTAACTGAAGGCGGCGATCTTATACCAGCGGTGCAGGCAGCTGTCCGCAAGGTGACGGGGCTGGACCCTGAGCTCTCGACCACAGGCGGTACATCAGACGGACGCTTCATTTCGCCAGCAGGTGCCGATGTGGTCGAGTTCGGCGCCGTAAACGCAACAATCCATAAGGCCAACGAAGAAATCCGTATCGCAGACATCGACCGCATGCGTGAAACCTATAACGGAATTCTGCAAGAATTGTTGCTGCAATAACTAAGCGCTGCGATCTGTTGCGGCAGCTTGTGCGCTGTTCAAGGCCAGGCCAAGACTACGTATAGCGGCGCAGGTTAATCACGATGCCGCTGATTGCCAGCCCCGTAACCCCTATCAAAACCCATGCGGGCATACTTAAGCCAAGCAGCGTCCAGCTGACTTCGGCACATTCGCCCGAACCGCTGAGCACCATTTGCAACACGTCCGCCAACGGGAAAGCGTCGAGCATGAAATCAAGGCCTGGGCCACATGCAGGCACTTTGTCGGGCGGAAGACTTTGCAGCCAGAGTTGCCGCCCCGCTACGCCAGCACCCATCAGGGCCGCCAGCGCGAGCAGCACACTATAGAAAATACCGCCCCATAGCCCAGGGTTGTGAATTGCTGCTACCAGGAAAATCACCCCCATGGCAATAACGGCCACCCGTTGGAACACGCACAGCGGACAGGGATCCAAAAGCAATCCATGCTGTGCGTAGAGGGCAAACCCCATCATGCCAGCACATACTGCAAAACCCATGAAATTCAGTGCGCGCTTGTTTTGCATCAGTTGGGTCAGTGCATTTGGCATCTGTAATATTGCTCTACCAGTTTTCAACGGGTCGATTCTATCTCGCACAGCAACCGAGACCAAGAAGACAGGCTGTTACTGCGCGTCTCAGCTCCGAACCCGGGCGCCTAGCCGGCAACCTTATTGCGCAGATAGTTTGGCAAGGCTGCGAATGGCTCGACGACATCACCGGACAAAAATTTCAGGCGTGCTATCTCAATGACAGCAAGCGCATCGGGCCAAACATCAAATTCTTTTGCCGCCACAACAGCCGCGTTGTTTTGCAGCAGCTCCGGATATGCGCTCCAGCCATTTCCCGCCAGCAATAACCGACCCGTCGATACATCGAAGCGGAAATCCGCGGGCTGCACCAGCCGATCAGCAGCAATGCTCGCAAATTGCCCATCGGCATTCCGATCATAGATGCCCAGATAGACTTCCCCCATCCGTGCATCCAGACATGCAGCCACGGGCAGCTGCGACGTTTGCCGCTGAGCCACAGCCGCCAGCGCAGCCAGAGATGAAACCCGGCATACCGGTATATCCTGCGCGAATGCTATTGCCTGCGCAGCGCCTGCGGCTACCCGCACACCCGTAAAGCTGCCCGGACCGCAGCCGAATGCCACGCAATCCAGCTCGGCCAGATCAAGCTCAACGCGTTCCATAACCTCAGCAATAGCTCGGTACAACTGTCGGGAGCTACTGCGCGAATCGTGCAGGCGGAGTATTTCCTCGTGCTCACCATTACAGGCTGCAACGCTGCTCGCAGCACTCGCGGTTTCTATCCCCACGCAACGAAAACCAGCCATCAGGAAACCCTCTGTCGATCCGCCAGAAAAGCAATGGTGCGATCCAAATCTGACGTTACAGGAAACGGGGGCAGACTTTTCAGAAACTGTCGCCCGTAGTTTTTCGAGCTTAGCCGCGGATCACAGATGACGACTACGCCGTAGTCTTCAGTGTCGCGAATAAGGCGGCCGACCCCCTGCTTAAGCCCCAGCACCGCTTGCGGCAACTGATAGTCAAAAAAGGGTTTGCCACCGCTTTGCGAAATTGCTTCGAGTCGTGCCTTTAGCATCGGGTCACCGGGCGAGGCAAACGGCAATTTGTCGATAGCCACCAGAACCAGCGTATCGCCGCGCATATCCACTCCTTCCCAGAAACTTGCGGTCCCCAGCAACAAAGGCTCATCCAGGGCTGCAAATTGCTCCAGCAGTTTCGAGCGCGGGGCTTCCCCCTGCACCAGCAATGGATAGTTTAACTCGTCATTAGCGCGCAGTATGGCAGCGGCCTCACGCAATGCTCTGTGACTCGTAAATAGAAGGAAGGCCCTGCCCCGGCTGGCATCAATCAACGGCAGCAGCACGTTGATCACAGCCTGCGTGAAGCCCGCCGCTGCCGGATCGGGCATACCCTCAGGCAAATACATCAACCCGGCTGCGGCATAATCGAACGGACTGGATATCAGCAGGGTACGCGGCTCTTCGAGCCCCATCCGCATCACGAAATGACCGAAACTCTCACCAACCGCCAGAGTTGCAGACGTAAATATCCATGCGCATGACTGAGCTGCCAGCAGTTTCTGCAAACCCGCTGCTATCTCAACGGGAGTGTAATTTAGAGTAAAGCCCAGGCGAGTCAGGCCCAGCCAACGCAATCCGGCCGATTCATCTGCACCGCTAATACGCTCGATCGTGTCAACGGCTGCACAGGCACGCTCACGACAGCGTTGCAAACTCTGCAGTGATTCGTCGCAAGCATCGAGCCAGACAATCATGCTATCCAGACATTCGATCACGTTTTCCAGCTTCTGGCTCAGTGAATGACCCGCAGCATCCCACATCAGGTTGCTTCCCTCGGCTGGCAGCACCAAGCGCAAATCCCTCACCGACTTGATCAGCTGGTCCGCCAGCTTGCCCGACTCCGGAGCTGCCGGCGCGTTAACAAGGCCTTCGGCCCGCAGGTCACCGGCGAGGTCCAGCAAGCGCCGGCTACTGATGCCGACGTTGAAAAAGCCCTGCGCGATATCCGGAAACTGATGCGCCTCATCAATAATCACGGCATCGCACCCTGGCAGCAATTCCCCAAAGCCTTCATCTTTCAGCACCATATCCGCCAGTAATAAATGATGATTAACGACGACTATGTCTGCCGCCAGAGCTGCCTGACGCGCAGCAACCACGTGGCATCTGTCGAAAAATTCGCATTGATTGCCCAGGCAGTTCTCCTGCGTAGAGGTTACTTTGGGCCAGATTTTAGAATCTTCGGGTATCCCGTCGACCTCAACGATATCTCCGGAGCGAGTAGCCAAACTCCAATTCTCTATTTCCTGCAATAGCATGGCGCTTTCGATATCTGTTTCGGCATCGCGCCACGCATGCAAGCGTTGCAGGCAAAGATAGTTGGAACGCCCTTTAAGCTGCACCACTTTGGCAGGCCGGCCCAGAGCCCCGGTTACGACGGGCAAATCGCGATGGAATAACTGATCCTGCAGGGTCTTGGTGCCGGTGGATAAAATGACGCGACCACCGGACAGCAATGCCGGAATAAGGTATGCGAGGGTTTTCCCGGTGCCGGTTCCCGCCTCGACCACCAGGTTTTCCGAATTATGTATTGCGCTGGCGACCGCCACCGCCATCCCGGCTTGCCCTTCCCGCGGGGAAAAACCCTTAAGGCACGCAGCCAGCGGACTGTCTGGCCCGAACACATGCTCGATTTCCGCGTTAACCTCCTGTACAGCAAGCACCATAAAAAAGAAACCTTTATGCTTTATTAACAGTTATTTACTATGTTTTATTAAACAATTTTATAGGCATTTCACAGCAACTAACTACGACGATCTCGCTTGCAATGGCCACGTTTTTCAACCCTGCCAAGGGGCTGCCGCTAATTATGGACTGCGTAATATTCGCTACATAAAAACAATGCCCGCGCATTGCTGCTTGATCGCCAGCGGTCTGTATAATACGCACACCCCGGCACAGGGGGCAGACTAAAAATCGACACAATCTCCTGAGTTTGATAACACAGCCGATTAACCGGCCGAGGAATGATATGACCACGCAAAACGCGGATCTCCAGAAATGGGTTGATGAAGTAAGCAAATTGACCAGGCCCGACCAGATACGCTGGTGCGATGGCTCGGAAGAAGAATACCAGCAGTTAATCCAGGAAATGTGCGCAACAGGCGACCTCCTTGAACTTAATCAAGAAAGCTACCCCAATTGCTATCTGCATCGCTCCGATCCTAGCGATGTAGCGCGTGTCGAGCATCTGACTTTTGTCTGCACCGAAAACCAGGAAGACGTTGGCCCTAACAATCACTGGATGGAACCCGGTGCAGCGCACGAAAAAATGGAGGCGCTCTATGACGGATGCATGCAGGGACGGACTATGTACGTTATCCCCTATTGCATGGGCCCGGTAAAATCACCCTACGCCCGTTGCGGTGTTGAAATCACCGATAGCCCCTATGTCGTCATCAACATGAAACTGATGACGCGCATGGGCAAAGATGCACTTGAGCGCATTGAACGCGAAGGTCAGTTCGTTAAGGGACTGCACTCAATCGGCGACCTGAATCCAGAACGACGTTTCATCATGCATTTTCCGGAAGAACTGCAGATTATGAGTTTCGGTTCCGGGTATGGCGGTAACGCACTACTGGGCAAAAAATGCCATGCGCTGCGTATTGCCAGTTGGCAGGCCCGCCAGGAAGGCTGGCTCGCCGAGCATATGCTCATTGTAGAAATTGAGAACCCCGAAGGTGAAAAGCACTATGTGGCTGCGGCCTTCCCCTCGGCTTGCGGCAAGACCAACCTGGCCATGCTCATCCCCCCTGAAACCTACAAAGGCTGGAAGATCAGGACGATTGGTGACGACATCGCCTGGCTGCACCTGGATGCGACCGGGCGTCTGCGTGCCATCAACCCTGAATCCGGATATTTCGGCGTAGTCCCCGGCACGAACGAAAAAACCAACAAAAATGCCTATGACTCGATTCAGCATGATGCCATCTACACCAATGTCGCCACGACTGCTGACAACGAACCCTGGTGGGAAGACAAGAAATCGGGCGAACCCGCAACAGACTGGAAAGGCCAGCCTTACGATCCCGCTAATGGCCCTGCGGCCCACCCCAACTCACGCTTTACGGTTGGCGCACAACAGAACCCCTGCTTCTCGCCCCTGGCGGAAGATCCCGCGGGCGTGCCTATTAGCGCCATTGTTTTCGGTGGCCGACGCCGTGAACTGGCACCACTGGTATACCAGAGCAAGGGCTGGAAACACGGTGTACTGGTTGGCGCCAGTTGTGCTTCGGAAACCACCGCAGCGGCAACCGGTGCCGTCGGCGTTACGCGTCGCGACCCCATGGCCATGAAACCCTTCTGCGGTTACAACTTTGCTGATTACTGGAGCCACTGGCTGAACTTTGCGGATAAATCTGACAAGCTGCCAGAGATGTTCCACGTCAACTGGTTCCGTCAGGACAGCGATGATAATTTCCTCTGGCCTGGTTTCGGTGACAATCTGCGCGTGTTGCGCTGGATTATCGATCGCTGCGAGAACCGCGTTTCCGCTAAAGAGACGCCCATCGGTTACTTGCCGCTGGCAGAGGATATTGACATTGCGGGCCTGGATATCGATAGCCAGACCATGGAAAGTTTGCTGAATGTTGATGCCGAACAGTGGCGCGAGGAAATGGAAATGGTGGGTGAGTACTTCGATGAGTACGGTAATCGCCTGCCAGCAGAATTGCGTAGCCAACAGGAAAAAGCGATCACAGATTTAGGCTGATCAACGCAGGATACTTAATAGAAAAGCCCGGCAGGATTCCAATCCTGCCGGGCTTTTTCGATAACCTATAAATGCCTAAAACTGCCTTTTAAAACGACGGCGAAAAACTACTCTTCCCAGATATATTCAACAGCGAGCGGAGTCCCTCTTGCGGCAACGCGCCCCAGACCAATCAAGCCACTGCCGGTAAGTTTAGTGCTGTCCCGACGGACATAGACTTCCTCACCGTCATCACGCTGCACAAATGTACCGTTGGTGCTTTCATCGACAATCACAAAACGTGATTTATCCAGTTCAATCCGCGCATGTACGCGCGATATAAGATTGCCCTTGATAGTGACGTCATTTTCGTCAGCACGACCCAGGGTCACGCTGCGGGTGCCATTGTCGGACAGCACGAGTGTCTTCCCCTGAAATTTCAGTGACAGCTGCCCTGGCTTGGACTTTTCGGCATCCTTCCAGTCGATCTTAGGCAACATGCTGGTCGCATCTTCTGGCTGCCAAAGCACCTCGTAAAGAGCGACTTCCTCCGATTGGCCGCGCAATGTTGCCAAACCAATCTGGCGCACTACTGAATTCCAGTCACTACCCAGCAATTCAATTGTGCCGGCAGTCGTAATAATCTGACCTGCTTTGGCTTGGGAAGTCATGCGGTTTGCTGTGTGAACCGCAGCACCAAATATATCCCGCTCTTCAATGACTACGTGACCGAAATGACAACCGATCCGGATAGAAACGCGCACATTCTCGTCGCCGGAGAAATTGCCGGTAGTGACCCTCTGCTGCATTTGACAGGATGCATTCATTGCATCATCGGCAGTTGGGAATGTGGACATGACCTCATCACCCATGGTCTTGATCACCTCACCGCCAAATTCCAGGGTAGCTTCTTTCATGCATTCGACGCACCGCTGCACTGTCTCGCGAGCCTTATCGTCGCCAAGCGATTCATACAGCTGCGTGCTGCCGACTACGTCGGCGAAAACAATAGCGAGTTCCTTATCGGTACCCATGGTATGGAAACGATCCCCAGAATTATGTAAAAAGACCCGAGTGATTATACGGAATCAATATAGTCATGCCACTAAAAGCACTTATATTCTGGCGAAATAGCGGATTATTCTCAACTAGTAATAAGCTATTTTTCAGCGACTATATAGGCGATCCAGCCCGCATCGGCCTCACCATGCTTATCGGGCGTGAACACACCGTCGCCGTCACCATCCTTGTCCGTACCCTCCCAGTAAACCGTGGGGTTCCTGAAGCCGGCTTCGGCGAGTAATTCAGTGATTTCAGGCAAGCTCCAAAGACGCCAGGTGTAGCTAAATGCCCGCTTCAGCCTGGATTTGTCAGGAAATTTAAAATGTATATGGCAATCCATCTCTCCACTGACCGGAGAATATCGGGCCTGCTCCCAGACATAGGTGAAATTATCGTATTTGGTCTTCTCCTTCATCTCCTCATACGCTTCGTAGCCACCAAAAGCATCGAGAAAGAAAACACCATCCGGCTTTAGCGAATCGCGAATCTTGCCAAAATATTCAAGCATCAGAGGACGGGTCTGGAAAATCCAGTAACTAAAATTGAACGCGCCAACGACATCAACCTGCTCAGTTTGCGCATCCAGTACATTCGCTTCTATCAACCTGACCCTGGCTTGCTGCTCCGCATCCAGGCGGCTCAAGCGGTGTTCCCGGCCCCACTGCAAGACTTCAGCATCAAGGTCAACCCCGATCGCCGTGTGTTCCGGGCTTAGACGAGCCCACTGACAGGCTGCACTGGCTGTGCCACAAAAATCCTCGCGGAAACTCAGGGCTTTGCGCCCGCGAATTTCCTCGAATGTCTTACTGACGAACTTGCACTCCTCTTCGACATTCTGCACAGATGCCTCGTACAACTCATGCCGGTCGGCTCGCTCCGCCATCGTTGCACCGCTTTTGTTCTTATCGCTCCAAATGTCTTCTTTACGCACAGCCATCAAAGTGTCCTTTTCAGGTATTCAAATAAGTTGTCAGATATACAGGGGGACATAGTGTCTACTATATATATAGGCGTCGTCTAGCCGGGCTGCGGACAATAATCAAGCGAACGCAGCAAGACATCCGCACCCGCACCGGGCCGGCGGGACTCTTCTGTAATGAAGCGACGCCAGCTGCGCGCTCCCGGCTGCCGAGCAAACAATCCGAGCATATGGCGGGTTATATGGTGCAAACGGGCCCCCTGCAACATTTCTTCCCGGGCGTAGGCCGCCATTTGTCTGACTATTTTATGCCGGTCCGGAAGAGCTGCGCCTGGCTGCTTATCCAGCAACTGTGACTGCAGTGCGGCAATCCAGTATGGGTCACTATAGGCCTGCCGGCCAATCATGACGCCATCCGCGCATTGCAGATGAGCTTCCGCCGAAACGGTATCACGAACACCGCCGTTCAGGACGATACGCAATTCCGGAAAGTCCTGCTTCAATTTGTAGACATATTCGTATTTTAATGGGGGTATGGAACGATTCTCCTTCGGGCTCAGGCCAGCGAGCATCGCTTTGCGGGCGTGGACAATGAACATGCGGCACCCGGCCGTCGCGACCTCATCCACAAAATCGTGCAAGTAAGTGTACTCATCGTGATCATCTATACCGATACGGGTTTTCACCGTAACCGGCACATTGCATGAACGCTGGATCGCTTGCACGCTCGCAGCAACCGTCTCCGGATGGGCCATCAGGCAGGCGCCAAACCGGCCGGATTGCACACGATCGCTGGGACAACCAATGTTCAGGTTAATCTCGTCATAGCCCCATTCCTCACCGATAGCCGCTGCCTGTGCCAGCAATGCCGGATCACTGCCACCCAATTGCAGCGCAATCGGGTGCTCGCACGCGGCGAAGCGCAGCAGCTTCATTCGATCGCCCTGCAACACTGCCTGCGCCACCACCATTTCGGTATACAGACGCACATCGGGAGCCAACAAACGCAACAAATAGCGAAAATGCCGGTCGGTCCGATCCAGCATCGGCGCTATGGAAACCCGCGTGTAATGCATGTCGGGAAGTTCAGCAGAGCGATACTCGTTATCCGCTGCTGCGCCGGTCAATTCAGAGCCCACGACGCGTGCCGTTAATCAGGAAAGCCACGACATCGCGCAACGCTGCATTTCTGTCTTTGCCGGCGGTGATAGCCTGATCGTAGACATTAACCTGCTGGTGGGCACTGGTGCCCCGCTGGAGAATTAAGCGTGCCTGCGCCACTTCTGCTTCACAGCCAAGAAACTGTGCGTCCTCATCAATTTCCTGGAGTATTTCTTCCAGGAGTTGCCTGAACTCGACTATCTCACCTTTGGCAAGATCAAGCAGGCCTTCATCCGAACCGTAGCGCATGGCTCGCCAGCGGTTTTCATTCACCAACATGCGGTTGTAGCGACGCCAGCGCTGATTGCTAAGCCTCAGCCGGTAAAGCCGTCGCAATATGCACATGGTCATTGCAGCAAGACAAACGGCATCGTCAATATCCGTACACATATCGAATATGCGCGTCTCAAGTGTCGGGTAACGCGCACTTGGCCTTAAATCCCACCAGATCATCGTGGCATCTTCTATCAGCCCCGCGCTAACGAGCACGTCGAGATGCCGCTGGTATTCGCCGTAACTGGAAAAATGTTCGGGCAGCCCGGTTCTTGGCAACGCGTCAAAAACCGTCAGTCGATAAGATTTAAGCCCGGTATTCTCACCCTCCCAGAACGGCGACGACGTGCTCAGCAGCAGCAGATGCGGCAGGAAATAGGTCATCTGTGAAAGCAGATCGATCCGCAACTCGTCATCGTCGATACCGACATGCACATGCATGCCGCAAATAAGCATGCGGCGGGCTGTTGCCGCCATTTGTGCCGCCAGGTTTGAGTAGCGCTGGCGTGCTGTCTGCTTCTGTTCAGACCAATGGGCAAAGGGATGCGTCGAGGCTGCAATAGGTGCCAGGCCGTATTGCTCGGCCACCTCTACGACCACCCGGCGCAACTGGATCAAATCCTCCCGCGCACTTTGTATGCTTGAGCACTTGCGGGTGCCAATTTCTATCTGCGATCGCAGCAACTCCCGGGACACCTGCTCATCCCGACTGCAGCGCTTTCGGCACTCCTCCAGCAACGACGAAGGCGGGTCATTAGCCAGATCCATCGTTTCCAGATCGACCAGCAGATACTCCTCTTCTATACCCAGAGTAAAACTTGGCTCTTTACCGGTCATACAGCACTACCCCTGTTACGTCCCGCATACCGCCAGCAATCGACAAGTAGCCGGTTCAAACCCGCCCTGCCCGATGAGTATAAAGTGCGCCATCTTCAAGTATGTCCTGCAGTGCTACAAACAGAATTTCGGCCCACTGCCGAGCGCCTGATTCAGTGCTGATCAACTCCTGCCGAATTTCAATCCCGAGGTGCGGCAAGCCCTCCGCTTCGGCATGGTGATCCAAAGTAAAATCGGCCGGGTGCCTGCCCGAATAAGGTTCGTTATCACCCACCACGA
>Ga0070728_10005516_pt1 | contig 12457 bp, 9 predicted proteins | sample tdDd471_FD_66723 | JGI IMG/M metagenome (GOLD analysis project Ga0070728, IMG submission 66723) | Marine sediment microbial communities from the Atlantic coast under amendment with organic carbon and nitrate - tdDd47.1 | ecosystem: Environmental > Aquatic > Marine > Coastal > Sediment | place...
GGTGCCGTTTTTAAGCGAGGACGGGCGGCATTTTCAATACGATTCAAGCGCCATCGCCCACTGGCTGGAAGAGACCTGCCCCTCGACGCCAAATCTGATACCGCAAGATCCTGCACTCGGATTCCTTTGCCATCTCATTGATGAAGCGTTTGATGAATTTGGACTGTACATGGTGCATCACAAGCGCTGGATCGGCTCGGCCCGCAGCAACACAATGGGTCAACGCCTTGCCAGAGAGTTCAGAACGGTTTTGCCGCCGGGCGGACGGTGGATGCTGGGCCGCTACTTCCCGCGCCGTCAGGTCAGGCGCTGCCCATACCTGTTCAGTGTCGCGCCGAAGGGCTATCGCTGCGGTGTTCCTCGCGCTCTGACGCCGCCCAGTCTCAAAGGCTTTCCACCTACCCATGCCCTGCTTGATAACGCTTGGAAAGACTACCTGTGCGGGATGGAAACCGTACTGAGCCAACAGGCATTTCTTCTGGGTGAGCGTTTCACTCTCGCCGATGCATCGGCCTATGGGCAATTAGCCATGAACCTGACAGATCCCGAGGCCGCTAACGAGATGAAACGCCGTGCACCGATTGTCTACGATTGGCTCGAAAATATTGCATCGGGACGGCATGTTCACACCGAATCCGACGCAAAGCTTCAGCTTTCCGGCGCGCTCGGACCACTCCTCAACAGCATCATGGGCACGTTTTCCGCTCTGATGGTGCAGAATCAGAAGGCCTATGAGATCGCCCGTGAACAGGGCGAAACCTGTTTTAACGAACCCGCTTTTGATCAACAACGGGCCCTGTATGACGGAACGCTGCTAGGGTACCCCTTTCGAAGCGTGGTTAAGACCTTTCAGGTCAGAGTCTGGAACGAACTTCGACAGCACTGGCTACAACTTACCGACACAGACCGATCGCGCCTTTCACCGTACCTGCTAATGTCCGAACTTTTTGAGCTGAACAGTCAGATGTCAAAATAGGCCTTGGTGTTGGCGTGCACCTGATCAGATGTCAGCAAGGCCCCGACAGACCACCAGTCAAAGCGGTGATGCTGGGCCTGTAAATCGGGCTGTGCCGTGTCCTCTAGAACAATTCGATAGGCCATGACCACATAGTGCGTACTCACACCTTCCGCTTTAAGGAAGTTGTCATGATACATATGCTCATAGACCCCCAAAAGGTGGGCCTGTGACCAATCCAGAGAGAGCCCCAGCTCATGGGCGCAAAGGCGCTTGAAGGCAGATTCCAGCGTTTCATTTTTGAGAATACGGCCGCCCGGCACAAAGTAGTCATTCTGCGCAGGTGGATTCTTACGCTGCCCCAGCAGAATATGCCCGCTGTTATCTTCGAGAATCAGATCCATTGAGACAAGCGGTGTTTGATCGACAATGCGCAGGAACGACTGGGCATCCAGATAGGAACTAGACAAGACAGGGCCTCCATGGCGTATCCGGGAGCTTAAAGAATAGCAGCCAAAAGGGCGCCCTTAAACGCTGCGAGATTAAAAAACGGACGATCCGATACCCGCCGATGCGGGACAAAGGGCTATGGGCGTCATTTGAGGCCATTCAATAAGGCCGACAGGGTCTGATTACCTTTTTGCTGACTGCGTTCACGGTCCTGCTTTTCCCCGCCTTCCCACTGCAGATCTTCCTCCGGCAATTCATCCAGAAAACGGCTGGGAATGGTCTCGATTTTTTCGCCATACTGTTTGCGTGTCGCCGCATAGCTCAATGCCAGTGTCCGCTGTGCCCGGGTAATCCCCACGTACATGAGTCGACGCTCTTCCTCGATATTGTCTTCTTCGATACTGTTGCGGTGCGGCAGCAGTTCTTCCTCGAGCCCCATAATAAAAACATGTGGAAACTCCAGCCCTTTCGAGGCATGCAGCGTCAGCAAATGCACCTTGTCGCTGTCGTCCTCTTCTTCCTGCTGTTCCAGCATGTCCCGCAGCACCAGTTTTGAGATCGCTTCTTCTATACCGATTTCATCCGCTGTGCCCTTGCCTTCCTCCAGCATCTTGCGCACCGAGTCGATCAGGTACCAGACATTCTCCATGCGTTTTTCCGCTGCTTTTGGCGTATTCGCATTCTGGTATAGCCATTGGTCATATTCGATATCGGTAAACAACTGCTTCAAGACCGGGACGGGGTCCTCCTGATAGCAACGACGTGTCGTTCGCTCAAGCCAGTCGCGAAACCGTCGTAAACGCTCAAGCGCTTTGCCCTGAAGGCTCTGCTCCAGTCCGACCTCATTAATTGACTCGTACAGGCTATTGCCGCGTTCGGTTGCATAATTACCCAGTTTTTCCAGCGTAGCCGGACCAATTTCCCGCCTTGGAACGTTCACGATGCGCAGCAAGGCGGCATCGTCATCCGGGTTTACCAACAACCGCAAGTACGCCATCGCGTCCTTGATTTCGTTTTTGGAAAAAAAGGAGGTGCCACCCGATATACGATACGGAACCTGAAACGCCTGCATTTTTATCTCCAGCAAACGTGACTGGTGATTGCCCCGATAGAGCACGGCAAAGTCCCTGAAGGGAATATCCTGTTTGAGCTTGAGATCAAGAATCTCTGCCGCGATCTGCTCCGCCTCGGCATCCTCATTTCGACAGCGGATGATGCGAATCCGGTCACCCATCCCCAACTCACTCCACAAGGCTTTTTCAAACACATGCGGGTTATTGGCAATCAGCTGGTTCGCTGCTTTCAGAATCAGACTGGTGGATCGGTAGTTCTGCTCCAGCTTGATCAGTTTCAGCGTCGGGAAGTCCTTTTCAAGGCGAGCGAGATTTTCGGGCCGAGCACCTCGCCAGGCATAAATGGATTGATCATCATCCCCCACCACCGTCAAGGCCTGTCGCTCAGCCACCAGCATTTTGACCAATTCGTACTGAGCCAGATTGGTATCCTGATATTCGTCCACCAGCAGGTATCGAATTTTCTGGCGCCATTTCGACAGGATATCCGGATGCTGCTGAAACAGCTGCACCGGTAACAAAATCAAATCATCAAAATCCAGTGCGTTATAGGCTTTGATATAACGGTTGTATACCGAATAGACATTGGCCGCCAGAATCTCTTCCGGCAACTGCGACGATTTTAACGCCGCTTCCGGTGTCAGCATGGCATTTTTCCAGTTGGAAATACGCATCTGGATATCGTTCAGATGATCGGTGTTTTCGTCGCCTTCTTTAATCATCAAATCACGAATCAGTGTTTTGGCATCTTCGGCATCGAAGATTGTAAATCCCGGCTTGTAACCGAGCACCTTGTGCTCACTGCGAATGATATTCAAACCGAGATTATGGAAGGTCGACACCGTCAAGCCTCGGGCATCCGGGCCGGAAACCAGTTTACCCACTCGCTCTTTCATCTCGCGGGCAGCCTTGTTGGTAAAGGTGACCGCAGCAATGTTGCGTCCCTTCAAGCCACACTGCTGAATCAGATAGGCAATTTTCCTCGTGATCACACTGGTCTTGCCACTTCCGGCACCCGCCAGTACCAGCAGTGGCCCACCAATATAGTGAACCGCTTCATTTTGTCTGGGATTAAGTCGATTTGCAGCCATGAATACCCTGAAACGGCAGAAGTTACCCGGAAGCGGGCCGGCGCGTTGGAGAATTCCGGACAAACCGGAGTCAGTCCCGGGGTGATGATGTCCTACGCCAAGGCCGGCATTCTACCCGATTCAGGGACCGAATGAATAATCGCTTTTCCCTCTCGCAGGGTTTAAATTATCGGATTTGACTCCATATGAGCCGAAGCAAAGCAAGGTGCAACACGCCGCCTCCAACCACTCCAAAAAGACCGACACTATTCATGCAAGAAATCAGTCAACAAATTGCCCGGGAACTGAATGTTCAAACCCGACAGGTAGATGCCACAATTGAGTTACTCGATGACGGTGCCACGGTGCCCTTCATTGCACGCTATCGAAAAGAAATGACCGGCGCTCTGGACGATTCCCAGCTCAGACAACTGGAAGACCGTCTGCGTTACCTGCGGGAGCTACAGGAGCGACGAAACACAATACTCGCCAGCATACAGGAACAGGAAAAGCTGACCCCCGCACTCGAAGCACAAGTGCGGGCCGCCGAAACCAAAAGTGAGCTGGAGGATCTGTACCTTCCTTATAAACCCAAGCGCAGAACCAAAGGACAAATAGCGATCGAAGCCGGTCTGGAACCGCTGGCCGACATGCTATTCGAAGACCCTGAAAAAGAACCGGAAAACGTGGCACAGGCATTTATCAACGCCGATACCCATGTTCCTGATACAAAGTCCGCACTGGACGGTGCCCGCTATATCCTGATGGAGCGTTTCAGCGAAGACGCCGCATTGTTGCGCCAACTAAAGAACTATCTTTGGGATGCCGGCGAAGTCATCAGTCGCGTTGTGGATGGTGAAAAGGAGAACGGCAAGAAATTTCTCGACTACTTTGACTACCGCGAAGCCATTTCAAAAATACCGTCGCATCGGGCTCTGGCGCTTTTCCGGGGCCGGAATGAAGGAATACTCACCATCAATCTGGGTCTGCCGGACCACAACCCGGAAGACAGGTCGACTCCCCACCCCTGTGAGGGGCGCATTGCTGCCCATTTTGGCGTTGTCGATAAAGGCCGCGCCGGAGACCGCTGGCTTATGGATGCCGTCCGATGGACCTGGCGGGTTAAACTGAACCTGCACATCGAAACCGAACTTTTGGGTCGTTTGCGTGAACAGGCAGAACAGGTCGCCATTAAGGTCTTCGCCGAAAACCTAAAAGACCTGCTGCTGGCAGCGCCCGCCGGTGACAAGGCCACCATGGGACTGGATCCCGGCTTGCGTACCGGTGTCAAAGTGGCCGTCGTGGACAAAACCGGTAAGCTCGTGGAGCATGCGACGATCTATCCGCACGCCCCCAAAAACCAGTGGGACGCCTCGATCGATCAACTGGCACAGATGGCCAAACGGCATCAGGTCGAATTGCTCAGTATTGGCAATGGTACGGCATCGCGGGAGACCGACAAGCTGGCGAGTGATTTGATCGCCCGACATCCTGAACTGAAACTGACGCGCATCATGGTCAGCGAAGCAGGTGCATCAGTCTATTCCGCCTCTGAATTTGCCGCCCGTGAATTTCCTGATCTGGATGTCACCATTCGCGGCGCCGTATCCATCGCCCGGCGACTCCAGGACCCTCTGGCCGAGCTGGTCAAGATTGAACCCAAGGCGATCGGTGTCGGGCAATACCAGCATGATGTCAGCCAGGTACAACTCAATCGTAGCCTCAACTCCGTCATCGAGGACTGTGTCAACGCGGTAGGCGTTGACGTTAACACGGCTTCAGCCCCCTTGTTGGCACGCGTGGCGGGGCTGAGCAGCAGCATGGCTGGCAATATCGTTGATTTTCGGGATCAGAATGGCCCATTCAAGGACCGAAAAACCCTCAAGAAAGTGCCTCGCCTCGGCGACAAAGCCTTTGAACAGTGCGCCGGGTTTCTACGTATTCGTGATGGCGAGAATCCGCTGGATGCCTCTGCCGTGCATCCGGAATCCTATCCGATTGTGAAACGTATAGCAGACAGTCGGAAACTGTCGATTGCCGAATTGGTGGGCAATGCCACACTGGTTTCGGGGCTTGCGGCCAATGATTTTGTCTCCGAAGACACCGGCGAACTGACAATCCGGGATATTCTGACGGAACTTTCCAAACCCGGCAGGGATCCCAGACCAGAGTTTAAATTCGCAAGTTTTGCCGACGGCGTTGAAACGCTCAAGGACCTGGAAGCGGGAATGATACTGGAAGGCAGTGTCACCAATGTGACGCATTTCGGCGCATTCGTTGATATCGGTGTTCATCAGGACGGCCTGGTTCATATTTCAGCCCTGGCCGATCGCTTCGTCAAGGATCCGCGTGAGGTGGTTAAGGCCGGAGACATCGTTAAGGTCAAGGTGATGGAAGTAGATATCTCTCGAAAACGCATCGGACTGAGTATGCGTCTCAACGACACTCCGGGAGAAACCGCATCGGGCACGCCGAGTGCAGCGAACCGCGGAACGGCCGCTAAGGACCGAAAAGCGTCGAAAAAACCCACCTCATCGCCCGGAAACGCAATGGGTGGAGCGATGGCCGCGGCATTCAAACAGGCCAAAAAGTAAGGGCAAGGCCGCGGTATGAATGCCTACGGAGGACCGCAGAAACAGCGGATGTGTATCGCGTTTGGCACATTCGTGGCCATACATGAAATTATGTATTTCATGGACCGGATGGCGCACGGCGGCCAAATTGTTCATTATAATTCGCGGTTCAACCAGTTTGAGCCCACCATACAGCGAGATAATATATGTCAGGCCCGTTTTCCCCCGCCATCAATGCGAGCGGTTTGTCCGCACTCCGTGCATTTATATCGGACCGCCAATCCCTGCCGATCGCCAGGGGGATCGAAAAAGAAGGGCTTCGTGTTACGCCGTCGCTAGACATTGCCCAAAGTGATCATCCGGAAGCCCTCGGTCATCCACTGACCCATCCGATGATCACAACAGACTATTCCGAGGCGCTGTTGGAACTGATCACGCCGGTGGAGCCCGATCGGGAAAGCCTGATGAAGGACTTATCCGGTGTTCACCACTTTGTCCAGCATCACATCGGTGATGAACTCCTATGGGCCGCCAGCATGCCTTGCCGTCTGGAAGGTGATGCCAGCATTCGCATCGCGGGATACGGCAACTCCAATATCGGTCAACTCAAGCACGTGTACCGACAGGGACTGGGGGTGCGTTATGGTCGCGTCATGCAAAGTATCGCCGGCCTGCACTATAACTTTTCGCTGGATGACGGTTTTTGGGAAACCTTGCGGGCACTCGAGGGAACCGACTCCACCGTATCGTTGCAGGATTACAAGTCTGAACGTTACTTCGCTCTGATCCGGAATTTCCGTCGGCACGCATGGCTGTTGATGTATCTTTTTGGCGCCTCTCCGGTTCTCGACGAAAGTTTCGTGGCTGGTCGATCTCATTCCCTGGCAACATTTGACGACAAAGGCAGCTTGTACAAACCTGATGCGAGCTCTTTGCGTATGGGCGACCTGGGATATCACAATAATGCCCAAGCGTCTCTGGCCATTTGCTTCAATACCCTGCAAAACTTTACTCAGACTCTGGGGAATGCCATCCACACCAGCTACCCCGCCTATGAAAAAATCGGTATCAAACAGAACGGACAGTTTATTCAACTGAACACCAATATTCTGCAAATTGAAAATGAGTATTACAGTTCGATTCGCCCTAAACGCACTACCCGCTCCGGCGAGAAACCGACCGAGGCACTGATTGATCGCGGTGTTGAGTACATTGAAGTGCGTTGCCTGGATCTGAACCCCTTCATGCCCTATGGCATTTCGGAAAGCCAGATCGATTTTCTGGACACTTTTTTGATTCACTGCCTGCTGACAGACTCCCCTTTTATTCCGGATAGTGAATGTCGCACCATTGATGACAACTTTACCCGGTCCGTAAACGAGGGCCGAAAGCCCGGATTGATGTTGTCCGGTCCGGACGCATCGATCGCCTTGCAGGATTGGGGAAAGCAGCTGATAGACTCAATGCTGCCCATCGCAGAAGCACTGGATAGTCACAACCCTGACCAACGCTATGCACACGCACTGGAATATGAACTTGAAAAACTTCGCGACAGCGAGCGCACCCCTTCTGCCCAGATCCTGCGTTTGATGCATGAGCAGTCGGATTCATGGTTATCCTTTGCAGGTAATCTGTCTCGTGCGCATAAAAAAGCCAGCGAAGACGTCGATCCAGCACAAATGACTGACATCGAAAAGATGTATCAAGAGGTCGCAAAGAAATCGATCGACGAAGCGCACGAGATTGAACGTCAGGACACCGAACCGTTTGCGTCTTTTTTGAGCAACTACCTTCGTTAAGTCATTTTTTGTGCACCATTCAGGGTCTCGGCTGTGCGCTGATTCCGGAGCCAATATTAATATTGAGATTCATCTCAATATTCCATTGAATTTGGTTTGTTGCTTCAACAGCCCTGTGCTAGCGTGTAAGCGTTTGTAAGCACAGATTCGCACTCAATGGACAAATTGTAATAATTGTTTCTGGCACAGCGAACGATGTTGCACTAACGTAAAATATGAATAAGAAACAGGTTTAAGTTTAGCCAGTAAGTGCTTCCGCAAAATAATAATTATTCGGAAAGCGGACAAATAATAAACCTCTGATGAAAAATATGTGGATGGCGTTGCCAAGCCACTTTTAAAGCCGAACACGTTGTCAGAAACCGTCTTTCTCGGTTTCTATGCTCGCTTGAAAAGTGCGAGGCAGCAAAACGAAAGGAGCGGCCGGATGGCCAATGACTTTTCTTTATGCTGGGATATTGATTCGCTCAACAAAGCCTACCGTCAAGGATATATGGCGGGGGTAATGGGATCGGATCGCAATCGTTGCCCCTATACGGGCGAAATTGTCGAAGCTGCCTGGGAAGCTGGCTGGGAAGATGGCATCGACGTTTGCGAGCTGGAAAGACCGGTGGGCAAAATTGCGTCCTGACTTACAGGAGCAATGTACGCCACGATATCAGGGCATTGAATCCCCCTGTTATTGTGCGCTGATACAGAGCTAAGTCCCGTCGGATATCGTCCTGAGCAAAAAAATAGCCCTTCACTTCAAGCGCCGTCGGCACTTGACCGGAACAACTCCCCCCAAAAAAGTCTGATCTGAACTGCATCTCGCAGACGTTAAACCGCTAGCGCTGCACAACAAAACTGGTAAATAACAGATCATCAATTTGGCTTGCGCCTGTTTTTTCTTCCAGAACAGCCTGAACTCGACTGAGAGCATCCTGTCGAATGGCCTCCTGCCCTCCTCCGGAACTAATGGATTCTTCAGTTAGCGAACTCAACAGCATTACAATCTCATGCCGGACGGCGGGCTCATGCTCCTGAACCGCGGTCACCCCAGCCATTCCACTTGCTCGGATCGCCACCGATGCTTTGATATATTTAAGTTTGCTCGTCGACTGGCCAAAATTGGTCACGAAAGGCGGTTCAAGGTCGAAGTACTGGACCTTCGGGGCAGCGGCGGCCTCATCTTCCTCTGACCAGGACACCGATGAAAGGCACAGCGTGGTAAATATCACCGCAATGACGTGGACTACAAACTTGATCATATATCCTCATTCGTTTTTAAATTGGAATCATCTAGCGCTGAAGGCGCTGGACAGGATTTGAAATTATAGGAAGGAATAATCACAGGCGCCATCTTGCAAATCCTTTGCGCTACAAAATAGGCTAATTACACAAGACCTTCAATTAAATGCCCTTAATAGACACCAAGATCTCTTTACTCCCTGAAACGAATTGTTGAAGATACGTGCTCGTTTAAACAATCACTCATGTTGGAATTGTTCTCATGCCAGCCCTGTCCAATCGCCTGCTTTATATGTTGATTTTTCTCGCGTGCCTTTTCCTTTTGGGGACCGCAATACTGATTGAACCCTTTCGCAGCATGAACCCCTGTCCAATGTGTATGATGCAACGGGCCGTATTTGTAGCACTTGCAGCGGTCACCCTTGTGGCCGCTTTGCACAACCCTTCGGGCACGGGGCGATTCATCTATGGTGGCGCAACCTTGCTGATCGCAGTGACAGGTGCAGCCATTGCAGGCAGACAGATATGGCTGCAGAGTCTTCCAGAGGATCAGGTTCCCGCATGCGGGCCTGGACTCGAATACATGCTTGACGTATTTCCTCTGCTTGAAGTCATTCAAATGTCTCTGGTGGGCACCGGTGATTGCGCCGAAGTGCAATGGACCCTGTTTGGCATTTCTATTCCCGGCTGGTCATTTCTGGCTTTTTCGTTGATCGCAGTGATCGCTCTGTACACAATGATCCGAAAACGCGCATCCGATTTCTGAAATAAAAGTTGCGGGCGCAGGGTAAATTCGTTAGTTTTTCTGTCTTCAGGAAACGGAACGTTCTTCGGGACCACATCCCGTCAACCGCACAAGATTTCTGCGGTGCGTCTTGCGTATGATTGTTACGAGCCTCGGTCAATAATAACAAACACTCGCAGATCCGTAGCGGCTATGCCTGAATGGTTTGAAACGACAAGAATAATGCAAAGGGGCTCTTGCGCCCTCGCCAGGATCTTCAGTATTGCGCAGCTTTGAAGGCCCGCTCGCGTTCTCTTCGCAAGATGCGAGAACAGCCCAAATAAAGCGCAGATGCCGAAGCAAAGTATTTTTAACACAAGTAGTAGTAAAGGGGTAAAGCATGCTCGAAAATTGCAAAAATGCAAAAGAGCGCTGGGGTGGTGTCAACGACCTGATCGACAAATGGCTTAAGGAAAGGCAGGCACTGATTGTGAAACTTTGCGACCTGTCTGTTAATCCTGGCAGCTCTCAGGAAAACAAGGTAGAGCGCTTCCAGTCGTTTTGTCAGATTCTGGTGGACTACGTCTCCGTCGGTCACTTTGAGGTCTACGAGCAATTGTTAAGCGAAGCGGCACAATTGCGCAATGAAGATGGCACAGAGTTGGCCAACCGCATCATCCCCAAAATTCAGGCATCCACTGAAGTCGCTCTGGATTTCAATGACCGTTTTGACAACATTCATAAAGTGGATGACGGCATTGAAGAATTGATTGCCGAACTGGATAACCTCGGCAAAACTCTGGAAGACCGTTTTGAGCTTGAAGACATCATGATTGAGTCTTTGCACAAAGCCCACGCTGATTCCGTCGCTTGAGTTAAGATCCGCAGAGCATTACCAAGCGATCGCTATTTGACTCATAGCAAGCCGCGAAGTTTTCGCGGCTTCACCCGCCACACGTGCACAGCTTCTCCAGACAAGCGCTATACTGAAACATTCAATCGCCGAAACACAAAGGATGAAACCGTGTTAGCTATTGGTCGACGACTATTCCTCTTTCTTTTGCTCGGCATTGGCGCCTGCTCAGAGGGCCCGGATAGCACTTCCCAACTGGCGGCACAAGGCTTCCTGAGTGGCGCTCTTTCTTTTCAGGGTGACAGCGCTGTTATCGGTTCAATCCACCATGGCGGCAGTTTTTGGGACCTGCGCAGCTTTGAGCGTAAATTTGACTGGAATCACGCGGCCGGGGAATACAGCCTGATCAGAGCGAGCGCGATATCCGGAGACGGCTCACGCGCAGCCACTTGCGTTGAAGATGCTATAGCTGTTTGGGACACACGCACCGGCGAATCGCTAAATTTCTGGCGCGCCCCTGCTCGTATACTCAGCATTCGGCTGGATCACCTGGGCAACAGGGCCCTGATCGGTATGGACAACGGTAGCGCCAGCTTTTTCGACTTACGTAACGGCACATCGATCTATCGCTTTGAGCATGACGCAGAAGTGCGAATAGTCGATCTGAACAGGGATGCCAGCATTGGCATCACGGCCGGTGACGACAAAACCGCGAAAGTCTGGAATCTGGAAACAGGTGAACAGCTGCAAGCTAAAACCCTTGAAAACTACATACATACCGCCGCGCTGTCGGCATCGGGTGAGTTGGCATTTACGACCTCATTAAGAGAGGATGCACTTATCTGGCAGAGCCGAAGCGGCGATGTTCAGTCACGTTTTCCCAATCGCTATACCAATTATACAGCCGCCGCTTTTTCTGATGATGAGCAGATATTAACGGTGGGTACCTTTCAGGGACAAATCAAACGCTGGAACATTCAAAACAATGAGGAACTGGGTAGTTGGCAGGCAAGCCCACGAAAAGCGTATGGCGGTGCCAGCAGCAAAGCGATCATCGATCTGGTCGATACCGGCTCAAGCATTGTCGCCCTGACATCTGACGGGTTGGTTCAAACGTTCAGTTACTGACGGGAAAGGATTGGGCGCATCAGGCAGCGTTGACTGCCCGATGCAGGGGTATCAAAACCTTATTGTGCTGCCTTTTCAATATCCAGCAATTCAACATCAAACAACAGGGTTTCGTTTGGACCGATCGTACGGTTACCATTGGCACCGTAGGCGAGATCCGCAGGGATAAACAACTGCCACTTTGATCCAACCGGCATCAGCTGCAGCGCTTCAGTCCAACCGGCTATCACACCATTCACTGGAAAGCTCACCGGCTGGCCACGCTCCACTGAGCTATCGAACACCTCGCCATTGATCAGTGATCCGGTGTAATGTACCTTGACGACGTCCTGTGGGCCGGGCTGTTGCCCCTTCCCTTCTTCAATCACTTTATACTGCAATCCGCTGGCGAGCGTCACGACGCCTTCCTTATCCTTGTTTTCTGCCAGAAAGGCTTCGCCGGCTTTCTTGTTTTCCATACTCGCCGCCTGATGCTTTTCCACCTGTTTCTGTTGCAGGTCGCGCTGATAGGCGGTCAGAATTTCATTTACCTGATCATCACTGAGCATTTGAGCTTTGCCCTCAAATGCATCACCGAGCCCCTGAACGAATGCATCCATATC
>Ga0070728_10005517_pt1 | contig 12455 bp, 13 predicted proteins | sample tdDd471_FD_66723 | JGI IMG/M metagenome (GOLD analysis project Ga0070728, IMG submission 66723) | Marine sediment microbial communities from the Atlantic coast under amendment with organic carbon and nitrate - tdDd47.1 | ecosystem: Environmental > Aquatic > Marine > Coastal > Sediment | place...
GGAAAGGTGACATGCAGGGAAGACAGGCCGAGTTGGCGCAGGGTCTCCGCCATCGCGCCGATCAGCGCCCGCCGGGCGGTCTCGGCGTCGGCGCCGGGGCGCACCAGCAGACGCGGTCCCGGGACCGGCGTGAAGGGGACCGCGCATTGCAGTTTGGGATAGTAGTTTCCGCCGGCGCGCTCATAGGCGTCGGCCCAGCCATGATCGAAGACATATTCGCCGAAGGAATGGCTCTTCAGATAGAGGGGCGCGGCGCCGATGACGCGCCCGTCGGCGCCCTCGACGACCAGATGGCGGGGCAACCAGCCGCTGTCGGCGCCGACCGAGCCCGAGTCTTCCAGCGCCTTGAGGAAGGCATGGCCGACGAAAGGGTTGTCGGCGCCGGCGCAGGCGTCCCAATCGGCGGCCGGAACGGCGTCGATCCGGTCGATCATCCGCGCGGTCGGGCCGTCGCCGCCGTCAGCCATGGTCGGTCGGGAAAAATGGTCGCATGCCGACTATCTGGGACCGCCGCCGCGCCGGGCAAGGCCGTCTAGGCGATCTCGAACAGGGCGTCGACTTCGACCGCGACGCCGAAGGGCAGGGCGGGCGCGCCGACCGCGAAGCGGGCATGGCGCCCGGCCTCGCCGAAGACCTCGACCATCAGGTCCGAGGCGCCGTTGATCACCGCCGGATGCTGGCCGAAATCGGGCGCGCAGTTGACGAACCCGCCAAGCCGCACGCAGCGCCGCACCCGGTCCAGGTCGCCGTCGCAGGCGGCGCGGAGCTGGGCGAGGATGTTCAGCGCGCAAAGCCGTGCCGCTTCCTGGCCCTCGGCGACATCCAGACCGGCGCCCAGCTTGCCGAAATGGCGCAGTTCGCCGTTCCAGACCGGCACCTGGCCGGAGACGAAGACCTGGCCGCCGGACAGGACGAAGGGCACGTAATTCGCCGCTGGCGCCGCCGCCGCCGGCAAGTCGACCCCGATGTCCTTCAGCCGCGCCTCGATCCTGCCGCTCATCGTTTCTCCCTTCGTTCGCAGATCGGCCCGACAGTAGCGCGCACGGACGGCGCGGACCAGCCCGACGCCGACGATCGGACGGCAATGTTCGGACGGTCATCCGCCGTCGGCGGATTAACCTTAAAAGAAATAAACCTTTGGCGGCTGAGGACCATTCAACTACTTTTTTCGCGGGTCAGCGAAAAAATTGCCAAGACCCGGCGTCGATAAGGGAGAGAGTGCAATGACAAGACGACGCAAACGATTTATTCTGGCGCTACTTGCCGCGATCGCCGTCTTGGTGGCCGTGGCCGACGCCGAGCGCGCACAGGCGGTGCTACTCACGTCGGATTGGCAGACGGTCGGCGACGGGCTCCTGACCGAGGATACGGACACGGGGCTCAAATGGCTTGACCTGACCGAAACTGCGGGCCAGTCGTTCGATTCGGTTTTCGCCCAATTGGGGGCGGGTGGGACCTATGACGGTTTCCGCTACGCGACCGCTGCCGAGGTCGAGACCTTCTGGACCAACGCGGGCATCCCGACGATCAGCATTCTCGGTGACTTCCAGGCGGCGAACTTCACCCCCATCAGCCAGCTCATGGCGCAGATGGGCGGGCCGTTGGACAGCACGGTGCTGGCCTTTTCCGATGGTCTGACGGCGTCCACCAAGGTTGAAACAGACTTTTTCGGCAATCCCATCAACTACCGCGTGACCGGGCGCCTGCAGCTTTGCGACGATCAGGACACCTTTACGATTTCCTGCCTGGGGACCGGCTTGGCGGTGGCGGCGTTATGGGACAACAACTTTCCCGACGCTTTCGGCCAGGCGAGTACCGGTAGCTATCTGGTGATGGAAACGGGGACCGGAGAAGAGCCCGTCGCGATCCCCGCGCCCCCGGCTGCGGCGCTGTTCGGTGGCGGGCTGGGGCTGTTGAGCCTCGTCGGCGGTCGGCGCGCACGGCGCGCCCCGGTCTCCGCCTGAACTCGCCCTCGCGGTTTCCTCGGAAAAAAGGGGTGCGGCGCTGACGCCGCACCCCAGTTTCCCGGGAGGGAGGAGGAATGGGGACGCGACGCCCCGGCGCCTCAGCTACAACCGCTGGTGGCCCCGCAGGTGTCGCACTTCAGGCAGGTGCCGTTCCGCACCAGCGTGAAATTGCCGCATTCGGCGCAGGCATCGCCCTCATATCCCTTCATCCGCGCCTCGCGGATGCGGTCGAGGGTGCCGTCGACGGTCTCGATGACCGCCTCGGCGGCGATGCTCGTCACCTCCGCGGCAAGACCCGCCGCCGTCCCCGAGGCGGCGGATTCCGCGATCTGAGCGTCCGTGTGCATGCTGGCCGCGGCCGGGGCGGCCTCGTTCATCGAGCCGTGCAACACATACAGGTTGCTGCGCAGATAGCCGCGGCTGGCGAAGCGGGCGAGCCCCGGCATCTCGCCGGCCTCGTCCTCTTCCGGCTCGGGCAGGTTGCCTTCCTTGTCGCCGGCGCCCAGGCTGTCGGGCATCAGGTCGGCGGGCTCGGCATGGGCCAGGTCGTTGCGGCTGAGATAGGAGATCGCGAGCTCCCGGAAGATGTAGTCCAGGACCGAGGTCGCCATCTTGATGGTGTCGTTGCCTTCGACCAGCCCCGAGGGCTCGAAGCGGGTGAAGGTGAAGGCCTCGACGAATTCCTCCAGCGGCACGCCATATTGCAGGCCGATCGAGATGGCGATGGCGAAATTGTTCATCAGGCTGCGGAAGGCGGCGCCTTCCTTGTGCATGTCGATGAAGATCTCGCCCAGCCGGCCGTCCTCGTATTCGCCGGTACGCAGATACACCTTGTGGCCGCCGACGATGGCTTTCTGGGTGTAGCCCTTGCGCCGGTCGGGCAGCTTGGAGCGGCGCGCGGCGATACGCTCGATGATCCGCTCGACGACCCGCTCGGCCGTCTTCTCGGCCTTGGCCGCCGCCGGCGCGTCGGCGATCTCGGCCGCGTCGTCCTCGCCGATGACGATGGCGTTGAGGGGCTGGGAGAGTTTCGAGCCGTCCCGATAGAGCGCGTTCGCCTTCAGCGCCAGAGTCCAGGACAGCATGTAGGCTTCCTTGCAACCCTCGACCGTTGCCGAATTCGGCATGTTGATGGTCTTCGAGATCGCGCCCGAGATGAAGGGCTGGGCCGCCGCCATCATGCGGATATGGCTTTCGACCGACAGATGGCGGGTGCCGATGCGCCCGCACGGGTTCGCGCAGTCGAACACCGGCAGATGCGCGTCCTTCAGATGCGGCGCGCCCTCCAGGGTCATGGTGCCGCAGCAATAGCCGTTGGCGGCCTCGATCTCGTCGCCCGAGAAGCCCAGCGCGGCGAGCATGTCGAACGAGACGTCGTCCAACTGCTTGGCCGAGAAGCCCAGGACCTTGGTGCAGAACTCTTCGCCCAGGGTCCAGCGATTGAAGGCGAACTTGATGTCGAAGGCGCTCTTCAACGCCTCTTCCAGCGCCTGCAAGGTGCTTTCGTTGAAGCCCTTGTCGCGCAGGCGGTCATGGTTGATCCCCGGCGCGCCCTCCAGGGTGCCGTGGCCGACCGCGTAATCCTCGATCTCGGCGATCTGGTCGGCGCCGTAGCCGAGGGTGGCGAGCGCCGTCGGCACCGTCCGGTTGATGATCCGGAAATAGCCGCCGCCGGCCAGGGTCTTGAACTTGACCAGGGCGAAGTCGGGCTCGATGCCGGTGGTGTCGCAATCCATCACCAGCCCGATGGTGCCGGTCGGCGCGATCACGCTGGTCTGGGCGTTGCGATAGCCATGCTTCTCGCCCAGCAGCAGCGCCTGGTCCCAGGCCCGCTTCGCGGCCTCGGCCAGGGCGGCGTCGGGGCAGTGCTCGGCGCGGAAGGGCACCGGCGGCGTGTTCAGCGCCTCGTAGCCCTCGGTCTTGCCATAGGCGGCCCGGCGATGGTTGCGGATCACCCGCAGCATATGCTCGCGGTTCTCGCCATAGCGCGGGAAGGCGCCCAGCTCGCCGGCCATCTCCGCCGACGCGGCGTAGGACGTGCCGGTCATCACCGCGGCGATCGCCGCGCAAAGGGCGCGGCCTTCCTCGCTGTCATAGGACAGGCCGGACGCCATCAACAGTCCGCCGATATTGGCGAAGCCGAGGCCCAGGGTGCGGAACTCGTAGGAGAGCTTGGCGATCTCGGCCGACGGGAACTGGGCCATCAGCACCGAGATTTCGAGGACGATGGTCCACAGCCGCACCGCATATTCGAAGTCCGCGACGTCGAACGTCCCGTCCTCGCCCCGGAAGGCCATCAGATTGAGCGACGCCAGGTTGCAGGCCGTGTCGTCCAGGAACATGTACTCGGAGCACGGGTTCGAGGCGTTGATCCGGCCGCTGGCGGGGCAGGTGTGCCAATCGTTGATGGTGGTGTCGAACTGAAGGCCGGGATCGGCGGACGCCCAGGCGGCCTCGCCGATCCGCTGCCACAAATCGCGGGCCGGCACGGTCTTGTGAACGCCGCCGTCGATGCGCCGGATCAGGTCCCATTCGCCGTCCGCCTCGACCCGCTTGAGGAATTCGTCGGTCACCCGCACCGAATTGTTCGAGTTCTGGCCGGAGACGGTGAGATAGGCGTCCGACGTCCAGTCCGTGTCGTAGACGGGAAAGTCGATCGACCGGTATCCCTGGCGCGCGAACTGGATGGCGCGCTGGATGTAGTTCTCGGGGATCGACATGGCGCGGGCGAGGCGGATCTCCTGCTTCAGCGCCTCGTTGCGGCGCGGGTCGAACCGCGCGTCATCGGCGTCGTCGGCCTCGTCGCCTTCTTGCCGGCAGGCCGTCAGGATGGCGTTCAGATGCTTCTTGGCGAGCTTCGAGCCGGTGACGATGGCCGCGACCTTCTGCTCCTCGACCACCTTCCAGCTGATGTAATCCTCGATATCGGGATGGTCGATATCGACGGTGACCATCTTGGCGGCGCGGCGCGTGGTGCCGCCGGACTTGATCGCCCCGGCGGCGCGATCGCCGATCTTGAGGAAACTCATCAGCCCCGACGACTTGCCGCCGCCCGACAGGGGCTCGTCCTCGCCGCGCAGGTCCGAGAAGTTGGTGCCGGTGCCTGAGCCGTATTTGAACAGCCGCGCCTCGCGCACCCACAAATCCATGATCCCGCCCTCGTTCACCAGGTCGTCCCGGACGCTCTGGATGAAGCAGGCATGGGGCTGGGGATGGACATAGGCCGATTCGGCCCGGGTCAGCTCGCCGGTGCGGAAATCGACATAGTGATGCCCCTGGGCGGGGCCGTCGATGCCATAGGCCCAATGCAGGCCGGTGTTGAACCATTGCGGCGAGTTCGGCGCCCCCATCTGGGCGCACAGCATGTAGCGCATCTCGTCGAAGAAGGCGCGGGCGTCTTCCTCGGCATCGAAATAGCCGCCCTTCCAGCCCCAATAGGTCCAGGTGCCGGCCATGCGATCGAACACCTGGCGCGCGTCGGTCTCGCCGCCGCCGCAATCGGCGCCGTCCTCGGCCTCCTTGCGCCACAGCCATTCGGGCACGTCGTCCTCGGGCACCGCCCGCAGCTTGTTGGGCACGCCCTTCTTGCGGAAATATTTCTGGGCGATGACGTCGCAAGCGACCTGCGACCAGGACTCGGGCACCTGCATGTCTTCCAGATGGAAGACCACGGTTCCGTTCGGGTTGCGAATTTCGCTCTCGCCCGGACGGAACGCGATTCCGGCATAGGGCGAGCTGTCCGCCTGGGTGAAATGACGCTTGACCTGCATGTCCGTGCCCCCTGATACGCTGCTGTCCCGCAACCGCCGAACCGTTCGGTTCCCGCGCGGTCGCCCCTTCGAAAGGGCCCCGGATCTAGTGGCGCCGGGGCAGGAGGCTGCTACATGTAGAACATGGCCTTCGGCCCTGTCAATATATTGTGTTACATAACTTTTTAACCCACATCATCTTGTATCGAAGTCTGAAATTATCGGAATTTTCCTTTCCGAATCAACCGTCTCGCCCGCATGGTTGATCGAGGACGGCAACCGGACCGCCGTTCGGCGGCGGTGCGCCCGGCGCCGGTCTCGGCGCCGACGGGCTGGACGGGGGCGGGCGCAAATGCCATATATGCGCCCCATCGGCGCCGACGGCGGCGGTGGCAGAAGGATCGGACGACGGCCATGACCCTGGGCACGCGGCTTTTCACTTGGATGCGGGGCGAATTCGTCGGCGCGGACGGGTTCGGCAACCGCTATTTTCGCGACAAGCGGCGCCGGCCCGGCGCCCGCGAGCGGCGCTGGGTATTGTTCAAGGGGCGCGCCGAGGCGTCCAAGGTGCCGCCGGAATGGCATGGCTGGCTGCATCATGTGATGGACCGGCCGCAGACCGGCCCCGAGATCAGGCAATGGCCGTGGCAGAAGGCGCACCGCCCCAACCCGACCGGAACGGCCGAGGCCTATCGCCCCCAAGGTCACGCCCTGGAAGGCGGACGCCGGGCGGAGGCGCGGGGCGACTACGAGCCCTGGCGGCCGGCCTGACCGGCCCGCCGAGAGAAGTGGGGCGAACCCGATGAATCGAAACCTTGTCGAGACCATCGTCGGCGCGGTCGTTCTTGCGGTCGCGGTCCTGGTGATGGCGTTCGCGTATTCGACCGCCAGCCTGCGCGCCGTGACCGGCTATGAGGTGACGGCCCGCTTCGACAGGGTCGACGGGCTGCAGGTGGGCAGCGACGTGCGGATCAGCGGCATCCGCGTCGGCACCGTGACCGACCAGGCTTTGGATCCGGAAACCTACCTCGCGGTCGTTCGCCTCAGCCTGAAACCGGAGCTGCGCCTGCCCGTCGATTCGGTGGCCGAGATCGCGAGCGAAAGCCTGCTCGGCGGGCGCTATCTGGCGCTGGTGCCGGGCGCCGACGAGCAGATGATCGCCCCCGGCGGAGAGATCACCTTTACCCAGAGCCCGGTCAATCTGGAAAACCTCATCGGCCAGCTCATCTTCAGCCAGGCCGGTGGCAAGGACGAGCCCGCGGGCGAATCGGGCGAATAGCGGCGGACCGGCCCCGTGCAACGGCCGCGACGCACCCGCGCACTTCTTCATCGAATGGCGGCGGCCGTTGTCGTGACGGCCGTTCTTTTGCCGACGGTCGCGGATCCGGTCCGCGCCGCCGACGCGGCGCTTCTCGGCGGCCTGGACAAGGTGACCGCGCGGGTTACGACCCTGACGGCGCCCGTCGGCGAGGCGGTGCGCTTCGGCAGCTTGATGATCACGGCCCGGACCTGCGAGAAGCGGCCGCCGGAGGAGCCGCCGGAAAGCGCCGCCTTCCTGGAGATCGACGAGATTCGCCCGGGCAAGGCGCCGGAACGGATCTTCGGCGGCTGGATGTTCGCGTCCAGCCCGGCGCTGAACGCCCTCGAACATCCGGTCTACGACGTCTGGGTGATCGATTGCAGGACCGTGGCGGGCGAGGAACCCACCGGCAACCGGTAAAAATCGGCCGGAACGGCGAGGGCCTCGGCGAGCCGCCGGCGATAGCGGGCGCGGTCGATTTCGATCGCGCCGAAGCGGCGCAGATGGTCGGTGACATACTGGATGTCGAACAGGCGGAAGCCGCCGGCCCGTAGGCGCGCCGCCAGATGGACGAGGGCGATCTTGCTGGCGTCGCGGCGGCGTCCGAACATGCTCTCGCCGAAGAAGGCCGCGCCCAGGGCGACGCCGTAGATGCCGCCGACCAGCTCCTCGGCCTCCCAACATTCGACGCTATGGGCGTACCCGGTCGCGTGCAGGCGGCCGTAAAGATCGAGGATCTGGTCGTTGATCCAGGTCTCGCGGCGTCCGGCGGCGGGATCGGCGCAGCCCCGCATGACCTCGGCGAAGGCGGTATCGATCCGGATGGCGAAGGGCGCCGCGCGCACCCGCCGGCGCAGGCTGCGCGAGACATGGAACGCGTCCAGGGGGATGATGCCCCGTTGTTCGGGATCGAACCAGTAGAGCCGTCGGGCGTGGCGGCTCTCGGCCATGGGGAACAGGCCGTGCCGGTACGCCTCGATCACGAGCGCCGGCGTGACCTCCTCCATGGGCGCGGACCGGTCAGTCGCCGCCGCCGGCGAAGCCTTCCAGCCAGTGAATGTCGTAGTCGGCGTCGGCGAAGGCCCGGGTGACGGCCAGGCGGCGATGCAGGGGCAGGGTGGTCTCGATTCCGGTGATGACATACTCGTCCAGCGCCCGGCGTAAACGCATGACGCATTCGGCCCGGCTGCTGCCATGAACGACCAGCTTGCTGATCAGGCTGTCGTAATGGGGGGGGACCTCGTAGCCGGCATACAGGGCCGAATCGACCCGCACGCCGGGGCCGCCCGGCGGATGGTAGTCCACGACGCGGCCGGGCGAGGGCGCGAAGGTAGTCGGATGCTCGGCCGTGACCCGGCATTCGATGGCGTGGCCGTTAAAGGCGATGTCGTCCTGGCCGTAGCCGAGCTCGGCGCCGGCGGCGATGCGGATCTGCTCGTAGACCAGATCGATCCCGGTGATCGCCTCGGTGACCGGATGCTCGACTTGCAAGCGGGTGTTCATCTCGATGAAGAAAAGATCGCCGTCCTGATACAGAAACTCCATCGTGCCGGCATTCCGATAGCCGATCGCCCGTGCCGCGTCGCAGGCGATGGCCCCGATCCGCGCCCGTTCGGCGGCGTCGAGCACCGTCGAGGGCGCTTCCTCGACCACCTTCTGATGGCGGCGTTGAAGCGAACAGTCGCGCTCGCCCAGATGGACGACCCTGCCATGGGAATCGGCCAGGATCTGGATTTCGATATGGCGGGGGCTGGGCAGGTATTTTTCGAGATAGACGGTGGAATCGGCGAAGCTCGCCTCGGCCTCGCGGCGGGCTGCGGCCAGCCCCTGGGCAAGCGCGTCGGCATTGGCGACGACCTTCATCCCGCGCCCGCCGCCGCCGGCCGCGGCCTTGATCAGGACCGGATAACCGATTTCATCGGCGACGGCGGCGGCCTCCTTCTCGTCGGCGACCGGCCCGTCCGATCCGGGAACCACCGGCACGCCGCTGTCCACCATCGCCCTCTTGGCCGCGACCTTGTCGCCCATGGTTTCGATATGGGCGGGCGAGGGACCGATGAAGGTCAGCCCATGCTCCTCGACGATGGCGGCGAAACGGGCATCCTCGGACAGAAAGCCGTAGCCGGGATGGATCGCGTCGGCGCCGGTGATCGTCGCCGCCGAGAGAATCGCCGGGATGTTCAGATAGCTGTCCCGCGCCGGCGCCGGGCCGATGCAGACGCTTTCGTCTGCGAGGCGCACATGCATGGCGTCGGCGTCGGCGGTGGAATGGACGGCCACCGTCGGGATTCCGAGTTCGCGGCAGGCGCGATGGATTCGAAGCGCGATTTCGCCGCGGTTGGCGATCAGGACCTTTCCGAACATGCGGCGGGCCGGCCTCTATTCGACGATCATCAGGACTTCGCCAAACTCGACCGGCGTGCCGTTTTCCACCAGGATGGCGGCCACCTTCCCGGCCATGGGCGCCTTGATCTCGTTGAAGGTCTTCATGGCCTCGATCAGGAGAACCGTCTGGCCTTCCGCGACCATGTCGCCGACCTTGACGAAGGGCGGGCTCTGCGGATCGCCGGCGACATAGACGGTCCCGACCATGGGCGCGTTGACGGCGCCGGGATGGCCTTCGTCGATGACGGTCGGCGCCCGGCCGGGCGCCTCGGACGGCGCGACCGGGGCGACGGCCGCCGGCGCCGCGGCGGCGACGGCGCGGGCGCCGCGCCCGACCCGGACCAGATGGTCGCCGTCGCGGACCTCGATCTCCGTCAGGTCGGTCTCCTCCAGAAGCCGCGCCAGGCTCCGAATCAGATCTTCGTCCAGATTTATCTTGGCCATCAGCCGCTTTCCCCCGATTCGGTGCGTTCCACCATCGCCTCGATCGCCAGCAGGTAGCCGAAGGCGCCGAACCCGCAAATGATCCCATCCGCCGCCGGCGAGACGTAGGACCGGTGGCGGAAGGGTTCGCGACGGTAGATATTGGACAGGTGCAGCTCGATGACGGGCAGGTCCACCGCTTGCAACGCGTCGAGGATGGCGATCGAGCTATGAGTATAGGCGCCGGCGTTGAGGATCACCCCCGCCGCGCTCGCCGGCGCCTCTTGAATCCAGCCGATGAGCTCGGCCTCGCTGTTGGTTTGGCGGAACGCGATCTCGACATTCAGCGCCGCCGCCCGGTCGCGGCACCGCGATTCGATGTCGGCCAGGGTCTCGCGCCCGTAGATCTCGGGTTCGCGCGCGCCGAGCATATTCAGGTTCGGCCCGTTCAGGATGAGGATGGGGCGGCTCATGGCCCGGTTGCGCGTCCCTTGTGGATGCCGTGTCTCGGCGGTTTTGGCCCGACCGCGGGGCCGGCGAGGGTTATAGCACGAGGCGATGGGGGTGCAATCCCGCGGCGGGTCGGGGCCGTTGCAGGAAGCGACGAATTTTGCGCGAATTTTACGAGAAGTTAACCCTTACGGCTTCATGTTGGGCGCCAAGACGACGCGCACACTGGCCCGAAGGTCTATTATGGAAGCTTTGCCCCAAGGCAAGGAACGCAGACTGGTCTTGCGCCTGCTGAATTATTGGCGGGATCTGGGCCGTGACGAGTCCTTTCCGGCGCTGGGAGACCTGGACCCCGACGCAATGGGCGACATGTGGCCCTTTTGCTTCGTCCTCCGCGTCAACGCCGCCGTGACCGCGTCGGCGTTGACCTATATCGGCCCCGAAATTCTCGCCGATTGCGACGAGGCCCCGGCCGAGCCGACCCTCGAGACGCTGCCCGACGCGACCCTGATCAAACATGCGACCGCCTTTGTCGGCCAGACCCTGCGCCGCAAGGTGCCGATTACCAAGGGCGGCGAGTTCATCGACCATCGCGGCCGCGCCATCCAGTTCCGAAGCATTGTCCTTCCCCTGGCCGAGGACGGCCGGACCGTGGACCATCTTCTCGGCGCCGCCAATTGCCGCGAACTGCCGAAGGATTAGGAGCGGCGCGATGACGACGATGGTCTCGTTCGAGCTGCACACCTATCTCGGCGGCAATTGGAAGATCGATTCGATCTTCGACGACCGCTCCCTGGCCATGTCCGAGGCCAAGCGCATCGAGGAGCGCGGACGCACGGCGGCCGTTCGCGTCGTCGAGGAAGTCTATGACGAGGTCACCCAAGAGGTGCAGTCGCGGACGATCTATCGCAGCACCAAGATGGACAGCGACAACAGCCAGGCGCTGGAGCGCCAGGCCGAAAACCGCCGCGAGGTCATGGCGGCGCCGAAGAAATCGACGGGACGCGAGCGGATCGCCCAGAAGAAGATCCGCAAGCAGCAAGCCAAGACCCAGGGTCAGTATGTGATGCTGATCATGAAGCTGGGCATCATCGTCCTGGTCGGGATCTCGCTTCTGGTCGTCCTGCGCATGTTCGCCGAGGGCGTCTAGGCCCGGGCCGCGTCCGAACCCACCGACAAAATTTATCCGCTTCGCGCGAGGCGAACGAGCTGGTCGATCGCGGGTCGGTCGATGGCGCCGGGAACGATGCGCTCGCCGATGACGAAGGCCGGCGTGCCGCGGATGTTCAAGCTGCGGGCGAGGCGCAAATTCTCCCGGATCGCCCGGTCGATGTCAGGCGCCGCCATGTCGGCGCGCAGCCTGTCGACGTCCAGCCCCGTGCTCTCGGCGATCCGAAACAGCCGGTCGCCGTGCAGCGCCCCCCGGGCCCGCATTAGGGCGTCGTGGAAGGGCAGGTACTTGCCCTGGCGGCGCGCCGCGAGGGCGGCGCGCGCCGCCTCCACCGATTCCGGCCCGAGAATGGGGAACTCCTTGTAAACGAATCGGATGCGGCCGTCCTCGGCGACCAGGTCGGCGAGAACCCGGTGCGAGCGCTTGCAGTACTGGCAGCGATAATCGAAGAATTCGACGATGGTCACATCGCCGTTCGGGTTGCCGCCGACCGGCGAATCGGGATTGCGGAAGATTTCCGGCGCATGCGCCCGGACCGCCTGACTGGCCTGCTCCAGGCTGGAGCGTTGTTGGCGGTCTCGCAGGATCTGCAAGGCTTCGAGGACGATCTCCGGGTTTTCTCGCAAGGCTTGGCGCAGGCCGGCCACCAGAGCCTTGTCGGCGCCGCCCGCGCCCGCCGCCGGCGGCTTGGTCATCGGCCGCCGGTCGCCCGACCAATCGGCAAGCAGGGCGAGCGGCAGGATCAGGACGGCGAGCAGGGCGCCGACGAGCGAGAGGCGAAGAAGCTGGGCCATGGGCGGAAAATCCTCGACGGTTTCCGTCTAACATGTTCGTTCCGGGCGGTATTCACAAGGCCGGGCGCCGCCGTCCGGGGCCGGGTCACAAAGTTATGAAAGGGCGCGGCCCCGATCGCGGGCCCCGATCGCCGGCCGCTATCGGTCCTTTTCGAGGGCGTTCAGGATATCGTCGGCGCGCAGCCAGGCGGGGGATCCCTCGGGCAGAATGTCCAA
>Ga0070728_10005521_pt1 | contig 12449 bp, 8 predicted proteins | sample tdDd471_FD_66723 | JGI IMG/M metagenome (GOLD analysis project Ga0070728, IMG submission 66723) | Marine sediment microbial communities from the Atlantic coast under amendment with organic carbon and nitrate - tdDd47.1 | ecosystem: Environmental > Aquatic > Marine > Coastal > Sediment | place...
AAAGGAAAATTCGATACCATTCCCGATGAATGGGAACTGCCCATCTGGCCGCTGTGGGGACTGGGTGTCGGCATGATATTTCTCATGGCCTGGGGCTGGTGGTTCGGCCTGCCGCTTCTGGCCGCTGTACTCCTGCCCTGCGCATTCCTCATCGTCACACTGGTCTCCAGCCGACTCGTCTGTCAGGGCGGGCTCCCCTATTTCACACTCACAGCCGCACCATCCGATGGTCTCATGGGATTGTTCGGCACCGGCTTCTTCGGTTCCGTGGGTGTCGCTGCGACCGCGGTCATGCAAAAGGTCCTGTTCCTCGATATACGTGAGGCCATTGCGCCCACGCTCTTCCACGGCTCAAAGATCCGGCAGGAAACACCCCACCGCAATCTCGTACTAGTCGCCATCGGCCTGTCCCTGGTTCTCGCGCTCGTCACCGCGTTCGTGACCATGCTCTATCTTGGTTACAAATACGGCCTGCGCGAGCTCAATCTCGACTGGGCCACCCAGACCGTGCTCGCCAACTACGAAAATGCACAGCGGCTTGTGGATCAGCCCGTCGGCCCCAATGAGTGGCTCATCACCTATGCAGGGTTCGGCGCGCTCGCCATGTTCATACTCATTTTCTGCTATTATAAATTCCCGTGGTGGCCGTTGCATCCGCTTGGCTATCTGGCCGCCTATTCGGCTGGCATGAAGATACTCTGGTTCCCGTTCTTCCTTGGCTGGATGTGCAACCATCTGGTCTTGCATTACGGCGGCACCAGTCTGTTCAATCGGGTCCGGTTCTTGTTCATAGGACTCATACTTGGCGACTTTCTGATGGGTGGCATCTGGGCCATGGTCGGATTGTTCAACGAACAAAGTTATAATGTGTTCCCGTTGTAGTGGCGGGGATGAAGAGAGAAGAGGCCGCCTATCGGCGGATTTGATGGGTGATTTCGCCTCCGGCGGCTTAAGTCCGAGGGCCTTAAGAATCCCATGTGCGCATTCGCGCAGGTTGGAATGTCCCGAATAAATCGCGCGGGACTACTTTGACAGCGTAAACAAGCCGCCCCATGCGATTTATTCGGGACGGCACCCACGCCGCAAGAAACTGTGTGCAAAAGCATGAGTTCTGTTAAGCGGCGTATTAAAAAATATTAAGAATTAAACAAACTCGCTCACTGAAACGATAAAAAGTACGGCTCCCCGCCCCACTTCAATCTCGCCAAAGGCGCGATATAAAGTTTAGGAAAAGAGAGGGATGGGGGGTTCGGGGGGAAGGGAGAGAAAAAACCCTTTCCAAAGGGTTTTGCTCTCCCTTCCCCCCGGCCGCCGGAGGCATCTTGGATGTATGACGACAAAGAACTGAAAGAGTATCGTGACTTAATGAAGCCCCCCGACAAGTTCGAGGAGGGGTTTGATTGGAAAACGATAGTTGGTGCCATCTTCATAGGCTTCCTGATGATGCCGGGGTCTATGTACTTGCAGCTAGTCATTGGCCAGGGCATTGGTCCTGCCGCCCGTTGGGTAACCATCATCCTCTTTGCCGAGATTGCAAAACGCTCATACACCCACCTGAAACAACAGGAAATTTTCCTTCTTTACTACATGGCTGGCGCGGCATTGGCTTCGCCGTTCCAAGGTCTGTTGTGGAATCAATACCTCGTGCAGTCGGACGCTGCGAGAATGTTAGGGTTGACCGAATTCATCCCGCATTGGATCGCTCCTGCCCTGGGGTCGGGCTCATATCTGGAACGCACATTCATGCACCCGGACTGGCTGGTGCCGATCATGTTGCTGGTGGGCGCACAACTGGTCCAACGCATCGACCACTTCGGACTGGGATATTCGCTGTACCGCATCACTTCGGATGTGGAAAAACTCCCGTTTCCCATGGCTCCTGTGGGCGCATTGGGTACCATGGCTCTGGCCGAATCCACCGAGGACAAAAAGACCGGCTGGAAATGGCGGGTGTTCTCCATCGGCGGGGTCATCGGACTGGCATTCGGCTTTTTCTATGTACTGTTGCCAGCGTTGTCGGGTCTGCTGTTCAGTGAACCGATCCGGCTGATCCCCATACCGTGGATTGAGCTGACCATGCACACCGAGGACCTTTTGCCTGCGGTGGCAACGGGCATTCAGTTCGATCTAGGGCTGGTATTCATCGGCATGGTCCTGCCATTCTGGGCGGTCATTGGTGGTCTGGTGGGCCTGATCATCACCATCATTGCCAACCCGATTTTATATTCCCACGGAGTCCTGCATCGCTGGCATCCGGGCATGGCGACCGTTGAAACGGTGTTCGCCAACAACTTCGATTTTTACATGAGCTTCGGTATAGGGCTAGGTCTGGCCATCGGCGCGGTGGGTATCTACTACGTGGTCAAATCCTTCCGCAACACGGACGGCAACGGGCTGGATTTCTCGGCTCTGTTCAATCCGCCAGAAGGTCGTGGCGACATCAACTTCTGGGTGTCCATCGGCATCTATGTATTTTCCACGCTCTGCTACATCGCGTTCTGCGTCTGGCTGGTGCCGTCGTTCCCGTGGATTTTCTTCGTGCTGTACGGCTTCATTTACACGCCGATAATCTCGTATATCACCGCACGAATGGAAGGTGTGGCCGGTCAGTTTATCTCACTGCCCATGGTGCGTGAATTTTCGTTCATCGCCGGCGCCAAGTTCTTTGGGTATCAAGGACTTGAGATCTGGTACGCGCCCATTCCCATTCACAACTATGGCGAGGCCACTGTCCAGTTCCGTCAGATCGAACTGACTGGAACGAGCCTGCGCGGCATCATCAAGGCAGAGATCATCGTCTTCCCTATCGTCATGGTGTCGTCGCTGTTATTCTCGCAATTCTTGTGGCAGCTCGCACCCATTCCGTCCCCTGAATATCCCTTTGCGCAGGAATTGTGGCATTTGCAGGCGTTGAACACCCTGCTGATGCAGACCTCGACATTGGAAGGCAATTCACTCTTTTTCGAGGCCTTGTCCGGTCCCATAGTACTGTCCGGCCTTGGTTTGGGGCTGATCATGTACTCGGTGCTGAACGTACTCGGACTCCCTGTACTGCTCGTCTACGGTGTGGTGCGTGGTCTGGGGCAATCAACGCCGCACGGCATGTTGCTTGAAGTGATCGGCGCGTTGCTTGGCCGGTTCTATTTCCTGAAAAAATACGGCAAGGAGTGGCGGCATTACGCGCCAGTCCTGCTAGCCGGATTTTCCTGCGGAATGGGATTGACGGGTATGTTCGCCATGGGCTGCACGCTTATCATGAAGTCACTGGGGCGATTGGCGTATTAAGAATGCCTCCGGTACCCTTACCAAGAGTCGCTTTCAGCGGGACCAGAGAACCTTTTGAAAAAGGTTCTCTGGACTCTCCAAAACTTTTTGGTGCCGCTCCGCGGGGGCGGGATGACGTCATTTTTTCTTTTATTCATATTCAAAAAATCGGACAACTTTGATTTGACCGTCCTTACCCTCTGAATCCTCATAAAACAAATTGACGATACGCGCTAAAACTATCCGATAAGTATAAAAAAACAACTTGACGGGATTTCGCAAACGGTTCTTGTTCTTTTCACCTCAAGCAGGTAAATTATCTTCCGACCGATTGCACTGAGACTGATCGTGCCTGAAACGAAAGACACGGAGAAGATAATGCCGGATACGAAAATTACCGCCCTGGTCCTGGCCGCAGGCAAAGGGACACGCATGCATTCAGCCAAAGCCAAGGTGTTGCAAACGCTTTTGAATGAGCCGATGCTCTACTACGTCTATGCAGCACTCAAACCGATTATGCAGGAGGATATCCTGACCGTGGTCGGCCATGATGCTGAAGGCGTTGAAGCCGCATTCCCGGATAGAGCCGACCAGTTCATAACGCAGGACGAACAACTTGGCACGGGCCACGCACTGCAAGTGTCGTGGGACGCCGTGGAAAAATCCGAGGCGACTCATTGCCTCGTTATCAATGGCGACACCCCGCTGGTCACGGTGGAAGCACTGCATAGAATCACCAATGTGGTCGGCTGCTGTGACCTCGCCTTCATGACCATCACCCCCCGCGATACCGGGGCATTTGGCCGCGTGGTACGCAATCCTGAACGCAGGATCACAGCCATTGTGGAAGCCAAGGACTACGACCTGAACGTCCACGGCCCGGTTACGGGCGAAGTTAATGCCGGGGTTTACCTGCTCAAGGTGGACACCATCGGCCCGTTGCTTTCAAAACTGAAAAATAAAAATAAATCAGGCGAATACTATATCACCGATCTCGTGGAATTGGCGGTGAACGAAGGCCTGACCATCGACGGAGTCCAGTGCGGCGACGATATCAGCCTCATGGGCATCAACTCCCCACGTGAGTTGATCACCGCAGAAAACACCTTGCGCCGTCAGATCGTGGATGAAAAACTGGATTCCGGCGTACTCATTCACAACCCGGATACCGTCATCCTCGGCCCCAAGGTCGAAGTTGAGCCGGGCGCTGAAATATTCGGACACTGCGAAATCTACGGCAAATCCACGGTCAAGGCCGGAGCGCGGCTTGGCTCATACAACTACATCCTCGACTCTACCTTCGAGGGTGAATGCGATGTAAGGCAGTTCAATCACATCGAAGGTGCCAAAGTTGGTGAAGGATGCTGGGTAGGACCATATGCCCGACTGCGCCCCGGCGCTGTCATGAAAAAGGACGCACGCATCGGTAATTTCGTGGAAATGAAAAAAGCCACTCTCGGCGAAGGTGCCAAGGCCAACCACCTGACATACTTGGGAGACGCTGACGTCGGAGCCGGGTCTAATATTGGGGCCGGAACCATCACCTGCAACTACGATGGCAAGAACAAATTCGTCACCACCATTGGTGAAGGCGCATTCATCGGTTCCAACACCGCTCTGGTGGCTCCGGTCACCATCGGCAAAGACGCTCTTGTGGGGGCTGGATCGACCATCACCAAAGACGTACCGGAAGGTCAGGGAGCCGTGGCTCGAGGCAAGCAGGTAAACATAAAACGCAGACTCAAGAAGTCTTGATTTGTTAAAAAAAAAGGACTAGATATATTATATGGAACTTGTTGCCCAACTTGAAGAGAGATTCAGCAAATTGTTGAACAAGATCAATGAATTGAAAGAAGATAACCAGCGCTTGAGGGAGGAAGTCGAGACGGAGAGACAAACGCGTCACGACATCGAATCTCGCATCGACACGTTGCTCGAGAAGATTCAGAACGAACTGGAATAATAGTGCGTTACGATGCCACGATACACGTTGACTCTGCTGGGACTCGAAATATCCTTCAAGACAGATGCGGATAATCCCCGCATTGAAGACGCCCAGGCGTTTATTGAAAACAAGCACAAGGAGCTTGTTGCCGGAGCCGGTGACATCAGCAAGGAAAAACTGCTGACCTATCTGCTCCTCAGCCTGGCGGACGACTATCTGGTCGCCACAGATAAACTGCAGCGGCTGGAAGAGAAGATTGGAGAGATTTTGGAAAAGACCTCATAGGTGTCCGTGCCGATAATTGGACGGAACCGAGGTCGGAAAGGAATTACCCCTGGGGCGTGCGTGATTGTCTGGAGTGTTATTGAGCCAATACTCTGTAAAAGGGCGACGACTCCAGTGAATTGGTGAGCAAGCCCGGTTTAGCCGGGAAGCCTAAAGGTTCACGAGTCATGCCCACCTGGACATGCCAGGTTCAAAACAAACAGATAACACGGCACCCCGGGGATTAATAAAAACCGTCTGACCGGCTGAGACCGGCATTTTCAGACGGCAATATAATTCACACTACCCTTCCGTCCAATCCATTCCCCTCCCCCCTTCTCTTCGCATAAAGAGTACCTTTTCTCGTACTCTTCAAGTTGCATTACGGCGTCAACAGACCGCCTAAGTCTGTCAACATACAATAAAGGAGTAACCCCATGTTAACCGAAATCGCCATGGTCGGTGGAGGGATAGCTGTCGGTCTTGGAACCGGCTTCATCCTCTTCAAATATATATCCGACAAGCAGGTTTCAGACTCCAGGGGCCTGGCGGAGCGCATTGTCTCGGAAGCCAGGAAGGAGAGCGAGGCCCTTAAAAAGGAAACTCGCCTCCAGGCTCAGGATGAAATTTATAACCAGAAGAAAGAGCTGGAACGGGAATTCAAAGACCGCGAAAGCCAACTCAAGAACGAAGAAAGACGGCTCCACTCCAAAGAAGAACGCCTGGACACCAAGCGCGAAAAAGTCGCTGACAAGGAAGCCCAGGCCATGGAGCTGGAAAAGCAGCTCATCAAGCAAGAAAAGCAATTGGGCGAGCTTGAGGAAGACTTGGAGCACAAAGCGGACGAACACGAACGCAAGCTTCAGGAAATTTCCGGCCTGACAGTCGAGGAAGCGCGAGAAAATCTCCTCAGTGAGATCGAATCCCGCACCCGCCACGAAGCCGCAAAAATGATCCGCAATATCGAAATGGAGGCCAAAGAGACCGCCAGCAAGAAAGCCAAGGAAGTCCTTTCCCTGGCTTTGCAACGCTATGCTGGCGACTATGCAGGTGAGCAAACTGTCACCGCTGTTGCTCTGCCCTCCGAAGACATGAAAGGCCGCATCATTGGCCGCGAAGGCCGCAACATCCGTGCTCTGGAGGCTGCGACCGGCGTTGACCTGATCATCGACGACACACCTGAGACCGTGGTCCTGTCCGCGTTCAGCCCGCTCAAACGCGAAGTCGCCAAGCAGGCTTTGGAACGCCTCATCCACGATGGTCGCATTCATCCCGCCCGCATTGAAGAAATCGTGCGCAAGGTTGAGGGTGAAATGGACACCAAGCTCAAGGAAATCGGCGAGCAGGCCACTTTCGATGTCGGTGTTCACGGCATCCACCCGGAGGTCATCAACCTTCTGGGCCGCCTGCATTACCGCACCAGTTTCTCCCAGAACGTGCTCCAGCACTCCATGGAAGTCGCCTTCCTGTGCGGTGTTATGGCCGCCGAGCTGGGCCTCAATGAAAAAGAAGCCAAGCGCGCAGGACTGCTGCATGATATCGGCAAGGCAGTGGATCACGAAATCGAAGGCCCCCACGCCATCATCGGCGCGGATCTGGCCAAGAAACACGGTGAATCCAAAGAGATCATCCATTCCATCGCCGCTCACCATGAAGATACGCCGCCCATGTCCATCCTGGCCAATCTGGTTCAGGCCGCGGACTCACTGTCCGGCGCACGTCCCGGCGCACGCAAGGAGTTGCTTGAAAACTACGTCAAGCGCCTTGAAGAACTGGAAGGACTGGCTACCGGATTCGAAGGCGTTCAAAAGGCATACGCAATCCAGGCTGGACGCGAAATTCGCGTTATGGTCGACTCGGAAAAAGTCGGTGACGAGAACACATATGTTCTCTGTAAGGACATTGCCGAAAAGATCGAGAATAACATGACCTACCCCGGCCAGATTCGAGTGACGGTCATCAGGGAAAAACGAGCCGTCGGCTACGCCAAATAACATAAGACTACGCGCACCCGGGTTTCGCATGAAACCCGGGTGCGCTTTCATTATGGGTGAAATATTGATGCAGATTATCATGGCATATTAGTATAGTTATCGTATTATGCCATCAGAAATTAAGACTATCGCATTCAACAAACCACGCGGGAACGACAAAAGATAACAGGGCGACGGCTCATCAAAACGCCACGCCTGAAAACGGGATGGACACCAGGCAGACAATGAACAAAGCCATGCAAGTCAACCAGTCCCAGATGGGCGATGCCGAATTCAAACGGTTCAGTGAACTCATCCACACCGAATTTGGCATCAAGATGCCCCCGACCAAACGCGTGCTGCTGCAAAGCCGCTTCCAGAAACGTCTGCGCATTCTTGGCATGTCTTCCTACAAAGAATATTGCGACTACGTTTTTTCCGACAAGGGCCGGGAAGAGGAACGATCACACCTCATTGACGTGGTCACCACCAACACCACCCATTTCTTCCGCGAGCCCAAACATTGGGACATCATGAACAACGCCGTCCTGCCCGAACTTTGGAGCCGAGGCATCGGACGAAACGGCGACCTGCGCATTTGGTCTGCCGGATGTTCCAGCGGAGAAGAACCGTACACCCTCGGCATGGTACTCCATGAATGGGCATCCTCACATCACGGCTTCAAATTTTCCGTCCTGGCCACAGATATTTCTCAAAAGATTCTGACTGAAGCCAGTAACGCCGTCTACTCCATGGATAAAGTGGAAGACGTGCCCATGCAGTACAAGAAAAAGTACATGCTCAAGTCCAAGGATAAGAAACTGGTCAAAATGGATTCTGGTCTCCGTCGCAAGGTTTCATTCCAGCGGCTCAATTTCATGGAGGACTTCAAACTCCCCCAACAGCAGGACATCATTTTCTGCCGCAACGTGGTCATCTACTTTGACCGGGCGACCCAGGCCACTCTGTTCGCCAAATTCTGCAACAATTTAAAATCGGGCGGCTATCTTTTCATCGGGCACTCCGAAAGTTTGTCCGGCCTGACCCTGCCCATCAGACAAGTTGCGCCCACGGTCTTCCAACGACTGTAATCGGCGCCCTGCATAGATTCACAACTACCGATCCCACATCCGCCGTTTTTTGACGGCCTTTCATTTACAGGAGTATCATGCGTATTCTGTTTCTCGGCGATATCGTCGGCATTCCTGGTCGCAAAGCGATCAAGGACAACCTTGCCCGCATCAGGGAAAAGGAATCCATCGACCTCGTCTTTGCCAACGGTGAAAACGCCAGCGGTGGCTACGGCCTCAAAGCCAAGCACGCCAAGGAATTCTTCAAAGCCGGGGTAGACGGTATCACCGGCGGCAATCACATCTGGAAGTACAAAGACCTGTACTCCATGCTCGACTCAGATAAACGAATTCTGAGGCCACTCAACTATGCCGCCCACCTTCCCGGAACCGGACTGCGTATCTTTGAAAAAAAGGGGCTGCCGCCCGTGGCCGTGTTCAATATAATCGGACGCACGTTCATGCCGCCCATAGACTGCCCGTTCGCGGCCATGGAATCCGCTCTTGATGCCTTGCCCGCAGATATCCCGGTCCAAATAGTAGATTTCCATGCGGAGGCCACTGGAGAGAAAATCGCCATGGGCTATTTCCTGGAGGGCAAGGTCTCGGCAGTAGTCGGTACCCATACGCATGTTCAAACCAATGACGCAAAAATCCTGCCGGGAGGCACAGCCTACCTGACTGATCTTGGCATGTGTGGTGCCGTAGACTCCTGCCTTGGCATGAAACCCGAAATAATACTCGATAGATACCTGACAGGACTGCCCAGACAGCTTGAAGCAGCCTCTGGACCGGGGATTTTACAAGGCGCGATTTTTGACATAGAGGATACAACCGGCAACGCGGTTTCCATGACCACGTTCAAGCAAAATGACAGACCGTAACGCGACAAAACCGTACGGCAATAATGGGGTAAGAAGTGAATATTTTCGACGAATTAAAGTGGCGAGGGCTCATCCATCAGGTTTCCGACGAAGACAAGGTGCGGGAATATCTCGCCACCCCCGGAGCCACCATGTATTGCGGTTTCGACCCCACCGCGGAATCCCTGCATATCGGCAACCTTGTACCTCTGCTCTGCCTCGTGCGCATGAAACGCGCAGGCCACAACCCTCTCTATCTCATGGGTGGGGCCACAGGCCGCATCGGCGACCCGTCCGGCAAGGACAAGGAACGCGAACTGTCCGATACTGGCCTCATGGAAGAACGCCTTGAAAAAATCAAAGGCCAGGTCCGCCGTTTTGTGGAACGCAACACCGGTGATCGCCCGGACATCGTCAACAACTACGACTGGACCAAGGACATGACTGCCATCGAGTTGTTGCGTGACGTGGGCAAACACTTCACCGTGAACTGGATGTTGCAAAAAGAGTCGGTCAAAGGCCGCATTGGCCGCGAGGAAACCGGTATTTCCTACACCGAATTTTCCTACATGATCCTCCAGAGCTACGATTTTTATCATCTCTACAAGACCCGCAACTGCAAGATGCAAATCGGTGGCGGAGACCAGTGGGGCAACATTACCGCAGGCTGCGAATTCACTCGGCGCCGTTCCGCCCATGAAGGCGAACAGGCTGAAGTCTTTGCCATGACCTTCCCCCTGATCACCACGGCGTCTGGCAAAAAATTCGGCAAATCTGAAGGCAATGCGGTCTACATGAACGCAGAGCTCACATCGCCCTATGCCTTCTATCAGTATTTCGTGAACACCGACGACGCTGATGTCATCAAGTTCCTCAAAATCTTCACCTTCCTCGACCAAAACGAAATCGCGGAAATGGAGAAACAGCTTGAGGAAGCACCGCATCAGCGTGCCGCCCAAAAAAAGCTGGCCGGAGAAGTCACCCGCATGATCCACGGCCAAATGGAACTGGACCGCGTTCTGGCAGCCACCGAAGCTCTGTTCGGCAAGGGAGATCTCAAGGCCATTGATCCGGTCACGCTCAGATCAGCGTTGGAGTCTGCCCCGACCTTCCGCTACGCACCCGGTGATGTTCCCGACCTGCCGCAGATGTTCGTGGACCTCGGATTGGTCAAATCCAAGGGCCAGGCTCGCAAGGACCTCAAAGGTGGCGGCGTCTATATCAATGGCGAACGCGTTGAAGAGGATCATGTCATTACGGATTCCGACTTCATCGCCGGCGAACTCCTGGTCATTCGCAAGGGTAAAAAAAATTACGGATTGATCACAAGAGGATGATTCCGCACCAGCCATATCGACCACTGTTTATACACGGCCGGGAAAAAGACGCTCTTTGAGAGTCTTTTTCCCGGCTTTTTGTATGCCCGCTCACATGTTCCCCACACAACCGGCTTGTTTTAAACAAAAAACACTCTTTACTTTTATTCATTTCTTTATTTAAACAAGTGTTCATATGTTGTTATCGAAATCATAATCATAGTTCTACACATGTACGGATACTCCATGCTCACACACTTATCCGCATCCACACGTTCCTGTTTCATTGTCAGCCTCATCCCGGCCTTGGCTGTTCTTTTTTTCCTGTCCACAGTCTCGCCATCGCACGCCAGATACAAATACCGTTTCACAACAGATTCAACCGAAATTGTAACCGGCAATCTTACATTTGGTGATGGCGACGACGCCGAATTCTCAAACAACGATGGGCAATTTTACTACAACACACTGTACTCTCTGGAAACCTATGCGACCGACATGGTTTTCGAAGGCACCTTGAATGCCACCTACAGTACTACGACAAATCCCAACTTCCGGGGTTTTCGATTTGCATATTTCGCACCCAGCGCCATCCCCGCCAAGTTCACGAACAACGGCACCATGATCATCGACGCCTATGCTCAATCCAACGGTGTAGTCACGTCCGCTGAAGGGGCGACCCTCATCAACAACGGCACCATGGACATCACGTACCACTGGGGCTGCCTAGACACCGCATTTACCCTTGCCGCTGCAAATACGACAGCCATCAACAACAACACCATAATTCTCAGAGAGCATATTGACCCCGGCAGCCCAAGACAGGGTGCAAGCCTGATAGCAACGGACACAAACGCAACAAACGCAACTGTTATCAATACAGGTAAAATGTATGTGACCATGGACGATGTAGATTCAGCGGGTATGTACTTGGCAGGGAATGGCATCAAGGTCACCAACATCGGTGAAATCCACACCACTGGGCAATCATACGAAATCTATGTTCAGAACGGCAGCGTCACGCTTATCAACGCTTACAACATGGTTTTGGATGGCGACCCCAACCACGCCTCCATCAAGGTCATGGCCTGGGGCTCGCCAGAACTTGATCTCAACAATGCCAAGCTATTGCTCACAGATGTAGACGGCGAAACGCAGTGGGATACCGCCTATAAAATTTTCGACGACCAACAAAACAAGACCCACGGGAGCTTTTCCTCGATCGAGGCCGTAAACCCCAACGCCACAGCAGTCTATACTCCTGGCGCAACGCACAACGACGATACCGTGATGCTAAAATATGCGCCTCCGGCATCTCCGGCCAATGTCTCTGCTGACGTGGCGGAGCTTTCGATCATGAACTCCGTCAACGTGGTGCACAACCGTATGGCCACTAACGCCATGATGCAGTCCTTGGGACAAACCCTATTTGCAGAAGTTGATGACCCTGTGATGCTGGCCGATGCTCGAAGCACAATGACGGACGTCGGCAGCGGTGCTCTGTTAGAAGGCGACGAGCCGACAACTGATATTTTTGCCATGCCTTATGGCTCGTGGTCCAAAAGCACACGCTCCCCCATGGGGTATGAAGCGAAAACAGGTGGAGTGACTCTTGGCTTCGAATATCAAAATAATGGTTCAGTGCTTGGTGTCCACGGTGGTGTCGGACATGCGGCTATCGACTTCACCGGCTCGGGGTACACAAACAACAGCGAAGGACAAACCATGTTCACGCTGGGCGTTCACGGCGGCAC
>Ga0070728_10005524_pt1 | contig 12447 bp, 8 predicted proteins | sample tdDd471_FD_66723 | JGI IMG/M metagenome (GOLD analysis project Ga0070728, IMG submission 66723) | Marine sediment microbial communities from the Atlantic coast under amendment with organic carbon and nitrate - tdDd47.1 | ecosystem: Environmental > Aquatic > Marine > Coastal > Sediment | place...
AGTGTGAAGAATTTGGAATACCAAGGTCTACTTTTTATGTATGGAAAAAGAAATATGATTTAGAAGGAGAAGAAGGACTAAAAAGAAAGAAACCTATAGCAAAAAATCATCCTAATAAAATACCTCAACGAGTAATTGATAAAGTAATTGAATTAAGGAATGATTACCAGTTAGGTTCCATTAGAATCACTTGGTACTTGGAACGCTATCATGATATAAAAATATCAGAATCAAGCGTTACTAGGATACTAAAGAAAAATGGGATAAATCGATTATCTAAAACTGCATCTCGAAGAGCTGTTCATACAAAACGTTACGCCAAGAAAGTTCCTGGACATCAGGTCCAGGTTGATGTTAAATTTGCTACTTTTCATTATTCAGATGGTAGAATTGTACGTCGCTTCCAATATACAGCAATAGATGATGCAACGAGAATAAGAGCATTAAAAATGTACAAAAGGCATACTCAAGTGAATGCAATTGATTTTATTAATTACGTAATTGAAAAATTTCCTTTTAGGATACATACTGTTCGTACAGATCGAGGTCACGAGTTCCAGGCAAAGTTTCATTGGCATGTTGAAGATAAAGGCATGAGACATTCATATATCAAGCCTAGATCTCCTCAATTGAACGGTAAAGTAGAACGCTCACATCGGACTGATCAGGAAGAATTTTATCAGCTCTTAACATATACAGGTGATGTAGACCTAAATAAAAAACTAAAGGCTTGGGAAAATTTTTATAACTTTAACCGCCCTCATGGGGCATTTGATGGAAAGACACCCTACGAGGCATTGAAATGCACTTTAGAATAAGTCACATTTTGTCTAGGAGGGTATGACTTATCACAATTCCATTTATCTAAAGGCGCTAGTGCTTTGGGATAGACTTGTTTGCCATCGTGGATTTCCAACCAATCAGGATACCATCCTGTTTCCACTTTAACAAATCTGGTCTTCGACTGAAAATCTATGGTATCCGTTTTAAGCGGCAAACAATACTGGGCATACAAATCAGGCATAAGAACCTGGAAAAGGAGTACAATTGAAAGACAAGAAATAAAATTTTTCATATTCAGTATTATTGAGTTTTTTTAAAAAGCATCTTACAATTCTAAAGTTTTGGGAATCAAAATAATCTCAATCAACATCCCATTCCCAACCAAAGCCTATCGTTGACACATAATCAAGTTCACCAGCTCCTTCAACCGGTTTGTTGTCATAATTGGTAATAAATTCAAGTTTTATATAGAAGTCTAATGGTAAATCATATTTCACATTTAAAGTTGCATCAACCCGCCACCTGCCAGCCTCAGTTATACTTGGATAAGTAACTGCTTTTAAAAACAAATCCAGATCACCTATGTCAAACAAATTCAATACTGTACCAAAGTATCCTTCCCAGCTATACCTGTCCGGAATCTCATAAAAATAATCCTCAATATTCCTGTTAAAACCGGCTACTACTCCCCAATATGCATGGTTTGAGCGAAGGATGTAATTCCCGACTCCCAATTGTATATTCCATCTTGAATTTAGCTGCTGCTCAGTACTTGCCAGAAAATTCGCCATAGGGATAAAATACCAATCATTATAAATGATGTATTGAAAAATAAATTCTGCATCAGCTCTCTTAATTGGATCTGTGTAATTTTGAATACTGCTGAGAATATTACCGGAAAATGAAGTTCGCCAGTTTTCAGATTTGTATCCGATTTTGCAGCCTGCTGTTAACTGACGGAGGTCATTCGATTTAGCCAACATAAAACCAACATCAATTTCGGCATTGAACCTGTACTTAAAACTTTTCTTAATGGATAAGATATGTACAATTTTATCCATATCCGTTTCGATGATTATGCTATCACGGGTGATAATATTGACCAGCGAATCAGATGTGCTTATCCAACCAAAATAGTGTTTGCTGTTTGCCAGTGTATAGTACAAATAGGTATTGGTGTATATTTCGCTTACTTCTTCCCATTCAATTTCAAAATCATTCTCGCTGTATTTTGTTTCAATGGTCAACACTCCCCTCTCCATCGATTTAATTTCCCCAACCATTATGTCACCGTTAAAAAACACCAAAGAATCTTGCTGTGCATTAATATAATTAGCAGAAGCCATAAAAATAAATACTGTTATCAGGATTTTGGGATGAGTTTTCATTATGATTTAGGATCACTTACTTTTTGATTAACAAGTGGTCATAAGCACCATTCTTTTTTTCCATTCCTCTTTGATATAAGATTCCTATGATCGCTAGATTACCCATATGGGGGCCATCATCAGTTATTGTTCAATGTTTAACATCAACTGAAACTAGAAACATTAGAGTGTAAAGTTAAGGAATTCTTTTTATCTTCAAGATGCTGCCTTCCTATAAATTATAAAAATGTAGTATATGTGAAGGCCATAATTAAATATGATAAATTAATCTTGCCGGGGATATTTTGGCCTTCAATTCCAATGTGAGCTGTATTGGGATAGTTAGGATAAGGTTAGGAAACAAAATCAAGTATCAGCCTGCTCAAACAGAAAAATCCCAATACATGATCAACCGTTTGTAAAAAAAAAGCAATAGTTAAGCATTTGATGGAAGGTTTGAAAAAAGCCGGGATGAATGTTTAATCATACCAGCCAAGGGAAAAGCTTTGCAGATGATGCCCACTAAAACTGAATCCCAATCCTGAAAAAGAAGCCCAATATACGGCCGGTGTAGATAGCATCATCAACTGGCCTTTCGATGTAATAGTATCGGTAGCCAAGTGTTAAAAGTAGATTTTTGATAATAATAAAATTCGCTGCCGTCATAATCTGGTAAGTTAAATAAGCAGTGCCGAGCATTGGTCCGATATCACCATATCCAACCAACTCTAGCCTTGGATGGGGCTGGTACATAATATTGGTGCCCAGGACAGGATCAGCCCAAAAATGATCTCTTTCACCTGATATATCAATTGAGCCGGCCAGGGTGGTTGACAGGGTGATTTTCATGTATAAAAACTTCAAACCAAGCAAGGCATCCCATTCAATCTTTTCATTTTTAATGATCCTGTACCCTATGCCCAAATCACCTCCATAATAATTAAGCTTGATAACATTGTCCACTAGTAGCAATTCAATTGGTGTAATGGCTTCACTTTCCAGGATCAGGGACGAAAAATTAAATTGCGTAACCAGGTGTTTGTTCCTGTATTGCCCGGATAGCATTAGCGCAAACTTTATGCTGTTGTGTATATCTTTAAATCCTACATCAATCTCAAATTTGGGTGGTGGTGGATTGGGAAGGTTTGAAGGAGCCGGCGGTTTGATAATTTCACCTTTAAAACCAACAAACCAGGCATAGGGTCCAAAACGAAAGTTCCAATCATTCCAGGTTAAATCGGCCTTATGTTTTTTTTGTGCAAAAGAGTTTGCCGGTAATATAAGGACCGAACAAATAAAAAGCAGGCATATGAATCCTACATGTGGCTTCATTGTCATTTCATTTCTTGGCACAGAAATTATGTTCGAAGATAATAAATTTAATGAAATGTGCGGTATCCCGGCAATTCGACAGCAGGGCAAACAAATCTTAATTTAGTTTTTTATGGAACACTGATTTGCAAACAACGCTTATTTTTCTGTGACGATTTGCGATACCGATTGCTATCGGTATCGTGGGAAACCTGAATAAAAGGAGAGACATTAACTAGTGTTTAATAACTTAGTAATAAAAAAAAATAAATGGTTTATAGAAAAGACAAATTGAAGTTTATCCCTTCATTGATACTGGTGATTGTGAATTTATTATTATTTTCACGTCCATCATCAATACACACTACTTTTGAAACTCTCAATAATTCAAAGGGTTAAGATTATTTCAGCTGTGCAGATAACAATTGTCGGTGTTGTTTTGGGAATAGCTTTTATTTTTTTCTCTTATGGATCAGACGCTTTTTATCCTTATGTAAGTGGAGCAGTTTCCGGACTAATAGCAGGGTTTTCAATCTCAATTCTCGAATTATACATTTTTACAAGAGGGGCAAAAAAAATAACATTTATTTGGTTATTAACCTTAAAATCTGCTATATACCTTATTTTGTTTTCAACCATCATTTTTAATGTAGTGGTTTTTTCGCGTATTTCAAGACTAAACATGTCATACTTAGAGGTCCTGAATGACACAACATTTCAGTATTATCTTACACATGGACTTTTTAAGATTGAGGTAATCTACACGCTTATTTTTGCATATGTCATAAATTTCACAAGAATGATGAGCAGAAAAATGGGGCAAGGAATGTTAGCAAACTATATAACAGGCACCTATTACAAACCAGTGCATGAGGCACGAATTGTAATGTTTATCAGGATTGTTGGCTCGAGAAAATTATTAGATAAACAAGGGCCGCTGAGCTTTCATAGATTTTTGAACAACTTTTACTTCGATGTAAGTAACCCGGCAATTTCTCGTGGTGGAGTTATTCATGAGTACGTAGAAGATTTAATGGTAATTACCTGGCCAATAAATAAAGGACTTGTAAATGTAAATTGTATCCAAACCTATTTTGATATTCAAAAGTTAATTAAGTTAAAAACAGAAAAATACAATCGATTATTTGGTTTTGAACCTCGCATTCAAGCCGGAATACACACTGGTGCTGTGGTTATCTCTGAAATAGGCGAGGTTAAAACACAAATAGTTATTAGTGGTGATACTATGAATACTACTTCTCGAATTTTGGATCAATGTGGTGTGCAGAAAGTTGACTTTCTGGCTTCCGACCAAATATTGAGAATGCTGGGTTTGCCTAAAAATATTCACACAATTCCTGTTGGAGAGATAAAATTAAAAGGAAAGCTAGAGTCTATGGCACTTTATGGGATTAAAGATTTTAATTAGCATGCGAAACCTATTTCGTTATACAAAAAAAACAAAAGACGCATTTATAATAATGGGTGTTGGCCTTGTTCTTGGACTTCTTTACCCTACCCTAAATAAAGGAGACAACTTAGGTTCGGTAATTAATGGTTTTATAATTGGTGTAGTTGGTAGTGGATTTATTGTTTTTAACGAGGTTGTACTTAATGTCAAATTCCTACGTCAACTAAAATTTAAAGCATTGGTCTTATTTAAAACAGTGTTGTACTCAGTATTTTTCATATCAATAATTCCAATCGTAGTTTCATTAACAAGGTCAAGAGAGCAAAATACAAGTTTTATTGAATATGTTAACGGTGGAGGTTTACATCAATTTCTTTTTCACGAAGATTTTCATATTATCATTGCTTATTCATTGGTATCTACGGCCGTATTTATCTTCACATACCAAATGTCAAAAAAAATGGGGCAAGGTGTTATGTGGAATTTTATAATTGGAAAATACCATCAGACTAGAGAAGAAAAGCGTATTTTTTTATTTATAGATTTGAACAATTCAACAACCATCGCGCAAAACCTCGGGGACATTGAATACAATAAATTTTTAAAACAATTCTATTTTGATATCACAGATAGTATAATTTCTAATTACGGTAAAATTTATCGTTATGTAGGTGACGAGGTAGTGATTTCATGGAGAATGAAAAAAGGTCTTGAAAACACCAATTGTATAAATACTTATTTTCAAGCGAAGAGTGCTCTGGAGAAAAAAAGAGAATATTACATGAATCATTTTGGATTTGCTCCTTCTTTTTCAGCAGGGTATAATTATGGAAAAGTAATTGTTGGAGAAATTGGTGATATTAAAAGCCAAATAAGTTTTATTGGCAAGGTAATGTACAACACCGCGGCAATTGAAAAATACTGTAAAAAGTATGATACAAACATTTTAATTGCAGATAAACTTCTAAAGCATCTTAAACTTTCCTCAAATTATAACATCATAAAAAAAGGAGAAGTAGAAATTACGAATTCTACGCCTATACCGGTAAGTTCCATAAATTTAAAATAATTGACGCGAATTCTCAACAAAAGTCAGAAGCCTAATAAATTTTTGTAAGCCCGATTTAAAATGGTTCGAACTCGGTTCCTTTCGGTTCACCAAAACAGTGTAACAAGCAGTAATTAAGACTTTCTAAAATGGGGGAATAATCTAAGCTCAAGTTATACCATCTATTTGCACGATAAAGCCTTAGTTTTTAATAATCTTCCCTTTGTACAAAGGCTTGAGGCCTCTATCAAATCCAATAACAAAGTATATTCCCGGATTCAGGTTCGTCATATCAACTTTATTATCATGTTGATTGATAATCAATTTACCCATCATGTCATATAATTCGATTGAGGTAATATCTTCCGAAGAAAAACATGCAAAATCGTTTACTGGATTGGGATAAATGGAATAGGTTGCTTCCAGATTCATTTCCCCAACTGCCAGGCCTAAACAAGCTTCTTCAACTTCATCCTGGCTATTACAACCGGGGGCATTATCGAAGATTCCTATTTCTCCGTTTGGGTTGATTAAATAATCGCAAATGCTTTGAACTTCACAGGTAGATAAGGAAGTGTTATCGTGAATGCTTAAACTTCCGATTGAGCCTGAATCTATATTGTCGAGACCTGTTAAACTCATCAGGGCACCATGACCATAAATCCTTAAGTATCCACCAACGGAAGTAAGATTATCTAATGCTGTCAGGCTGTTTAGGGTAGCGTTGCCAAATAACCTGAGGTAACCTCCGATGGAAGCTAATTGGTCAAGTCCTGACAAACTTGTCAGGGATGGATTGCTACCAATATACAGGTCTCCCCCAACAGAACTCAAATTGTTCAGGCCTGTTAGATTCATCAAGGAATCGTTTCCAATATAATTCCCTAAGTCCTCATCGAAAAGGCCAATTGATAAACCTCCTTCAATTGAAGTTAAGTTTTCCAATCCGCTTAATGTCAGCAGTGAATTGTTATTAACAACAGTAAACCAACCCCCGATGGAACTCACATCGTCCAGACCTGAAAGCTTTGTCAATGAATCGTTGTATCCAATATAAAGGTTTCCACCTATTGAAGTTACATTGCCCAGGCCCATTAGGGATGTCATGCTTTCGTTAAAAAATACAGATAGATCTCCACCGATTGAAGTTACATTGCCCAGGCCTGTAAGGCCTGGCAAGACATTGTTAAATTTGATATCAAGATCCCCACCGATGGAGGTCACATTATCAAGGCCCGATAAACTTGTTAGAGATAAATTTCCAGAATAACTTCCAATATTAAGATTCCCCCCGATGGAAGTCAGGTTGTCCAATCCCGTAAAATCTGGCAGGGCAATGTTGTGAAAAAACTTAAGGTTTCCCCCGATAGAAGTTACATTATCAAGTCCTGTAAGACTAAGCAGTGAAGAATTTTCTATTATTGAAATACTTCCCGCCAAAGAAGTCAGACCTTCCAGTCCGGCCAGACTTGTCAAAGATGGGTTACCATAGGAACCATGATTGGCTTGATAGCCAATTGATAAATCTCCCTGTATCGAGGTTAAATTTTCCAGGGCTGTTAAACTGCTCAGCGTGTCGTTATCATAAATTGCGAGTTCACCCTCTATAGAAGTCACATTGTCAAGGCCTGTCAGGCTGCTTAATGAATGATTACCTATTATTGTAAGTGCACCTTCAATTGATGTCAGGCCTTCCAGTCCGTTAAGGTTTGTCAATGATTGGTTCCCGTAAATTCCACTATTTCCATTATATCCAATTAATAAATCACCATTTACAGAACTTAAGTTTCCGAGTTCTGCCAGGCTGGCCAGGGCATCATTACCAAAAACTGCAAGCCCTTCCTCAATTGAACTTATATTTTCAAGACCTGATAAACTTGTAAGGGCATCGTTGCCGATAATTGCAACCACACCGCCAATGGAAGTTACATTATTGAGGCCTGTCAAACTTGTTAAAGACGTGTTTCCTTCGATACCATAGTAACCATAATTTCCGATTATTAAACCTCCGCCAATAGAAGTTAAACTTCCCAGCCCTTCTAAACTGGTCAGGGCATCGCTGGATGCTACCATAAGGTCTCCGCCGATTGAAGTCACATTATTCAGGCCTTCTAAACTATTCAGGTTTCCGGTATTGTCAATCCAAAGGTCTCCTCCAATTGAAGTTAAAACACTTAATGAATCAAGGTTGTAAATAAAATCTCCGGTAATTTCCACGTCTCCTTCTATTTCAGTACAGTTGGGGTGCATAAGTTGAAAATAGTCAATCAATCCCTGCGATGAAAACACCATTCCACCAGGCAGGCAGGGTTGGGAATATGCAGTGGTTTGGATGATTATGGCTAATACGATAAATAATGCTATTTTTTTCATGATGGTGATTTTTAGTAAGATTTGGCTCTTACTTTTTAATAATTTTTCCCTTGTACAATGGATTGTGGAGTTTATCATATGCAATAGCAAAGTAAATTCCCGGATTCAGGTTCGACATATCAACCTTATTACTCATTTGCCCTGTAATTAAAACACCCATCAAATCAAATAGTTCGATGTATGTAATTTCTTTAGAAGAGAAAGTTGCAATACTTTCAGCAGGATTGGGATAGATTGAATATTTTTCCTCAGCATTCATCTCCTCAACCGGCAGGGTTAAGCAAGCTAATTCCACTTCATCCCGGCTGTTGCAACCCGGGGCATTGTTATAAATATCAATTGTTCCATTTGGACTTACAAGGTAATCGCAAACACTTTGTACTTCACAGGTAGATAAGGAAGTATTGTTATAAACTTGCAAATTCTCGATTGAGTCTGCAACTAAATTTTCAAGGGCTGTTAAACTTAAAAGGGCTGGGTTGTCATGAATCCAAAGGTTTCCACTAATTGAATTCACATTATTAAGACCAGTAAGACTTGTCAGAGCATCGTTGTTTCCAATTTGCAGGCGCCCCCCGATGGAAGTTACATTATCAAGGCCTGTTAAACTTACAAGGGCAGGGTTGTCATAAATCCATAGAACTCCGCCAATTGAAATTACATTGTCAAGGCCTGTTAAACTTGTCAGCAATGGACTGTAATTAATCGCCAGGCGTCCCCCGATGGAAGTTATATTATCCAGGCCAGATAAGCTTGTCAGAGCAGGGTTGTATCCAATCGTTAGGTTTCCCCCGGTAGAAGTCACATTGCCCAGAGGTGTTAGCGTTGTCAAAGCATCATTGCTATCGATCGACAGGTATCCACCGATAGAAGTCATATTGTCCAATCCGGATAAATTTGTCAGGGTTTCGTTTGATGAAATCCAAAGGTCTCCAATAATGAGATCTATATTGTCCAGGGCTGTTATGTTAGTCAGTGTCGCATTGCCTAATAAATTAAGGTCTCCACCTATAGCAGTTACATTGTCAAGTCCGGATAAACTTATCAAGGCATTATTTCCTTCAAAATTTCCATTGTTATCATACCTGCCAATTGATAAACTTAATTCAATGGAACTCACATTATCCAGCCCGGATAAACTTGTAAGTGCATGGTTGAGTGCAATTGTAAGGGATCCACCGATAGAAGTCACACCAGACAAACCCATAAGGTTTAAAAGGGATTCATTGTGATAAATATTTAGGGATCCATCAATGGAAGTCACATTTTCGAGACCTGATAAACTTGTCAATGAATGGTTGTATCGGATTGAAAATAATCCATTGATGGAAGTTACATTATCCAGGCCTGAAAGATTTACAAGGGCAGGATTTCCATGTAAGGCTCCAAAATAGCCCCTGGTACCTACAAACAAACTTCCTTCGATAGATGTTAAGTTATCCAGTCCTGTTAAACTACTCAGCGCATCATTGTCTCCAATAGTGATGTCCCCTCCGATGGAAGTCAGGTTTTCCAGGCCTGTTAGGTTTTCCAAAACATTATTGCCACCGATAATAAGGCCTCCTCCGATGGAGTTCAGATTTTCAATACCTGTCAGACTAATCAGGGCGGCGTTTCCATAATAAGTTCCCCAATAGTCTTTTATCCCAATCGAAAAATCCCCGTCGATGGAAGTTAAATTTCCCAGTCCTGATAAACTTGCCAGGATATCGCTCTTACTAATCGTAAGGTTTCCTCCAATGACAGTAAGGTTATCAAGACCTGTCAGACTTGTCAGGGATGGATTTCCATACCCCCAGGAAGTAGTTCCACCTATATTTAGGCTCCCCTCCATAGAGGTTAGATTTTCTAAACCCGTTAAACTCGTCAATGCATCATTATCGAAAATAGTGATGCTACCCCCGATAGAAGTCAAATTGTACAAACCTGCTAAATTTGTCAATGCATCGTTGGAATTAATCGAGAGGTGACCCCCGATAGAGCTTAGGTTGTCAAGACCTGTTAGGCTTGTCAGGGCAAGAGTTTCTCGAATAAATAAGTCTCCACCAATCGAAGTGAGATTACCCAATCCCTGCAGGCTGGCGAGCAATGGATTTCCAACGCTCACACCCAACATTCCTGATATTGCAAAATATAAATTTCCATTAATTTCAGATAGGTTATCCAAACCTGTCAGGCTTGTCAGGGCCAGGTTGCCATAAATTGAAAGGTCTCCCCCAATGTAAGTCAAACCTTCAAGCCCAGCCAGACTGGTTAGGTTTGGGTTGCCATAATCCCTGTTACCAATCCCAAGATATCCTCCAATAGACGTCACAACACTTAATCCATCCAGATTGGTGATATCATCTCCTGAAATTACTACATATCCTTCTATTTCATAACAGTCAGGGTAATTGGTTTGGAAATTATCAATTTCGGCCTGAGTTGTAAACTCAATGCCATCAGGCAGGCAAGGTTGGGAGATTGAGTCAATGGTGAATAGTGAACAGTGAATGGTGAGGATAATAATTACAAAAGTTTTCATAGTAGTCATTTTTATGAAGATTTATGTTCGGCTTTTACTTTTTAATAACTTTCCCCTTATACAAAGGCTTGAGGTGTATATCATAACCAATTACAAAGTAAATTCCCGGATTCAGGTTTGATATATCTACTTTATTGTTCATTCTCCTTATTATTAAAGCACCCATCAAATCAAATAGTTCAATGGAAGTAATATCTTTAGAAGAAAAAGTGGCAATATCTGTCACTGGATTGGGATAGATAGAATAGTTTTCTGCCACATATATTTCCACATTAATTATGGCATCACAAGCTTCTTCAACTTCTTCCTGGCTATTACAACCTGTTGCATTATCATGGATTTCAACTTCTCCGTTCGGGCTAGCTAAATAATCACAAATACTTTGTACTTCACAAGTTGATAAGAAATTGTTATTATAAATATTTAAATTTTCGATTGTGCCTGCATCTATATTATCCAGCCCCTCCAAACTTGTCAAGCTTGTATTGTGTTGAATTGTAAGGCCTGCACCAATAGAGGTTAAATTGTACAGGCTTGTTAAACTTGTCAGAGAAGAATTGTCCGCAATCTTAAGGTATTCCCCGATAGAGGTCAAACTTTCCAGTCCTATCAAGCTTGTCAGGGATGAGTTATAATAGGTTGAACTGCCAATATAAAGCCCCCCCTCAATATATGTAAGGTTTTCTAATCCTGTTAAATTCAATAGATTCAAGTTGTGATGAATCAAAATGTCTCCCCAGATGGAATCCAGATTATCAAGACTTGTTAAACTTGTTAGGGAATAATTGTTCTCAATCATAATTTCTCCCCCAAGGGAATTTAAATTATCAAGACCTGACAGGTTTGTCAGGGATACGTTATTTTTAATATTAAGATCTCGTCCGATGGAAGTAAGCCCTTCTAATCCTGTTAAGTTAACTAATATAGGATTTGCTCCACCAGAGCCAGGACCCGGACCTGAATAGCCAATTACAAGGTCTCTCCCAATTGAGGTAAGATTGTTTAGACCTGCTAAACTGTTAAGGTTGTCATTAATCCCAAAATATAACTCAACTCCCTTACCAATTGCGAGGTCTCTGCCAACAGAAGTCAAAACACTTAAATCATTCAAGTCCGTAATACTTGAATCTCCGCTTATGTAAATATCCCCTTCAATTTCAGTGCAGTTGGGGTAGTTAGTTTGAAAATTGTCGATATCTGATTGAGTAAAAAAAAATAGTTTCCGAACGGCAGGCAAGACAAAGTAATTCCACAGGAATCCGCAATCTCAATTGGATTGTTACAACCGGGTGCGTTATTATAGATATTAATACTGCCATTTGGATTTGCTAAATAATCACATAACCACTGTGCTTCACAGCTTGCTAAAGAACTATTATAAGTGATATATAAATCAGGTATTGAATCGATGTTATCCAGTCCGGTTAAACTGGTCAGTCCATTGTTGGAAGAAATAGAAAGATACCCCCCAACGGAAGTGAGACTACCTAATCCTATCAGACTGGTGAGCAGGGGATTTCCCCCCTCAAAGTAGAGACCACGGACTCCAAGTGTGAAGTTTCCAATTATACTAGATAAGTTATCCAAACCTGACAGGCTGGTCAATGAAAAATTTCCAATAATCAAAAGG
>Ga0070728_10005527_pt1 | contig 12432 bp, 5 predicted proteins | sample tdDd471_FD_66723 | JGI IMG/M metagenome (GOLD analysis project Ga0070728, IMG submission 66723) | Marine sediment microbial communities from the Atlantic coast under amendment with organic carbon and nitrate - tdDd47.1 | ecosystem: Environmental > Aquatic > Marine > Coastal > Sediment | place...
TCCAGGTTCTGAGCGCTGTTGTCCCAGCCGGGATTGAAGGTCAGCATGTTCTTCTCGAACATGCCCTGGAAGAGGCCGATCACGTGGTCGCCATTCTTCAAGATCAGCCAGTTCTGGGAGATGTCGCCTCCCAGGATCTCGAACCCGAATTTCTCGTAAAAGGCTTTCGAGGCATGGATATCCTTGACGGCGAGGCTGACCGAGAATGCGCCGAGTTTCATGGTTTGCTTCCTTTGCTGAGGTTTGGCCGGGATTGTCCCTGACCGTCGGGAACGCGTCAACTAACCGCCCCCCGAAGTTTTCAAAGAAAGATGTGATTCCCATGATCACTGTCCGTCTATAGGTGAGTCTTTCAATCCCGTATATTACCAGCGCAACCACCTCAGCGCATCACCAACCAGCCCGTTCACCAGAACGACAACCCGAAGGACACCGTCGCCATGATCGTCCGCCGTCGTCAACTCCAGGCCACCCTCATCGCCCTCACCATCGCCCTCCTCGCTGGCGCTGCCAATGCCCAGCTCCACTACGTCGAGGAATTCAACAGCACCACGTTCCTCGATCCCGAGAACACCACGGCCCACTGGAATACTGCCGACGGTGTGCTCGAATTCCCCGAGTTCGAAACGACAGTGCTCGGCTCGGCGAACACTCCCAGCGCCGCTCGCGGCGTCGATGTCCACGGCAACCTGGCCTACGTGGCCGACGGCTATTCGGGCGTCCAGATCGTTGACATCACCGACCCGAGCGCCCCGGTGATCATCGGCTCCTACAACACCTCGGGCTACGCGTATCAGGTGCAGGTAGTGGGCCATTACGCCTTCGTAGCCGACTGGGAGCATGGCCTCGACATCCTCAATGTGCAGTATCCCAACTCCCCCGTCCTGGTGAGCAACGTGCCCACCTCGAACGCCAATCTCGGCCTCGTGGTCAAGGGCGACCTCGTCTACATCGCCGATGGCGGCGGCGGCCTCCGCATCGTCGACGCCTCGAATATCGGCCTTCCCACGGTGATCGGCACGGCCTCCGTCGGCGCGGGCAGCCGCCTCGACGTGGCCGGCGACCTCGCCTACCTGGCCTGTCAGGAATTGGGCCTGCTGATCTTCGATGTCAGCGATCCCACCGACCCCACCCAGATCGGCGCCTTCGACACGCCCGGCGCCGCCTCCGACGTGGTGGTGGCCGGCACCCATGCCTTCGTGGCCGACAATGACGGCGGCCTTCAGGTCATCGACATCATCGACCCTACCAACCCCTCCCTTACCGGCGCCTGGGTTTCCGACGGCGAGACCCGCGGTCTCACGGTGGACGGTCAATGGGCCTACCTGGCCAACGGCGGCCTCGGCGTGCGCGTCCTCGATGTGGCCGATCCCACGAATCCGATTCTCCACGACACCGTTGGTCTACCCGGCAGTTGCTATGACATCGCTGTCGATGGCGAGATCATCTACTCCACGCAGTTCAACAACGGGCTCTACGCCGTGCGGGCCGCCGTCATCCCGCCCCTGGGCGTCCAGGACGAGGGCTATGACACCCCGGGCGATGTCCTCGATGTGGTGGTCAGCGGCGATATCGCCTACCTGGCCGACGGCATCGGCGGCTTCACCATTCTCGATATCAGCGACCCGGCTAATCCGAGCATTCGCGACCGGATATACACCGGCACCATCGGCCACGCCATCGACGTGGACGGCGATCTCGCCCTCATGCTTGCCGCCGGCGGAGGGCTCTACTCCTACAACATCGTCGACCCCGACTTCATCGATTTCCTATCGGTCGACCTGTCCTTCACCGGCGAGGACATCGTCATCGACGGCAACTATGCCTACGTGGCCGACCTCATCGAGGGCCTGCGCATCCTGGATGTGAGCAATCCGACCCAGATCAGCGAGGTCGGCACCCTGTCCCTGACGGGCACTCCAAACCGGCTCGCCGTCGATGGTGACCAGGTCTTCGTGGTCTGCGGCCCGGTCGGCCTCGTGGCCATCGATGTCACGGATCCGACGACACCGACGCTGCTGAACATCTACTCAGGCGGCTCGGTGATCACCGACGTCGCCATCGCCGGCGACCACGCCTACCTGGCTGACTTTGAGGACGAGATCATCGTTCTCGACATCACCGATCCCGATGCCATGGACGAGGTCGGCAGCTACAGCAGCGCCTTCCTCGGCGGGGCCTCGGAGATCGTCGTCAGCGGCGACATGGCCTACCTCTTCTCGTCGTTCCAGGGAGGGTGGAGGATCGACATCTCGGATCCGGCGTCGCCGATTTATAATGGTGGACTCTCCACCAGCTATGACGTGGTCAGCGGTTCCGCCATCGCCGGCGACCACCTCTTCATGGCCGAGGGCAATCTCGGAGTCATGGTTCTACGCGAGCGTCGCATCGCCTACCGGAGCGATCGCGCGGTCTCACTCACCTATCCCACCAGTGGGCGCGACATCATCCGGTTCCGTGTTTCCAGCAGCCAGACCGGCGGTGCCGTTTTCCGGGCTTTCGGATCCTGCCAGGGCCCCGATTTCTTTACCCCCTTGAGCGACACCTGGACCCGGAACCTCTACTCCTACTGCGGCGACATCGGCTTCATCGCCTACCTCGAATGGCGCCAGCAGACCGTGATCGACTGGGTCGATCTGCAGTGGCTTGAGGACAGCAGCGTCATCCACACAATCAACGACGTGCCCGACGACCAGGGCGGTCGTCTCCTCATCGACATCGTGCGCTCGGGATACGACTTCGCCGACGAGGTCGAGCACCCGGTGACCCAGTACGGCGTGTGGCGGCGAGTCGACGACGCGGCCGAGGCCCAGAAGGCCGGCCAGTCCGCATCCGACGACCAGATCCTGCCCGGCGCCTCCGCCACCGAGGTCGACGGCACCCGTTACGTCATCGGATCGCGGGGCACCTTCCCGCCCGGCACCTGGGCCCTCGTCTCCACCATCCCCGCCCTCCAGCAGGACCACTACCTGGCTGAAATCCCCACCGTGGCCGACTCCACCGACGCCGGCATCACCTGGACCGCTTACGTGGTCACCACCCACACCACCACACCCAGTGACTGGTACGTAACCTTGCCCGACAGCGGCTACTCCACCGATGACCTCGCCCCGACCATGCCCACCAACCTCCTGGCCGACTACCAGAACGATGGTGTCGACCTCGACTGGGACGACGCTCCGGAGCATGACTTCCGCACCTTCCGGATCTTCCGCGGGACATCACCCGACTTCATGCCGTCGGACGAGAACCTGATCCACGAGACCGCCGGCTCCAACTGGACCGATGCCACCTTCGAGCCATGGGACTTCTTCTACAAGGTCGCCTCCGTGGATCATGCCGGGAACGTGAGCGAGGCGGCAGCCGTCGGCGGTGTGGTGGGCGTCCCGGATGTTGCGCGATCGTTTGCTCTGCGCGAAGCCGTGCCGAATCCCTTCAACCCGTTGACGACCATCAGTTACACCATCCCCATTGCAGGTAAGGTCGAGCTGATCGTTTACGATCTGTCTGGGCGCACAGTCGCTCGGCTGGTCAGTGAGCATCAGGCCGCCGGTGAGCACTCGGTTCGCTGGCAGGGTGAGGATAGAGCCGGTAACCGGATGGCTTCCGGGGTGTACCTGTATCGTCTGGTGGCCGATGGATTCAGTGAGACCCGGCGCATGACGCTGGTGAAATAGCTCCAGAATTCAAGGTCATTGATTACTGTTTGAGTATCATGGCGACGGGCTGTCCTCGGGAAGGGCAGCTCGTTTCTATATGCCTGAATAGTCCCCGTCAGAATATCAGCGACCAGTCGTAATCAACCGCATGCTATAGTTCCGGTGTCAGGCGACAGGCCGGTTCTATCCCTCGGCTTGATCTCATGCGTTCGCCCGGACTCCAAGCTTCATGCAGGAGGATGAATCCATGCGCATTGTCACGATCTACCTTCCCCTGGTCCTACTGATGCTTGCGAATGTGACCGTTGCAGGTCAGTTCGCACCCGGTCTCGAGGCCTATATTGCGGAGAAAAATGCAGGCGAACCCTTGCGAGCCCTGCTGATCCTGGACGACCAGGTGAACGTGACCAGCATGGATCTCGAACTGCGTGACCAGCGTATCGATCGGGCCACCCGCCATTTTCGCGTCGTGAACGCACTCCAGGAAATGGCGCGTGAGACTCAGGGTGACCTGCTCGCCGACCTCGATTCGCGGATAGGCACCGGCATCGAAGGCTACAAGGCCTACTGGCTGATCAATGCCGTGCTGGTGGTTGGCCACGTGGATGCGGTGCGTGAATTCGCCTCCCGTGCCGATGTCAACGTGGCCGAACTGGACCTGGTGCCCCAGCTCATCAGGCCCATCAACAGCGAACCGGCCAGCACGGACAATCGGGAAATCGGCATCGCGCCCGGCATCGTCGCCGTAGGCGCCCGTCGTGTCTGGGACGAACTCGGCATCCGAGGTGAGGGAACCCTGATCGGCTCACTCGACACCGGCGTTGACGGCAACCACCCGGCCCTGGCCACGCGATGGCGAGGCACCCACGCGCCGTGGGACGAATGTTGGCTCGACGTGCTGGGCACCGAAACCGAGTTCCCCACCGACGACGACAATCACGGCACCCATACCACCGGCACCATGACCGGCCTGGCTCCCGACGACACCATCGGCATCGCGCCTGCCGCCGAGTGGATCGCCACCAATGCCATCGGTCAGCCCGCCAATGATGATTTCGACAACGACATCCTCAACTGCCTCGAGTTCTTCACCGACCCCGACGGCGACCCCAGCACCCTGGACGACGTTCCCGACGTGGTTCAGAATTCCTGGCGCGTCAACGAGCAATTCGCCGGCTACGTCGACTGTGACAGCCGCTGGTGGGAGGCCATCGACAACTGCGAGGCCGCGGGTGTGGCCCTGTGCTGGTCTGCTGGTAACGAGGGCTCTGAGAGCTTCACCATCGGCTCGCCCGCCGACCGGGCGACCACTCTTTTTAACTGCTTCAGCGTGGGCGCCACCGAGTACTTCGCGCCCTACGACATCTGGGATTTCAGCAGCCGCGGTCCGGCTGGGCGTCTCTGTGGGCCCGAGGACAACCGGATCAAGCCCGAGGTCGTGGCTCCCGGTGTCGACATCTACAGCTCCATTCCCGGGGAGGGCTACCTGGAGAACAGTGGAACGTCCATGGCCGGGCCCCACGTCGCCGGCGTGATGGCGCTCATGCGTTCGGCCGACCCCAACATCGACGTGCTGACGATGAAGCAAGTGATCATCGAAACAGCCGTCGATCTTGGTGCTGCCGGCGAGGACAACATCTACGGCCACGGATTCCTTGACGCCTACGCGGCCGTGCAGACCGTCCTGGGCAACACCTCCTCAGCCAATCAAGCACCAGAGGCATTCGCCCTGCTCTCGGCGGTGCCCAATCCATTCAATCCGCAGACCATGATCCGCTTCTCCTTGCCCACCGCCGGACCCGTGACCCTGGTTCTCTACGATGTGAAGGGACGCATGATCCGCAGCCTGATCGACGAAGAGCGCCCGGCCGGCATCGGCGAGGTCCGCTGGGACGGCCGTGACCAGCAAGGTCGATCGACCGCCTCGGGCACCTACCTCGCGCGACTGCAGTCTGGTGACCGGGTCAGCGTGAAACGCCTGATGCTCGTGCGCTAGGATCTGGCAACAGAAAGGGCCTGGTCTCTTGACCAGGCCCGAAAACCATTCTCGATGGCATAACCCTCAGCGAACCAGATTCAGTTTCCGGTTCACATCACCCACCGACGTCTGCAGCCTCGCCAGGTAGACCCCACTCGACATCGCCTGCCCCCTGTTGTCGGTCCCGGTCCAGCGAACCGTATGCTCGCCGGCCAGGAAGTCGCCCGAGGCCACAGTCGCCACCAGTCGACCACTCAAGTCGTGGATGGTCAGCGACCCGCTGGTCGGCACGTCCAGGCTGAAGGAGATGGTGGTCATGGGGTTGAACGGATTCGGATGCGCGGTCAGACGCACCAGCGGCACATCGACCACCGGCACCCCGCTCGTCCCTGGATCCATGAGTCCGGCCACGTCGGCCAGCGTGCCGGCCGCAGCCCGGGAGATCTGCAGGCCCAACGGGGCCGTGGCCTCGATCTTGTCCCAGGTATCGGTGGTTCGGTGGTAGTAGTCGTAGTCGCTCCAGTCCTGATCGATGGCCAGGAATGCCGCGATGCCGGCCTGCTGGAAGGACACGTGGTCACTGCCCCAGCTGTGATAAGTCTTGTCGAAGGCGATATCGGTGACAGCGTCGACATTGTCGGACATGGCCGTCATCAACCATTCCCATTCGGTCTGGCCCTCGATGGTCACGCCGTAGTTTCGGTCGTAGTAGGACACCATGTCGGCGGTGATGGCGGCCACGATGTTGTGGCCCTCGGTCACGGCCTCGTCCACGAAGTGCTGGCTGCCGCGCAGGCCGATCTCCTCGGCGTCGAACAGCACGAACTGCACGGTGCGCTCGAATTCACGGTCGGCACTCACGCGGGCGATTTCCATGACCAGGCTCGTGCCGGAGGCGTTGTCCTCGGCGCCGGGCGCCAGGGAGCCGGCGTCCGGCGACGTGCTGTCGAAGTGGCCGCCCACCACGATAATTTCCTCAGGAGTCACCGAGCCGGGCAAGGTGGCCACGACGTTATGGCAGAGGTGACCGCTGGACATGAACTCGTCGAGCTCCACGGTGTAGCCGTAGCCCTCGAGTTTGTCCGCGAGGTACTCGGTCACCAGGTCGTTGCCTGCCGTGTTGTAGTAGCGTGTGGTGACCATATTCGGGCCGCCGTTATACCAGAAGGCTGTGTCGCCGCTGATCTCGCGGATGATCTGATTGAAGGCCTGCTGCTCGAGGGCGTCGACGTAGGCATTCTTCACGGCCGGATCAACGATGGTGGGCGCGGGCCCCGCATCGGACTTCACAGTCGCCGCTGCTGATGGAGCGAGTGGCGCGAGGTCGAGGTACTGGAGGCTCAGGCCGGCCAACAGGAATGCGTCATGGCGAGCAGGAGCGACCTCGATCAGCCAGACCGTTTCGCCGGCCAGGTGCACATGGCCGAAGACGGCGATGTCGTCGACCTCGGAACGTGCACGATCCACCAGGTACCACTGGCCGTCCTCGATCTGCGGCATGAAGGGGGCGATGTCGAACGCCGGGGCCTCAACGGAACGACGGTCCACCACGAGCAGCCCCTCGGGCAGGTCCCAGGTGAGCAACGTGCGGTTCTGACGGCCCGGGGCGACCTCGTCCCGGGTCGCGTCGGGCATCAGGTGGATGCCGGCGGTGGCGGTCGCGGCGAGCATGAGGGTGAGCATGGCGGCGAGCGCGTGGCGCTTGGTCATGGCAGACGTTCCTCTTTTGTGGCGCGGTCGGGTCGGTCGAGGAGCGCCGGGGCAGGCGCATGATCGGCCGGGGGACTCTTGGCGTGGCCCGGCCAGTTCAAGGGAATGATAACACGCGGCGGGTCACAGGGACAATTCAGTCAAATTTGGGTGGTCCAACCTTCCATCTGCACCAACGACGGTCGCGATTTGATGAAAGCTGTAAATCAAGACGTGCTATGGTCGCGATTGCCCCCTGGAGCCATCTGGCTACCCGGGCCCGGTCTTGTCGCCCACGACCGATCCAGAGGAGGCCGCCATGCATACCCACCGACGTGTCATCGTTTCCCTGCTCGTACTCCTATCAATCGCCATGCAAACTCCAGCCGCGGCCCAGAAGGCCGACCTCTCATCGTGGTCGCACGTGACTGTTGATCTCCACGATGCTTTTGATCCCGGTGAATGGGTCCTGTTCGACTTCGACACGAGCGTCATCCAGGTCGCCAATTCCAACCCCACTTTCTTCCACAATAACCAGGTCGAATCCAGTGTCGTGATCAGCGGTGAGATGATGGTCGCCACCAGCAGCGACAATGATCTGATCGGCCTTTCATTCGGCTACAAGGATCCCGGTCACTGCTACATCCTGGACTGGAAGAAGTCCGCACAGGAGTACCTCGGATTCTTCCGAGACGAAGGGCTCGTCATCCGCAAGATGCATGCTGAACCCGATGAGCTGACCTGGGACGACTACTGGCAGCATGAGAACGGCGCCGCCAACTACACGATTCTGGCCGACAACACCGGGCCCGGGACAGGCTGGCAGGAGAACACGCTCTACACCTACACCGTGGCATTCGACTATGGGGTCTTCACGGTGACCATTTTCGATGGCGAGACCGTGGTCTGGAATGTCACCGTGGATGATGGCGACTACACGTCCGGCGAGTTCGCATTCTATGGATTCACCCAACCCGACGTCATCTACGCAGCCTACATTCAGAACCACCCGCCCATCTGTGATCCAGGCGGCCCTTATGAAGGCTTGCCCAACAAGCCGATCGCCTTCGATGGCTCGGCCTCGGAGGATCCAGACGGTGAGATCGTCGCCTGGGCCTGGGACTTCGGTGATGGGCAAGAAGGTGAGGGCCCCACTCCGTCGCACGTCTATACCGACATTGACGTCTTCACCGTCACCCTTTGCGTGACGGATGATCTCGGTGCGACCTCGTGTTGTCAGACGGTGGCGGACACCAATGAGCCGGTACCGACCGTGTCCCGGAGCTGGAGCGGGGTGAAGGCTCTCTACAGGTGAGCGTTGGCCCAGGGAGCATTCATTAGGGCTCATCGTGCCCCCAAGATTCATCGCCGGAATCTGCGATTCCTTGATGTGGTCCAGACTCCAGATGTCGTTTCATCTCATATTGTCGACGACGCCCACAGCCGCCAGCCGCCCCTCCAACCCATTCGGGGCGGAACAAGGAGGGTCCCATGCACGCCATTCGGGTCTTGATCTGCCTTGCCCTGATCTCCGTCCTCGTCCCGAAAGCCCCTGCTGGTGAGATCTCCCCCGCCGTGGCCGGCCAGCTGGCGGACCTGTCGGCCAATGAGCCCCTGACCGTCCTGGTGTACCTGCATGGAGCCGTGGACATCAAGACCCTCGACCAGAACCTGCACGCGGACCGCGCCTCGATGGCGGTGCGCCACCAGACAGTGATCGAGGCCTTGCGTGACGCCGCCGAGGCTGCCCAGGCCGACCTGGTCACCGAGCTGGCCACCGCCAAGGGCCGCGGTGACATCGTGGACTTCCGGCGTTACTGGATCATCAACGCTGTTCGCGTCACGGCCGGCGAATCCACCATCCGCGCCATCGCCGCACGCCTCGACGTCGACACCATCGAGCCCGAGCTCAAGGTCGAGCTCATCGAGCCCGTCAAGCGACAACCGGCCAGCACCCGCGGCATCGGCATCACCCCCGGCGTGGTCAACATCAACGCCCGGCGTGTTTGGAATGAGCTTGGAATCCGTGGCGAAGGCGCCCTCATCGGCAGCCTCGACACCGGCGTCGACGGCAACCATCCCGCCCTCGCCGACCGCTGGCGTGGCAACCACGCTCCCTGGCAGGAGTGCTGGCTGGACGTGCTCGGCACCGGCACCCAGTTCCCCACCGACCTCGACAGCCACGGCACCCACTGCACCGGCACCATGACCGGTCTGGCGGCCGACGACACAATCGGTGTAGCCCCCGCCGCCGAGTGGATCGCCGCCAATCCCATCGACCAGTACGTCAGCAGTGACTTCGACGCCGACATCATCGCCTGCTTCGAGTGGTTTACCGATCCCGACGGCGACCCCTCCACCCTGGACGACGTGCCGGACGTGGTCCAGAACTCATGGGGTGTGGATGAGAGCTTCGGATACCCCGATTGCGACAGCCGCTGGTGGGAAGCCATCGATGCCTGCGAGGCGGCGGGACCGGTGGTAGTCTTCGCGGCCGGCAACGAGGGACCCTATGAGTCGACCCTACGCTCTCCCGGCGACCGCGCCACCAGCCACGCCAACTGCTACACCGTGGGCGCCACCAGGCACAGTCCGCCCTTCGAGATCGCGAGCTTCTCGGCGCGCGGTCCTGCCGGACCCGACTGCGGTCCCGACGAGTACCGGATCAAGCCCGAGGTCGCGGCCCCGGGCGTGGACGTCTACAGCTCGGTTCCCGGGAACAACTACGATTACTTTGACGGCACTTCCATGGCCGCCCCCCACGTCTGCGGTGTCGTGGCGCTCATGCGTTCGGCCAACCCGGACGCCGATGTGATCACCATCAAGGAAGTACTCATGGGCACGGCGCGTGACCTCGGCGAGGTCGGGGAGGACAACGTCTATGGCCATGGCTTCATCGACGCCTACGCCGCCGTCGTCCAGATCATGGGCGGCTTCGGCCAGGTCGAGGGCATCGTCACCGACACGGAGACTGGCAATCCGGTGGCTGGAGTCGAGGTTGAACTGCTTGGCGGCTACGGCCAGGCGACCACCGATGAGGCCGGCTACTACACCTTCGGCCTGCCGGAAGGACCGCAGACCATCGAGGCCCGCGCCTACAGCTACGAGATCCTGCATCAGCCGGTGACCGGCATCCCGGGCGAGATGGTCACCGCCAACCTCGTCATGACACGGCTGCCCCTGACCACGGTGAGCGGCACGGTCTATCTGCCGGGCGGCAACCCCATCGACGGAGGAATCCCTGCCGCCGGTGCCCACATCGACGTCGTGAGCGCCGACGAACCCTCGGTCACCGCCGACGACCTGGGTCGTTACACCCTTTCCCTCCCCTACGGCGATGACTACCATCTGGCCGTGACCTCGGGGATCGACGGTCGCCTCGCGTTGACCGTCCCCTTCTTCGACGACCTCGAACTCGATCTCTACCTCAACGAGGGCAACGCCGAAGGATTCGAGAGCGGCGACCTCGAAGGGTTCGGCTGGTCCACCGCCGGTACCCCGTGGACCGTCCAGAGCGACGATGTCCATTCCGGCGAATTCGCCGCACGTTCCGGCTCCATCGGCGATGGTCAGTACTCGCAGATCCACAAGTTCATCAACTGCGGCAGCGGTGGTCAGATGACCATGTGGTTCAAGGTCTCCTCGGAGGAGGGCGACGATTTCCTGCGTGCCTACGACGGTAACATCTTGCTCGGCGAGTGGTCCGGCGTAATGGACTGGACCCAGGCCTCGTTCACAGTGGGCTCAGGCACCCGACACATTCGATTCCGCTACCAGAAGGGCAGCTCCGGCTCAAACGGCGCCGATGCCGCCTGGCTCGACGACATCATCTTCCCCGGCCTGGCCGACCCGGAACCCAAGCTCGTCATCGCTCCCCTCGTGGTCGCCGTGACCATGGAGAGCCCCGAGGTGACCACTGCGCCCGGCTACCTCTTCAACATGGGCGGCGACGACCTGAGCTGGGCCGCCTCCGAATCGGCCGACTGGCTGGCCCTGTCACCGCCCTCTGGATCCACGCCGACCGGCAGCTACCAGCCCCTCGACCTCACCTTCGATGCCACCGATCTTCTGGACGGCGTCTACACGGCGACCATCGCGGTGAACAGCACTGATCCTGTGAATCCGGTGATGAACTTCCAGGCCAGCCTGACGTTGACCACCGACATTTCCCACTCCCCCGCCGACCAGCCGCGAGCACTCGCAATCCACGGCGCGGCCCCCAACCCGTTCAACCCCATGACGGTCGTTCGCTTCTCGGTGCCCTCCCGTCAGCACGTCACCCTCGGCATGTACGACATCCGCGGCCGCCTGGTGCGGACCGTAATCGATGGGGAGCTGGCGTCCGGGCTCCATTCGATTCCATGGGACGGTCGCGATGACCAGGGTCGAGGCGTCGCATCCGGGACCTACTTCGCACGTCTGCTTGGCGGCGGGCAGGTCAGCGTAAAGTCGTTGATGCTGGTGAGGTAGCATCAGGATCTCGGACGGTGAGGTGCGCCGCTTCAGTCGTGCACCTCACCGTCTTTTTCAATCAGGCATGGCCATCGGCAAGGTCTGAACTTTTCATAACAGATCATCGAGAGGATACTCACAGACGTCTGAGCGATGTTCACCAACTGACCAGGGGACCTTTGCCTTGCGCCCATGCCGCTGCATGACTGCCTCAGTAGCTTTGATGACACTGACTGTCATCTTGAGCCTGGCCGTTTTCTCCGGCAGCGCCCGGGCCGTCCAGCCCCTCCCCCCCGACTGGCCGCCCTCACCGGCCGACGTCGACACCTCCGGCTTCGCCCTCATCCTCGGCGGCGGCGGTGCCCGCGGCCTCGCCCACATCAGTGTCATCCAGGTGCTCGAGGAACTGGGCATGCGACCGAGCCTGATCGTGGGCACCAGCATGGGGTCGGTGGTGGGTGCCATGTATGCGTCGGGAATGAGTTCGGACGAGATGGAGACGCTGGCGCTGGGACAGGACTGGTTGCGCCTGTTCGTGGACGTCGAGACGCCGCAAGCCGACATGCAGGGCGGTTGGTGGGGCTGGCCACCGCATCAATTGAGTCTGCAGGTCGATCAGTGGCCCCCGCTGCCCGACACGGGATTCACCCACGG
>Ga0070728_10005528_pt1 | contig 12430 bp, 7 predicted proteins | sample tdDd471_FD_66723 | JGI IMG/M metagenome (GOLD analysis project Ga0070728, IMG submission 66723) | Marine sediment microbial communities from the Atlantic coast under amendment with organic carbon and nitrate - tdDd47.1 | ecosystem: Environmental > Aquatic > Marine > Coastal > Sediment | place...
AAAAAACTGCACTTTATGCATTTCTACTTTACCATTACACGTTGTAATACGCATTAAGTACTGACCGCTTTTTAAATAGGAAAGATTTAGTTGTTTTGAATTAAGCTCCTCGTGCATCAATTGTCCCTGCAAATTATACACTTCTATTCGCACAATATCAGAGCCTTTTATAAAGAATACCCCATTTGAAGGATTAGGATACACTATCAGTTGTTTTTCTTCATTATCAATAATGGCAGTAGGGCTGTCACCTTGAGGAAACACCTTAAATTGATCAACCCTGAGGCTTGACTCTCCCGTATACACTTCATAACCGGCAGCAATCGCTTTCAGCCAGGTATCATCCCCTCCTATTTTTTCGTATGCAAGGCTACATTGTGGCTCTGGAATATTCGCATACTGGATATAATCTCTGGTTGTAACAATCAAGTGTTTAATATTAATTTCAGCCACGGGTGGTGCACCATGCTCGCCATAAGGAATGAGTTTGATGTGTGCTTTATCATCTTTATCACCCATACCCATAAAAAACTTATACCGGATGGCATAGGTATAAGTAGTTCCATTAACAATCGTCTCATAAGGCTTTAAACTACCATCAGCATTTCTGGCAAAGAAGAACATTTTATTGTTTATCACCTCTGACTGGTCATCCAAATCATCAGAGAAATTATGACTCTGAGCTTTCACCACTAAATCATAATCACGCTTTGAATTATCTGGCTCACTATTTTCAGTACCTTCAATATCAAATATAAAGTTGATTGACGACATCCATTTATCATCATTATCCCAGGCATTCTCCTGGGTACTTTCCCATTTAAAACTCATCTTGGGATTAATATCTTTAATCTGAACAGGCATTCCAACCACTGCTTTATCACCTACTTGCCAGCGGCCGCCAACTTTAGCACCTCCGGCTCTCACATTAGGGTAGCCATCCATGCCTCCATCATAGTTATCTGCATAAGCAAGTTGAAAGCCACCTCCATGGTCTGCATTCATCAATTCACTACAATAATACATGCTACCTCCCACATTAGAAACTGGAATAAGTGAATAGGAGTTAATGGGTATAATACGAGATGTGACCACCAACTGATCACCTGCATCACAAATAACTTGCCCATATGCTTGAGATGCTAATAACATAAATAAAAGACTGCTAATAATATAAATTTTCCTCATTGGATTCTAATGATTATAAGTTTGGTAACGGCTATTTAAAAAATCGGCAACACGCTTCCTCCATTGTTCTCCTAGTGCTTTATTTTGTTCCTTGTTAATCACATTCATTGTTTCGTCTGCATCATTTTGATAATCGTATAGTTCCTCATCCTCAATTAAATTCATCGAGAATGGCTGATCAGAACGGTACTTCTCCTTTAGCCACACCACATAGCGGTATCGCTCATCGCGAAATGCATAACCATTTAAGGTGCCTCTACGGTGAAATTGACTAACGGCAAACTCTTTTATTTCTTTTTGTTGGTTCGTCAGCACAGGCATCAGACTCACACCTTCCAGATCATTAGGCACATCTACACCAACAGCCTGGCATACGGTAGGAAATACATCAACAAACTCACTGGGCGAATTACTTGTTCCTATATATTGATTCCCAAGAGAGATAACTAATGGAGAACGGGTGGCCTGCTCGTAATTGGTATGCTTACACCACATATCATGGTCACCTAAATGCCATCCGTGATCACCCCACAACACAATGAGTGTATTTTCGCGTAAGCCTTTTTCATCAAGGTAAGCCACCAAATCGCCTATCTGTTTGTCGATAAAAGAGACACAGGCATAGTAACCATGAATTAACTCTTTCTGCTTCTCAATGGCTATTGGTGTACTAAAATCCTTTGGCACATCATCGTATTGCGAGCGCACTTCCCATCCTGGCTGACTTGCATAGGCAGGAGCTCCTGCAGGTTTCTTCTGATAGGCGGGCAATTGAATATCCTCACGCTGGTATAAATCCCAATATTTTTTGGGGGCTGCAAATGGCAAGTGAGGTTTGTAAAAACCTACAGCCAAAAAAAATGGTTCTTCTTGCGCCGCCATTTCATCCATTAATGCTTTTCCTTTTTGAAGCACTCTTCCATCCATGGTAGTACTATCGGGTACATCGGCACACTCGGTTGATACGCGCCTAGTTTCGAGCATGTATCCACCGCCTTTCACATTGCTCCCTGTGGTCTCTTGGTAAGGGATGCTCCACGATACAGCATCATGCCCCTTATCCACTGAACGGGCATCAAACACTTTACCAACTGCAGCTGTTTGATAGCCTTTTTGCTTAAAATATTGTGGCATCGTTACTATATCAGGATGTATATCACGAAACATCGTTTTTAAATCCCACACACGCGTGTAATCGGGTCGCCTGCCCGTTAGTAAGCTGACGCGCGTTGGAGCACAAACAGCCTCTTGACAATGGTTATTTTTAAATACAAAACCTGTTGCTGCTAACTGATCCATATGCGGTGTTTTAATGGCTGGCATATCGTACAGTCCACCAATGGGTTTTAAATCATCGATGGCGATAAAGAGAACATTTTTTGCCTGTCCAAAAACAGAGGTGGAAACGATAAGCAATAGAGCTAATACTAGAAAGCGATTCAAAGTTGGATTATTCATAAGGATAATTTTATCTTAGCATGTGGATTTAAAGGAACTTACTCCCATTTACTCTTATTCTTTTTTGATTTGAAATGCGCATTGACATCATTACGCCATTCAACAATTAGTTGCTTCAGTTCTTTAGCTTTTTCAGGTTCCTGTTCAGCAATATCATGCTGTTCTTCCATATCCTTATCCAGGTTATACAATTCAACACGGTTCTGCTCGTAAAAATCAATCAATTTATAACGGCCTTTGCGCACAGCCGTGCTGTAGTAGTCACCAGTGCGTGTTGGTCGTGCAACTGAGTTATGCCAAAAGATTGGTCGATCACTTATTTGATGGTTCCTTTCACCCTTCATATCCTTCACAAAACTAAGACCATCAACATGCTGTTGAGGCTCTGATTTTAAACCAGCCATATCAAGCAAAGTGGGATATAAATCGGCGCCTGTTACCACCGCATCACATAAGCCTTTATATTGAGCCTGCTGAACACCTTTAATAATTAACGGCACTCGAACACCTCCTTCATACAAATGCCCTTTTCCGGCACGCAATGGATAGTTGGAAGTGGCTAAAATACGATCTTCAGTACCCGTATTGGAGAGCCCACCATTATCAGAAAACACAAGTACGATAGTGTTATCATCCACCTTTAGTTTCTTTAAGGTTTTTAATATACGCCCCAAGCTTTCATCAACACTGTGCACCATGCCAGCATATTCAGGATTATCTTGCCGCATTTTGGTAAAACCATTACTTTCTGCCACCTTATTTGGCACATCAAATTTGGTGGCGGCAATCTTCTTTTTATAACGCTTCACATCCTCTGGCTTAGCCTCTAAAGGCTCATGAACAGCATAATGCGACACAAACGCAAAAAATGGTTTCTCAGGTGTACTTTTAACATGTCCCTCTAAAAATTTTATGGTTTCATCCGTAAGGCGATCTGTTAAATATTCGCCTTCTTCTCCCTCATCCAAGTGAGGTATTTCATCTTTAAATTGGTGATGTGGCGGTTCGTTGTAAGGATGAAAATAGGAGATTGGCGCGCCTGCATCGCCACCACCAATGTTAACATCATAACCTTGCGCCAATGGATAACTATCACCGCGCATGGCCAAATGCCATTTACCAGTAAAAAAAGTGGCGTATCCACCCTTTTTAAAAGCCTCAGCGATGGTATATTCAGAAAGCTTCATTTTACCTGGCCCTGGTCGTTTTATGCGGGCCGGATACTTACCTGTTTGGATAGAATAACGTGAAGGCACACAGCGTGGGTGTGTCACATAGGCATTGGTAAACTCTGTCGCCTCTTTGGCCAAACGGTCGATATTGGGTGTATCATATACCTTGGAGCCGTTATAGCCAACATCCATCCACCCCATGTCATCAATTAGAAAAAAGAGCACATTGGGTTTTTGTGCTTGTTTATTTTTACAATTAGCAATGCCACTATTCAATAGAATGATGAGCGTTAGTAAAAGAATAGATTTTTGTTTCATGTGTTTGGCAGTCTTATTAATAAGAAATTAAAAGCTCTAAGAGCAGCGATAAAATTATCATAAAGCTCCCATTAAAACCGACACAAATGATTCCAATAAGGGTAACAAATGGTTCAACTTCGTCCTTTTAATAAAACTTAGAAGGTGTTACACCTCCTCGATAACTATTAACCTTTTATATTGTAATCCAAATTTATTTATTACAGCATAGAAGGTTATTATTCATTATTGTCCGGTAAAAGAGATCGTTCACTTAATATTTGTGATTTATCCCTATTGGCGCTTCGCCCAAACCCGACTTACTTTGCTTTCCTTATTGAAAGAAAGTAAGCAAAGAAAATCAAGGCTATTTTTTAAATCGCTCTCTTATTTAGCTTTAGTTTAAGTGCGGCCGGGTGATCTTCGAACAAGTTCTCAGCTTCCCGGTCTTACTAAAACTAAATTCTAAAACAAAATCGATTTAAAAAGAGGCCACTGTGCTAAGTAAATAAGAACAAGCACCAATTGAGTTTTTCGTTCTCAACATTAATTATAATCTTAGCATTAACTGATTCACCAAATTTTAACCGGACACCAGTGGTTATTAATAAATCAGCACTTTTTGTCTTTTATTAGCTACCTGAACGATGTATATGCCTTTTCTCAAATGATTCACATGAATACTTTTTTCCTGGCCTCGGGCTACTTCAATCCCATTGATTGAATACAAACACCAATCAATAAATTGATTATCCGTATTAATCTTTATGAGTTTATCATTGGCTACATAACGAATATCTATACGCTTTGCCTCTGTGAATTCAACATCGGTAGAAATGGCTTGTTTATTAATTGTGATTACTGAAATTGAATAAGCTGGCAACACTATTTCACCTTGTTCATTGAATGATTGAAACGCTTCTTCCGGTGAAAGGTAAGGCCCCGTTAGTTCCGTATTAACATCCTCATGAAACGATTGGCGCATAAAATCACCTGCATATACCTCATCATTAAAACTTAAATGCAGACGCGAGGGTTCAGGCAATTTATTAACGGCAAATACTTTGATATGATCATCGTGGTCAATGGCTCGCGCGATTAAAGCCGGTAAACCCGGCACTAATTCAGCACTGGCACTTAAGGATGAATATACATCCCTATTTTTGAAAACATCGAACAACTTGGCATAAACGGCACCGTTGGCGGTTAGCACCATTTGTGAATTGATGTTATAGGTCAACGTTGATTCGTGATACTCATCACTCTTAAACAGCATGTGTATACCTGCTTGTTTCACCACTTCTTCTTGTTCAATGGCCAGAAACATATCGGCAACAGACAGGGTTTGGATAAAATTCAAAGGAGTATCATCCGACAGCACATTCCATTCCGTCATCAACAAAGGGGTATCACCAAATAAGTTTTTATACGCTTCAAATCGCTCCTGTGCAGTCTTGTAAGCATTCAGCATGGTAAACGCTGATACAGGGTTTAACAAGAAGGTATTGGTCTGAACATAACCATGCATCACAGTGGCATCGTAATAATCCTCATTAGCTAAATTATAGTTCCAATCACCAGCTTCCCAGCCGTCGTGCTCTACATTTACGGCTACCTTAACATCATTTTTCACTTCTTTCAAGCCGGCCGTGAGTGCTTTGGTGTGGGTAATGTAGTTCTCCTCCGAATCAACCTGACCGATGCCCTGTGTGCCAATAAAATAGTTTTCGTTCCCCATCTCAATCCATGCAATATCCAGTCCATCATCAATCCGGTTTTGAAGGCGTTGCCTGGCCACCTCCACTGTTTCAGAAATAACATTAAACATGAGGGTTGAACTGGCTCCACTACTAATAGAAAAAGCTTCGAATCCGGGATACCCAACACGGTGAGCCATGCTGTAACCCTTATCATACGAGTATTGATTTTCGTAGTAACCATCGCGTCGCCAATCGTAGAAGTTACCCACTGTACCGCCTGGGAAGCGTAAGTTAGTTATTGGAAAATGCTCATTAATAACCTGACGTACTTCATCATCGGCCCAGCCATAATCCGACCAAGTGAAGTGCGTATTCGATGAGAGTTTATCGTTATTAAAAGGCCTTGTATTCTGAAGGTCGACATTAAGGGTGCAACCCTTATCGGCAGGCATATCAAAAGGAAATTCTAAATCGCCGCTTACAGGTGGTTCGCTAAGAAGCTGAGGATTTTTTACAAGCATTGTACCACTAGCACTTTGCATTCCAAATTCTATTGTTATTTGTGTCTCCGTATTTTTCTCCACCTTCACACCCGTAGTTACCCATCTGTTTTCAAGTGGATTATAAAAGTTTAAAACTGGGAATTTAGAACCATCACTTTTATACATTTTGAACTTGGGTGCTTTATGAGCAGCATCACCACAAACAATGTTACTGAAATAAACATCGGCAACCAGATAAAACATTTCTGTGTTGGCAGGAATATCTATCGTTAAGGTAGCTGTGCGATAGCCTGAGTTAGTTCCAATAATTTCTATTTGATTATTGGTTTGACTCACTCCATTTGTAAAAATCCAGCTTTTGCCGGTAAAAGAGATATCTGCAATGGACGAATAGGCCACAAAATGCAAACTTAACAACAAACTAATAGCAATTATTTTATTCATACATCTTTACAATTAAGCACTTTATACAAAATACGATTACAACACATTAGACGGGGTACTTTGTATTTTTTACTTTTCACAGCCATTGTCAGCCATTAAAACCAGCATCTTCTTAGCATACCTTTTCCCAAGCATTCTGTATCCTTCTGAATTAAAGTGAGCTCGGTCCATTGATGGACAACCCATCGACGAAATAACATGAGCTGTTGGAATCACATCAGGTAAAGTATTAACAATAGCATTCATGGAAGAACAACAGTTATCTGGTTCTGAGACCATTTCACCGGCTAGCAATGGTACATTTTCGGCTTGCAAGGCTAAGTCATTGAGCATATCTTGATAAACCTTTTTAACGTACATGGGCCATTGTACATCGCCCGTATTTGTTTCGCCCTGGTGCAATAAAATTCCTTTTATCACACCATCTTTCTGTGCTTTTTGGGCCAGGTCAATTAAACGTTGGTAAGGGTTTCCGCCGTAACCTTCTACTTTATTAGCAAACCAGGCTTTACCATCCTTCGAATCATAATCCAGGTATTGTTCCTTATCGAATAAGCGGATATCACAGCCTCCAATAGCGACATTAATAACGCCTACGGTAATGCTATCTGGCAAGTTGGCTACCAGTATTCTACCGAAGTAATCGGCTGGTGACAGCCCTTTCTCACACTGGCTTAATGGTGGAATGGCCGTGTACCACTCTCCCTTTTTACGACTTATGTTTTCGCAATCCATCGACGCCATTACCTTAAATCGGGTATCAACCGTTTTATCCTGTTCCTCAATCACGCCTTGTCCTTCCATATTAGACTGTCCGAAGCAGAGGTAAATATGAAAGTTCGCATCTTGAGCAATTACGGTATTGGTCAAAAACAGAAGAGCAAGAAGTGCAAAACCCTTTATTTTAATTAAGTAATCGTTCATAATCGTAGTCCTTTTCATGGTTTGCTTTTTTACCACTTAATATTTTCATCAATAAATCGAATAAGCTGGTTAGCCATCACTTCATGCTCATGCACTTTTGGGTGGCCGGGTGTTTCTTTATATGGAAAAAACAAGGTATGTAGTTGCTCATCGTTTAACTCGTCAACAGCCGACTGTACATAACCGGGCCAGGGTGCCCCTACTTTGGTGGCATCCATACTACCCAAGGCACAAATAATGTTAGCTTTCGGATATTTACCCCTCACCTGGCTTACAAAAGCTTTGTAGGCTTCAATGATAAATCGTTCATCTGGAGGCGTATCACCAAAAACGTCTTTAAACTCTTTTCGTTCGGGCTTATTCACAAGCCACGAATCATTTTGAAACAGATTGATGACCACCACCTGCGGTTTGTATTGCTTAAAATTCCACTGCTGTGCATCCTCAAGCGGGCTGAATCGGTCATACAATTGTGGCATTATAAAATCGAACCAACTCAACATTATGCCAATACCTCCTTTAGCAATGCATGAGTATTCGGCATTAAAATGACGAGCCGTTATGGCCGCATAACTTTTATAATTGTTCGTAAAGGTGCTGTCAGGACGGTCCGCTTCCATATCTTCATTGCCATAACCCGCCGTTATTGAATTGCCATAAAACTCTATTTTGCGTTTTTGAACCTTTGGTGCTTTCAGTAATTTGACACGCTTCCCTTGGATGATAAACTCGTAAAAAGATGTTTTTCCAGCTCCCCATTCTGTACGTTTAAAAATCTCTAGAGAGTGTTCTCCGGGTGACAAATCCTCCACGAGGGTATAGTATTTTTTTTCAGCTCCAGGGTTAAAAATGATGATACTGTCTTCATCCAGTATCAGGTTGTAGTAGTTTTTATCATTGTGATCGTGCATAAGAGTGGCTACGGATTCTCCTGTAAAATTGAACTTAATGGATGAACCAGACCACAGTAAATCAGCACTCTCTTTTGATGAATAATCAATACGACCAGCGTATTTTATTTTTGAGTGCTTATACCCAAAATTGACCGACGCCTCTTGAGACTCTGCTCCTTCGGGCAATAACAAACAGAAAACTAATAATAGTGTATATATCTTTCGTTTCATATGTATGAAAATTAGTACGATGGGATTAAAATAACATTATTCAATGCCTGGTTTATATTCCTTATTTGCTTTTGGTAGAGGCATACCAGTTTGTTCCTTAGCGCTTTGGAGTTTATCAATGAGTTGCTTGGCAATAACTGATTCTGATGAAAATACGTTAATTAACTCATTGGGATCATCAGATAAATTATACAATTCATAAACTTCCGTTTCTACATCTTCAAGAAGTTTAAAATTACCATCTTGAATAACGTTGACCCATTTCGATTGAAACTTCTTTGTTTTGGAGTTAAAACCACTGTAGTTGGTATAAAACCAAACCAAAGGTCGTTCGCGTTTAGTAGTAGGCTTACCCAGTAGCTCATTTTTCAGACTGATGCCGTCCAAGATATGTTGGTCATCAATCTCTAGCTTGCTTAATTCAACAAAAGTGGGCAATAAATCCAGATGTATTATTGGTATTTCAGATTTGGAACCCTGCTGAATATACTTGTTCCATTTAAAAATATAGGGTACACGAATGCCACCTTCCCAAATACTGCCCTTATTGCCACGGTATGGCAAGGCAAATAAATTGTTACCTTTTACCTTGTAATGTCCATTATCAGAAGTAAACACAACAATGGTATTCTCATCAACACCAAGCTCAACCAATGCATCCATTAGCTCACCCACACTGTCATCTAATGACTTAATCATGGCCAAAACATCAATCACTTGCGAATGGTCATAATCGCCACCACCCAGCTTCTGCTTAAAGTGTTTGACATACTTCTCTTTGGGATGAAAGGGGGCATGTACCAAATAATAGGGCATGTATAAAAAGAATGGTTGCTCATTAGCAACACTCTTTTTCATAAAATCGATGCCTTTTTGTGTGCAATAATCAGCATTATAAACTAAGCTATCGTAGTCATTTTGTGCCGGTACCGTTTTAAAATTATAATGACTCTTGGTTTCAATGGCTTCATCAAATCCCATATGGCTATTCATTCCTGAATGTCCAACACCCAGATGCCATTTACCAAAAGCGCCTGTTCGATAACCATTTTGCTTAAACACTTTTGCCATGTTTAATTTTTCAGGACTTAATCCATTATCCTTTGAATAGAGGTGGTTACTTGCTGGAGGCAGGTATCGCATATGCTGACGCATCTCTTCGGCATTCTTGGATATGAGGTAACGATCCACCACCCTATAGATATTAGTACGTGGAGCATATTGTCCTGTTAATATGGCGGCACGCGACGGCGCACAGGTCGGATCATTAGAATATCCGTTTGTAAAATGCATCCCTTGCTTGTAAAGGCGGTCAATGTTTGGTGACTCCACAATTGGATTGCCATAACAGTTGAGGGCATTAATACCTAAATCATCGGCCAAAATAAATAGAACATTTGGCTGTGTGATTTGCGCCTGAAGGACAGGTGTAATCAGAATGAAAAGCAATAAAAGGTACCTCATGACTACAAAGAATAGATTAGAATCTTGTTTATCTCCAAACCTTTATGCTCCTGAAACACGAAGGGAATCTTTTGGGTCTCTAGCACTTGACTCAGATAAATGCCATAAAAAGAACCTATATCTTGCCCTTTATGCATCGTTTGCCATTGCTCATTTACCCATGCTTGCATTTCGAACTGATGAATATCAGACGCTTTCAAACGGCGCCCTTCTTTAATTGAGATTTGCTGTATCTTTTGTTTTTCCTCCCAACTATAAGTCAATTGCGCCTGCTTATCGTCACTATCTGGACGCCACGATTTCTTGATGCGTATGCCTTCTGAAAAATCCTCGCCTGCATGAGGCAATAGGTTTGGTGATGAAAATTCTTCTGCTTTATCTGATGATGACACAAGCTTAGCTTTATCAATAATTAAAGTACCTTGTGTTGAGATGGGGCTTATTGATGAAGCCTTGGTATCCAGCGTTAACTCAATAATGGGAAACTGATCCGACTCACTTGTTTTATACTGAATAAACAAACCCGTCTTCGAATTTTCAAGCATGAGTTTTTTGGTATTGGTCAATGCCCTATAACTGACAATATTGGCTGGCAAATGCGGTAAAGTCAATTGCTCACCTTCCATCTGTCCCATTAAATGCAGATAGACCTTATCGTCACGATACGTAGCAGAACCCCATGATCCGGATATATAGGGACCGCCTTGTGTACTATAAATACTCTCTCCATATTGACGAAGGTAAGCACCTGTTTCAACAAGCCTTTTAGCATGTTTATCTACAACAGTTCCATCTGGACGCGGCCCTGTACCCAATAGCAGATTACCGCCGTTACCGGCTACTTTGGTTAAGGCCCTCACCACTTCGCTTAAGGGTGCCGGTTCTGACTCACCATTATAGGCCCATGCCCCGGCTAACACATCACAGGTTTCCCACGGACGATTCACTTGAAATCGTCCTACGCCACGTTCCGGACCATCAAAATCACCCATGTGCCATTGTGGCGTACCATGTCTATGATTAACAATGGCTTTGGGGTTCACATCACGTATTATCTTCAGTGTCTTGGGTGAATTCCAGCGACTAGGCGGTAGTCCTAAACCATCGAACCAAATACCATCAATACCCGGATAGGACATTAACTCGGCCATTTGAGGATACAGTATTTTTTCGTTATACTCGGTATGAGGTAGTTCCTCACGATATAGTGGGTGTGTCCAGTCAGGCTGAGAATAGTACCACATCAGACGCATATCATGCTTCTCACAGGCCTCGGCAATATCTTTCATAACATCCTTACCATAAGGCGTATTCATAATATTAAAATCCGTCGTTTTGGTATCCCACATGCAAAAACCGTAATGGTGCTTGGCCGTAAAAACAAAGTATTTTGCACCCGCCTTTTTCCAGGTTTGCACCCACTCTTCAGCATTAAAATTGACAGGATTAAACACTTTATAGGTGTCGTTATATTCTTGTTCAGAAACACCTTTGCTCACTGTACCATCACTGGAATGGTGAGGACGCCTGCCATGTCTTCCCCAGCTTAAAGCAACTTCGGTAACGGCAGATGGTGCCCAATGCACAAAAATCCCAAATTTAGCCTCTTTCCACCATTGCATGTCTTCCTCAGAGGCGAACATATATGGTAAATAAGCCGGGTCAATAGTGTTGAGATAATTACTTAATTCTTTGGTGTGGTAATAAGGCTCAATACCATCGGTGTGTGGCTTGTGTTGCGACCACATACTTATGGATAAGCAAAATAAAACGAGCAATACTATAGATTTTTGAAAGGCCATGTTTTAAGTCTTTTAGTTATTTTTTGGCGTTGGAGATGGCGGGTTGAGCAGTGCCTTCTGCATTTCAAAATAAATAGCTTTGGGCTTCAACTTAGAATCCCAAGGGGCTATCACCAATTTGCTTTTATTCCGATAGTGAGGCACATCTTTAATGTTCCATAAATTAAATGTCACCACACCACTATATCTCATTTCCAGAACTGCATTGAAAATATTCATGTAAGTAGCAATGTGCTGCTGTTCTGTTCCCGGATCCTTAACAGGCACATGAATATTGCATTCGGTCACATGAAATTCCAATTCATTATTATGTGACCACGCAATCAACTCTTTCAAGGCCTGAATACTCACCTC
>Ga0070728_10005529_pt1 | contig 12426 bp, 7 predicted proteins | sample tdDd471_FD_66723 | JGI IMG/M metagenome (GOLD analysis project Ga0070728, IMG submission 66723) | Marine sediment microbial communities from the Atlantic coast under amendment with organic carbon and nitrate - tdDd47.1 | ecosystem: Environmental > Aquatic > Marine > Coastal > Sediment | place...
GGCCATGCACAAATCGCCTTCGTTCTCGCGATCCGGGTCATCTACGAGGATGATCATCTTGCCGGCGCGCAGGTCGTCGAGCACTTCGGGAATGGAGGCGAGCGCCATGGGAATTCTCCCGGAGCGCCGAGGAAGAAGCCTTCCAAACAAGCTGCGGCGTGCGTTTGATATGAGTGCCGCGGGGGTGGCGCCCCAATTCACAAGTATAGGAGGTAGAGATGAATCTCCCCAAGGTTGCAGCACTCGTCGTGTGTCTTGCGAGTGGCCCCGCTCTCGCGGGCATCCAACTGATCGAGATGAAGAATGGCAAGCTCTACGAGGCCACCGACTCGGTGGTCGTCGGCGATAAGCTCCGAATCTCCCTCCACACCGGCAGTTCCGACCAAACCATGGTCTTCTCGGTGCCGATCGACAAGGTTCTCCCCGAGCGCGTCTACTACGTGTGGGCGGGCCAGATTGCCGACGCGGACGTCGCCGGGCGCGTGAAACTGGCCGAGTGGTGCCGCACCCAGGGCCTCTTCCGGCAGGCGTGGCGCCAGTACGCCGCCGCGGCGGAAGCCGACGAGAAGTTCATGAAGAAGATTCCGGAGCTGGAAGCGGCGATGTCGGAAGAGGCGGCAACCTGGCACTTCGAGCAGGCCGAGGAGGCGATGCGCGCCGGCGACCTGCATCGCGCCCGCCTGATGGCCGAATCGGTGCTCAAGGACTACCCCGGCTCCAAGGAGGTCGCACGGACCAAGGGGCTTCTCTCGCTGCTGGCCGAGCGCGAGCAGTTCCAGTCGGTTCAGAAGCGCGAGGCCGAGATCGCCGCGCGCGCGAAGGTCCAGCGCCGGGAGTTCGACAAACAGCTCAAGGCGGTCGATACCGCCAAGCTCCACATCCGGAACACCCGGATGAAGTACGTGATGGACGCGCGCCAGCGCCTGCGGCGGGCCGCCTACGCCCTGCGGCGGGCTGCCGACAACATGCGGTCGATGCTGCCGTTCGTCGAGGTGGATGACCTGCGCCTGTCGATCGAAGCGGTGGTGGTCGACACCGAAAAAAACATGGTGGGCGCCTTCACCCGGCTGGCTGACCTTCGATTCCTTTCCGGGGACACCGCGGCGGCACTCGATGCGGCGCACGAGGTGCTGTGGGTCGACCCCGACAACAAGGCGATGGCCGACATCCGGAAGCGCATCCTGAACGGGGAGGGGTTCCGGCGGTACGGGTATCGTCACCGGTACTACGATGGCCGGGTCTGCCGTCGCTTCGGTTACCTCCCGCCTTTCGCCACCCCGTACTACATCCGGCGTGGGTCCGGCATCTTCCCTGGCGTTTCGTGGCCCTATCAGGGCCGCCTGCGCGCCTCGCGTGTGACCATCGGCAGTACTTTCTCCGGCATTCGGTACGTGAGGTAGACGACCCGGTAGGCCTGCTACAATCCCGCATTCCGATTCATCCGAAAGAGAATTGCGGGATACATGAACGAAGAGCGCGCGCCCCTGGAATCCGTCGTCATCGAAAGCGTCGCGCAGCGGCTGGGCATCGATCCTCCGATCGTTGCGTCAGCACTGCCGCTGCTGGAGCGCGGTGTGCCCGTGCCGTATCTGGCGCGCTATTGCCGCGTGGAAGTCGGCGGTCTCGACGAGCGAGCCCTGCGTGACGTCCTCGATGAGGCGTTGGCCGTCCGTGAGTTCGAGAAGCGTCGCGAGTTCATCCAGCGTGCACTCGCCGAGCGTGAGGACGTCCCCGGCAAGGCGCGCAAGCGGATCGCGAACGCGAAGACGCCGACCGAGCTCGAGTACCTGTACGAGCCGTTCCGCCCGCACGGCCGCACGTCCGCCAGTCTCGCCCGCGAGAAGGGCTACGGTCCGCTCGCCGAAGCGCTGCTCAAGGGCGAGAAGCCGGAAGCCGAGGACGAGGCGCTCGCGGGCGCCATCGACATCCTGGCGAACACCTTCGCCACCGACTCCGATGCGCGCATGACGATGTTGCGCGCGATGGAGAAGGATGGCGAGGTCGAGATTACGCCCAGCGCCGGCCGTTCCGATTTTCCGCCGCGGTACGCGTCGCTTCGAGGCCTCAAGGGGAAGCTCTCCCGCCTTGCGCCGCCCAAGCTGCTCGCACTGCTGCGCGGCGAGTCGGAAGGTGCGCTGCATGTCGCGCTTGAGTTCCCGGACGAGAAGATTCGTCATGTCCTGCAGCAGCGGTTCGCCATGTCGGGCGCTTCGGAAGAGGTGCAGGCGATCTACGAGCGTGCGATGACGGTCGCGATGCGCTTGATGCGCACCGCCGTCCTGCGGGATGCGCTGACGGCCGCGAAGGATCGCGTCCAGACCACCGTCGTGCGCGGCCTGCGCATCGCGCTGCACGACCAGCTGCTCTTCCCGCCGGTGGGTTCGCGCCGCGTGATGGGCGTGGATCCGGCGCCGCGCGGCTCGATTCCGGTGGCCTGTGTCGGAACGCACGGGGAGCCGCTGGAGCATGCGCGACCGCGCTTCTTCGGCAAGGACGAGGAGAAGATCGCGGCCGGTCGCGAGACCATTCGCAATCTTGTGAACACACACGACATCGAGTTGATCGCCATCGGCAACGGTCGCGGTCGTCACGAGTGCGAGGCGTTCCTCCGCGACTGCCTGGCGGAACGCGAGAAGGGAGCCCCGCCCGCCGTGGTGGTCAGCGAGGCGGGCCTGGGCTCGTACGCATCGAGCCCGCTCGCGCGTCGCGAATTGCCGTCGCGCCCCGTGCCGATCGTGGGGGCGATCTCGATTGCCCGTCGGCTCCAGGATCCGCTTGCGGAGTTCTGCAAGCTCGATCCGAAGCAGGCAGTGTCTGCTCCCGGGATGGACGATGTGGACGCCAGCCTGCTGAACCGCGAGTTGCGGTCGGTGGTGGAGCACTGCGTGAACCTCGTGGGAACCGACGTCAATCACGCGTCCGCCGAGCAGCTCTCGTACGTGTGTGGACTCGATCGTTCCCGCGCGCGCGAAATCGTTGCGCATCGCGAGAAGAACGGCCCGTTCCTGACCATCGAATCGCTGGCGACGCTGGCGTTCATGGGGGAGCTCGCCTATGGGCAGGCGGCCGGTTTCCTGCGTATTCACGGAGGCGAGAACGCGCTCGACGCGACATCCGTGCACCCCGCCCGCTATTCGCTCGTCGCTCGCATCGCGGAGTCGAAAGGCGCCGCCGTACCCGACCTGATCGGAAACGCGGATTTGCTCGTGGACCTCGACGCGTCCGCGTTCGCGGATGAGACCTACAGCGAGCCGGTCGTCGACGCCGTCGTGGCGGCGCTGCTGGAAGGCCCGCGCGATCCGCGACCCGCCCTGGAAGTGGCTGCACCGCCTCCGGGCGTTCGTTCGGCCGCCGACCTGAAGCCGGGCATGCGCCTGTCGGGTCGCGTGACCAACGTCACGACCTTCGGCGCGTTCGTCGATCTCGGCGTGGCGCAGGACGGGCTCGTCCACGTCTCGGAAATCGCGGATCGGTTCGTGAAGGATCCCGCCGTCGTCGTGCATGCCGGCCAGTTGGTCGAAGTGCGCGTACTCGGCGTGGACGGAGAGACCGGAAAAATCTCGTTGACGATGCGCACGGCACCGCGCGAGGCCCGTGGCGGCAAGCGAGGCGAAGGGCGCGGAGCCGGCAAGGGTCAGGGCGGAGCCGGCGCGGGTGGAGGCGGTGCGGGCCGCGGAGGCGCGGGTCGTGGCGGCCCGGGCGGTGGAGGTCCGGGTAGGGGCGGTCGCGATGGCGATCGCAAGCCCCGTGGCGATCGGCGTGGCGGTCGCGGCCCCGGCCGTGGTGCCGGTTCGCCGTCGGAAGGCGGCATGGAGATCGTGCGGCTCGACGCGCCGCCGCCGCCCACCATGACGGTTCCGAAGGAAAACCCGGTCCCGGCGGACATGAGCGAGGAAGAGTTCATGCGCCGCAAGATGGAAGAGCTGAAGAAGCGCTTCGGGTAGCGGATGTCCGGCGCGAGCTACTCTCGCACGTCGGCGGGATAGGCGTGGACGCGTCCGTCATCGGTGACGGTGACGACCAGTCGTGTGCCTGCAGCGACGTGGACCGGGTTGCCTTCCTCGTACTCGACTTCCCACCAGCGGCGGCTGGCCAAGGCGTCGAAGGCGACCAGTCGGGAACCGGCGGCCACGTAGAGGAACCCCTCGTTGAGGGCGGGAATTCCGGCCGCGCCGTTCTGGAAGTCGAGACGGTCCTGCTGTTGGCCCGCGTCGTCGAGTCGAATGAAGAAACCGTTGCGCAACGGAAGGTAGGTGAGTCCCCCGTGCGCGACCGGCAGGGCTGCGAGTGCGCTGCTGACACGGTACTTCCACAGCGGCTTGGCGCGATCGACCTCGAACGCATAGATGTTCCCGTCTTCGGCGGCCGCGATGATCCGCTTGCCGTCGGTGACGAGTCCGCCGTACAGCGAGGAAGGTTTGGCGGGGGAGAGAATCCGCGTCTGCTTTCCGGTCCGCATGTCGTGAACGAGAATGACGCCTTCGGCGGTGCCCATCACGAGTTCGTTGCCGATGCGTCCCATCCCCGTGACACTTGACCACTTCATCGCGCGTTCGTAGACGATGCGGCCCTTGCGCACCGCGACCAGCTTCTTGTTGCGGGTCGCGAAGTAGACCGTGTCACCCAACGCCTGGCCGGCGCGATGGATTTCGCCGGGCAGATCCGTCTGGTGCATGATCTTCCCGTCGCTCACCCGAACCTCGAACAGGCGGCCCCCGGACGTCGCGAAGTACGCACGGTCCGCTCCGACGAGGAGCGGTGCCTTGATGCGGTCGAGCAGTTTCGTCTGCACTTCCCAAACGGTCGCTCCGTCCTTTGCCCGCAGGGCCAGCAGGCTGGCCTCGTTGGTCGGGACGAGCACGAGATCTTCAAGGACCACGGGTCGCGTTTCCGGTGTGCCGCGGAGCGAGTGCGTCCAGCTGCCGATCTTGGGTAGCGTGACCGCCAGCAATCCGTCGAGGTCCGGGTCGGTGATGCTCAGGTTCGATTCGATCGAATCGAATCCTGTCGATTCGATGCGCACGCGGATTCCGTTGGCGATGTCCATCGTGACCGCGCACGGCGTCCGGCCCACGAGCTTCCCGTTCACGAAGACGCTGGCGCCGTTCGGCTCCGACGTGACGCGGTAGGGCAGCTTGTACCGACGCTCGAACTGCACGAGGCGGTGGCGCGCGACCAGGTCCCGCATCAGCCGGAAGGCGGCGTCCTCGCGGTGGTTGGCGACCAGTTGTTCGAATTCCTTGAGGGAGTCGACGACCTGCTCGATCGATTCGATGCGGCGTCCGAGGTCCGTCAGCAGCTTGCGGTCCGCGATCCAGTTGTTGAGATCCTGGAAGTACTTGCGGGGTTGCTCCTGCGAGGCGGCATCGGCCTGGTCGTAGGCGGCGCGATACAGAGTGAGGGCGCCATCGAAGTCACATCGCCCGAGCAGCGTGCGTCCCTGCGTCTTCGCCTCGGTCACGGCTGCGCGAATCTTTTCGCGCAGATTCAGGCTCCGGACCTGGAAGTAGAGCGGATCGAGACCGCCGAACGCAGGGCCCACGGTGATCATCGACTTGCGCACCTTCTCGATCGGCTTCTCCATGCCACGCAGTTGGCCGGTATCGACTGCCTGGTTGAGCTGCTTGGCGACGGTCTGCGCAAGCGCCGGCCAGTTGCGCCGGCGAACCTCGGCGAGCTGGGATTCCGTCTTGGCAAGATCAACCAGGAGCGAGCCGGTACCCTGCGTCACTTGGCGCTCGCATGCGGAAACGAAGCTGCGGTCGGCGGCAGCGAGTTTCTGGGCGCGTTCGAGGAATTGCTCGAGTTCGACCTTGAGCGACGCAGACGTGCGGGCGCGGAGGAAGCTCGCGCGCGGCTCGGCGAGCCGCTCGAGGAAGTAGTTGAGTTCGGTGACGGCGTCGCCGAGTTCGCCGGTCTTGAGCTGTTTGAGCAGCTGATCGAGCAGAGTCTTGTATTCCCCGCTGATTACGGCTTCGCGCTCGCGCTGGACCTGGGCTGCGCGCTCGGAAGCTCCACCGTCAAACGACTTGCGAAGCGCCTGGGCGGACTGCGCCTCGCTCGAGTCCGGGTGATCCTCGAGGATTGTCGTGATGATCTCGTCCGCGCCGGCGATGTCGCCCGCCTCTTTTTTGGCGTACGCCTCCGCCATCAACTCTTCCGCCGAGGGCGGCATCAACGTGACGCCCACGCCCAGAAGCAGCAGGAGAGCCGCCGCGGCGATTCCGACTCGAACCACGATCTTGCGTCGCTGGATCCGCTCGCTGCTTTGGTCCTGCAGCTCCGAGAGACCTTCGCGCGCCGCATCGTCGTCGGCGTCGATCCGCAACAGGAGCGTGTAGCAGGCGGTCAGCAGGTCGCGAGTCCGACGCGTGCGCACCGCCGTCTTCTGTTCGAGGGTTCGGTCGATCAGCTCGCGCAGTTCCGACTGCGCAAACGTGGCGTTGTCCATGCGTGCGAGGAGTTGCGCATAGTGAAAGCGAAGCGTGGCCGAGTCGGGCGAGATCGCGACTCCGATGCGGCACGCTTCGAGGGCGTGCGGCTCGTCCTCGGCCGAGCTGTGGGTGCGCGCGAGGCGCAGGCTGACCTCCGCCGCCTTCTCGGAGTCCTCAAGCGCCGCGAAGCAGTCGCGGAGCGCCGTCAAGGACTCGATGTGGTCGGGGATGTGGTGGATCGCCTTTTCGAGCGGCTCGATCGCTTCGGCGAACATGCCGTCCGCGGCCCGTCGTGATCCGAGCTGCGCGAGTCGGTCTGCGAGGCGCGTCGGATCTTCCAGCCGCTCAAGGATCGCGACCGACTCCGTCAGGACGTCGATGTCCTGCGGGTTGTACACCAACGCCTGGTCGAGCAGTCGCGCGGCGCGATCGTAGCGTCCGGTGGCGCGCGCCTCGCGCGCCTCCTCGAGGAGCTCCAGCGGCTCGAGCGGCCGCACGAGCTCGATCCGTCGCAGCTCAGAGAGCGCTCCCAGCACGCGGAACTGTGTCGAGCAGACGACATCGCGCAGTTCGCTGACGCTGTTCGGGTCCGAGAGTGCGTCGAACACGTCGATGATGCCCGGGTCGGTCGCCTCGCGGTCGAGTGCCGCGCCCGCGACCTGGCAGTAGTATTCATGGTCGTCCGGAATCAGCTCGCGCAAGTGCTCGATGTCGTCGAGTCGTCGCGCTGCTTCAAGGCATAGGCCACCGGCGTCGAGCATGACCTCGGACAGCGGAGTGTTGGCGCGTTCGTCCTCCGGATCGCGGTCGAAGAACGCGAACGAGCCGCGCTCCCATCCGAACACCTCGAAGATCTCATCCTCGGCGTGGTAACGCAGCGTCTCGGTGATCTCTTCGATGGAGACCTTGCCGGTACCGACCAGCAGTTCGCCGATCGGCCGATACTCCTGCTTCTGCTGCATCAGCAGAATCTCGATGTCCTGGGGCGTCACCTTCCCGCGCCGGACGAACACTTCTCCGAGCCGCAGCGGTCGGGCGGACTTCGTAAAGAAGATCCGCACGCCTTCCGGCGAGAAGTAGATCTTCTTCATGACGCCTTCACGACGCAGCACCAACACGCCACTTTGGCGGTTGGTGTTGAGCGTCTGGAAGACGTCAAACAGAGTTATGTTTGCTAAATCGCCCTTGAACGCCATAGCTGGCGAGCACTCCCCGTAATCCTGAGTGCTGGCCTATCGGCCTGCGGCGCGGGGCGACTGAAGTGGTCAGGCGCCCATAACCCGGGCGATTTCATCCGAATTCGGGGAGCGCACGACGCCAACCTCGGTGATCAAGGCGTCCACCAGTTCGGCCGGGGTCACGTCGAAGGCGGGGCTGTACACCCCGACCCCGTCCGGGGCGGTCCGGGGGCCTAATCCGTGCGTGATTTCGGTCGCCGCCCGCTGCTCGATGGGAATTTCCGCTCCCGAAGGGCAGTTTGGGTCAATTGTCGAGCGCGGCGCCGCCACGTAGAAGGGCACGCCGTGCAGTTGCGCAAGGACGGCGAGCGGGTATGTTCCGATCTTGTTAGCCACGTCGCCGTTGGCCGCGATGCGATCCGACCCCACGATGACGGCGTCAATGGAACCGCTCGCCAGCAACGATGCCGCGGCCGAGTCGACCTGCACGGTGACATCGATGCCTGCCCGCTGGAGTTCCCACGCGGTCAGCCGTGCGCCCTGCAGAAGGGGACGGGTTTCGTCAGCGAAGACCTTGACCGGACGCCCGTCCTCGGCGGCCGCGTAGATCACGCCGAGCGCGGTTCCGTAGCCGGCGGTCGCGAGGGAGCCGGCGTTGCAGTGGGTCAGGACGCGCGGTTTCGGGGGAAGCAACTCGATGCCGTGGCGGCCGATGGCGCGACAAGATGCCTCGTCCTCGTCGCGAATGCGATGAGCCTCTGCCAGGAGCAGTGCCCGAGGCGACGCGGCGTCCTCCCGGTCGAGGAGTCGGAGCATCCGATCGACGGCCCAGGAGAGATTGACCGCGGTCGGGCGCGCGTTCGCGATCGACGGGGCGGCGGCGCGGACCTCATCGGCGGATCCCGCGGCGAGCACGATCGCGTAGGCGCCCGCGCACCCGATGGCCGGAGCGCCGCGGACACGCAATGCCCCGATGGCCTCGATCACCTCGTCGGGGCGTGTCAGACGGATCCAGCGCTCCTCGCCCGGAAGCAAGGTCTGGTCGAGGAGAACGAGCGCGTCGTCCTCCCAGCGGAGCGGGCGAACGATGTCGATTTCCACGGCGTCGAAGGTCCTAGCGTCCGGCGACGCGTTCCTTCCAGAACTTGTCCCAGCGCTCGGTGTCCTTCTTGAGGTTGTTGAGGTCGGTGTCGCTGGTGAGGTGACCGGCGTCGACGATCAGCTTGTCCTTGAGGCTGCGGTAGAGCGCCTCGTATCCCTTTTCGATCTCCCCCGCCAGCGAGTACGCGCAAGCGAGGTTGTAAGCGGACAGTCCGGATGCGTTTGCACGCTGTTCTTCCGGCATCTTCGCGGCGGCCTGCTCGGCCAGCGTCAGCCACTCGATGGCGCCCTTGAGATCGCGGGGATCGCTTGCAAGTTGGGCGTGACCGCCCGTCTCGTAGAGCTGCCAGATGACCGGGGCGGGCAGGGTGTCGGGCTTGATCGTCTTGCGCGCCTGCTTGAGGACGCGCATCGCGAGGGTGAGGTTGCGACCTGCGCCTTCCGCGGAGTAGCGCCGGCCCGACTCGATCAGGATGCGCGGATCGTCGATCGGAAGGCCCGACTCCATGGACAGCATGAAGGCCTGCATGGTCGGGCCCGCGGCCTTCGCGGCCTTGAGGCCGTTCAGGCACTCGCTGATGCGCTTGCCCGATGTTTCCGTCTTGTCCGCGACGAACGCGTGCACGACGAAGCACTGGTAGCCGCGCGGGTAAAACGCATAGCCGTGCTCTTCCGTGAAGATGTCGAGCTTGCTTTCCGTGAACGTCAGCGTGGGCGTTCCCTCGCTGCTTTCCACGACGTCCTGCATCTTGCGCTTCGCCTTCGAGAAGCTCGCCTTGGCCATCTCGCGCCACTTTGCGCCCTCGAGTTCCTTCGGGGCCTCCATCACGCGGATTCCGATCTGGATGCCGCCCGCGGCGCGCCCCTCGAACAGGACGCCTCGCGCGGGAGTCGCGAGACCGCGCTCCAGGCCGCGCGCCTCGTAGGTGAAGTTCCAGACCGGGTCGGTCAGCTTGCCATCCTTGATGATCGCCTCGGCAGGGGGGGCCGGGGCCGGCTCCTGCGCCGAGATTGCGGCGGCGAGAAGGGCGAGCGTGAAGAGGATCAGAATGCGCATGGAAACTCCGTGAGCGTCAGGTTGTTGTCAGGGTCCGGCGAACGGTCAGCGCCAGACGTCGGGGTCCATCCCGTTTTTGGGGTCGTAGTCCGACTCGAGCGGCTTTTTGGGGTTCTGCAGCCACCGGGTCTGCGCGGAGGCGACCTCGTCCTCGGAGCACGGTGTCGCTGAGTAGCGGCCGTTGGTCAGCTTGACGGTGTCGCGCGTGACGAGATCGCGGAACGTCACGAACCCGCCCGCCTCGCTGTACATGGCGTAGCTGGTCTCGGCGTAGTACGCACGCCCGGTCGGTTCGACGACGCGCACGTACTGTGTGCGCTTCTGGCTTCCGCCACAGCCAACGGCAAAGGCGAGGGTCAAGAGGAGCGCAGCGGCGAGAGGCTTCATTGCTGCGTGATTGTACGGCCGCCGGCCGGTTACGATGCCGATCATGATCCGACTTCAGCTCCTCGCCCTGCTGGTCCTGCTCACGGCATCCACGACGCTCGCTCAGGAGTTCGTGGGCTGGCTGCCGGAAAAGACGGTGGGATACCTCAGTATCGAGGACTCCGCCCGTCTGCGCGAGCGCCTCGGCAAGAGCGCGTTCCACGCCATGTGGAACGACGAGGCCATGAAGCCCCTCCGGGAGCTGATCGAGAAGGAGATGGCCGAGGAGGCCACCGGCAAGTCCAGCCCCGAGGAGTTCCTCGATCTGCTGCAGGGGCAGGTGTGCGTCGCCGGCGTTCCCGTGAGCGCCAACGACACCGCCGGCGTCGTGTTGGTGGACCTCAAGGGCAAGCGCCGGGAGCTGCTCGACCTCATGCAGCGCCTCGACGACGAGGAGGAAGGCGAGGTCCGCAAGGAGGAGGAGGACTTCCACGGCTACACGTTGACCACCGTGCGCCGACTCGTCGAGGGGGCGGAGGAGCCCGAGGTCGAGTACCAGTTCGTGAAAGACGACCTGTTCGGGTTCGCGACCGACCTCGACGTCCTCAAGGACATCATCACGCGTCGCGAGGCGGGGGACGAGACGGGGCTCGGCAATTGGGAGCCGCACAAGAAGGTGGTGGCCGCCACCGCGTCGCGTCCCGATCTGCGTTGGTACATCTCATCGTCACTTTGGCTCAGGGAATACGGCGCGATGGCGGCTCCGTTCCTCGCGGCACTGGGCATGGAGAAGGTGAAGGCTGTCGGTGGGCAGTTCTCCATCAACGAGCGCGGGATTCACTCGCAGGTCGTGATTCAGAACGAGGGCGAGGCGCGCGGCATCATGAAGTTGCTGGGCACCAACATCGAGAACCTTGGGCCGCCCGCGATTCTTCCCCCCGACGTCGATCCGGCCTTTACGGTCGGGATCGACTGGCAGTTCGTGTACAGCGAGGCGATGCGCCTGCTCAAGATGTTCGAGCCCGATTCCGTCGGTGCCATCGAAGGCATGGTCGGCCAGTTCGAGCAGCAACTCGGTATGCGACTCTACGACGACATCCTGGCCGCCATGGCGCCTGGGTTGACCTATTCCTTCCTGCCGATCCCGGAAGCGGAGCTGGCCAAGGCACCCAAGGGGGTTGAGTTCGCCCAGTTTGCGGCGCAGTTCGTGGTCGTGTTCCAGAAGCTTCGCAACGTCGAGACGATCCAGGCGCTGCTCGCGAAGATGACCGCCGAGGAGGGTTCGCCGTACAAGGAGGTGGTCTACCTCGGGACCAAGATCTACGAGTCGGAGGCGCCGGGGCTACCTGCGTTCGCGGTCATCGACGGACAGCTCGCGTTCGGAATGCGGACCGACTCGCTGCGCGCGCTCATTCAGCGGCAAGGCAAGGAGCTGAAGAGCTTCCGCGATACGGACGCATACAAGCGGGCGCTCTCACTCGCTCCCGCCAAGCGCAGCATGCTCATGGTGTCGAACCCGGAGGGTGCGTCCGGTTCGTCCCTGTTCTGGACAGGGGTGATGGAGGGGCTGAAGCAGGCGCCGGCGGGCGATGAGGTCGCGCAGGCGGTGCCGCCGATCGAGTTCATCGAGAAGTACCAGGACGTCAGCGTCTTCTCGATCTCGACCGAGGAGCAGGGGCTGGTCTTCAACTGGTTCATGGGGCTCAAGGCGCCCGCAGCGGACAAGTAGCCGCGCGCATTCCCCGGCGCCTACGACAGCGCGTCGCCGACCGAGAAGTACGCGGCTTCGGGGTGGTGGAACACGAGGGCGGAAACGCTCGCCTCGGGGTCCATCATGTCGCCGTCCGTGAGCGTTACCCCGATCGTCTCCGGCTGCACGATGCGGAACAGCACGCGTTGCTGCGCGAGATCGGGGCACGCCGGATAGCCGAAGCTGTAGCGCTTGCCCCGGTAGTTCGTCTTGAAGCGGTCGGCCATCGTTGTATCCGGCGAATCCCCGAAGCCCCACTGGCCGCGCAGTTTCGCGTGAAGCCACTCGGCGGCGGCTTCGGCGGTTTCCAACGCGAGTGCGGACAGCGCGTGGCTCTTAAGGAACTCGCCCGCCTCCTTGTAGCGCTCGGCCGCTTCGCGCACACCCTCTCCCGCGGTGACCGCGAACAGCGCAAGGTGGTCGTTCTCCCCGACGTAGTCCGCCAGGCACAGTCCCTTCGAATGCTCCTGCCGCGGAAACTCGATGCGCTCGTCGCCGAGCACGATCGCGTCTCCGTCGCGGCGTGCAGGCACCCATTGC
>Ga0070728_10005530_pt1 | contig 12424 bp, 10 predicted proteins | sample tdDd471_FD_66723 | JGI IMG/M metagenome (GOLD analysis project Ga0070728, IMG submission 66723) | Marine sediment microbial communities from the Atlantic coast under amendment with organic carbon and nitrate - tdDd47.1 | ecosystem: Environmental > Aquatic > Marine > Coastal > Sediment | place...
TAGGAATCGAGGTAGGGACCCTTCCAGCTGACGCGGCCACTGGTGGGCCAATCCTGGCCGGCCTGATCGGCGCCGTTGCCTGTGGCGGAGGAGTCGTCATCGGGATTGTTGTAGTAGAGGTAGTCCCCCAGCGGCTTGGATGTGCCGTAGGTGGACCAGCGGGCAGCTCCTGCCGCGGCGGTGGTCGACGCTCCCGAGGGGAGATTCGTCGAGGACACCAGGCGCTGGACGCCATTGCCGCCAGGACCGTTGGTGTTGGTGACCGGCCAGGCCCCGACATCCTTGTAATAGCCGAGGATAGCCTGGGAGATGATCTCGGTCTCACTCTGGGCCTTGCTGACCTTGGCATCTTCCAGATGGCGGAAGACCATGGGGCTGATGGCCGCAGCGAGAATGGCCACGACGGCCACGGCGATCACGATCTCGATCAACGTGAAGCCATGGCGATCAGCTTTCCTGAGTGACAGCATGTTCAGAAGCCTTTCTGGTAGCTACGGGCCCATCGGGCTCGTCGGCAAATCAATCAACAGGTGGGCGATTCGAGAGCTCTGGGTCAAAGCTCTCATGACTTATGAATCGACAACTCTGTCCCTGACTTGAGCAATTGATTGCACCTCACAACTGGACAAATACCGACTCAGGAGTTTCAATACCTCCCATGTCAGAGCTGCTACCCAAACTCCCCAGCTGCCAGAACTGCGGCACCGAAACGGCCGGCAAGTTCTGTCCCGAATGTGGACAGGACAGCCGCGACCATACGGTGTCCGCCCGGCTGCTGATCCAGGACTTCGCCAGCGATGTCTTCACCTACGATTCCCGGTTCTTCCGCAGCTTCATCCCTCTGATCATCAAGCCCGGCAGCTTGACCGCCGAGTACACCAGAGGGCGCCGGATCCGCTACATCCCGCCGCTGCGGCTCTATGTCTTCGTGAGCCTGCTCTTCTTTTTCGTGCTTTCCATGAAGGTGAATGGACAGCTGCGCGAGCAGGGCTGGTTCGACCATGACCCCGCCGCCGTGGACTCCACGGCCGTCGAAGAGGTCATCAACCTCCTGCCCTCCGTCCCGGACAGCCTGCCCACCGGTGAAAACGCCGCAAGCTGGATTGCCAAGCGGCTCCAGGATGATTTCGAACAGGCGAACATCGACTCGATCCGGGCCGTGCAGAGCATGTCGGCCTCCAGCACCTGGGGAAGCGACGAATGGCATACGTCCGACTGGAGCACCGACAGCTCACCGGGCTCCATCGGGGATGACTTCGACAAGCAGGCCTTCGTCAAGGGCATCCAGAAACTGGTCCCCAAGTTCGTCTTCCTCCTGCTGCCCCTCTTCGCCTCCCTGCTCGCCCTGGTTTACTATCGGAGCAATCGCAAGTTCATCGAGCATCTGGTGCTCTCCCTGCACCTGCATGCCTTCATGTTCCTGCTCTTCACCATCGCCATTATCAGCCAAACGGGCTGGTCGGCACTGGTCGTCTACCTCTGGATTCACATCTACCTGCTCATCGCCCTGCGGCGGGTCTACAAGCAGGGCTGGCTCAAGACCTGTGTGAAGTTCTTCCTGCTCACCAGCGCCTACAACATCGTCATGACGACCCTGGTGATATCCGTGATCGTCTCCACGGCCAAGCTGGTCGAGATGTCCGGAGACCATCCCACCCTGGTGCTCTGGCTGCTGGGCTGACCGGCGAAATCCAATTTCAGACTTATTCTGTCTTCTTTAAGCTTGACGGCATCGTCCCACTGACGCCGAGGTAGTCCGCCTTGCTCTTCAATTCCCTGACCTTCGTCGCCTTCTTCGGCGTGCTCCTCGTGCTCTACTATGCCCTGCGATCCTGGCGTCTCCAGAAATCCCTGTTGCTGGTGGCCAGCTATCTGTTCTATGCCGCCTGGAACCCGCCATTCGTCGTGCTGCTCTGGATCTCCACGGCCATCGACTGGTTCGCCGCCAAGCGCCTGGGCCACGAAGAACGGCGAGGCCACCGCATCGCCCTGCTCTGCATCAGCCTCGGCGCCAACCTGGGACTGCTGGGATTCTTCAAGTACGGCGGATTCATGCTGGAGAACTTCCAGAACGTGGTGGGCTTCTACGGCATGTCCTTCGAGGCCGCCAAGCCGGACATCATCCTGCCGGTGGGGATCTCGTTCTACACGTTCCAGACCATGTCCTACACCCTGGATGTGTTCCTGAAGCGCTCCAAGCCCTCCCACTCGTTCCTCGACTTCGCCCTCTACGTGACCTTCTTCCCCCAGCTGGTGGCCGGCCCCATCGTGCGGGCGACCCATTTCCTGCCCCAGTGCGAGACCCCGAGACGCGCCACCTTCGACATGTTCCGCTGGGGCCTGTTCCTCATGACCCTGGGCCTCTTCCAGAAGATCGTCCTGGCCGACACCATGCTGGCCGGCGCCTCGGAGACGGTCTTCAACTGGAGCCGCGGCCCCGTGGCCACCCTCGACGCCTGGCTGGGCGTCCTCGCCTTCTCGGGCCAGATCTTCTTCGATTTCGCCGGCTACTCCACCTGCGCCATCGGCGCCGCCCTCTGCTTCGGATTCTCACTGCCGGACAACTTCCGCTGCCCCTACGCCGCCATCGGGTTCTCGGACTTCTGGCAGCGCTGGCACATCTCCCTCTCATCATGGCTGCGCGACTATCTCTACATTCCCCTGGGCGGCAACCGCCGGGGCCGGGTGCGCACCGACATCAACCTGATGGTCACCATGCTCCTGGGCGGACTGTGGCACGGCGCCAGCTGGACCTTCGTGGTCTGGGGCGGGCTGCACGGCACATTCCTCGGCGTCGAACGGGCCCTGCGCGGCCGATTCGGCGGGGCGAGCTGGGTGAGTTCACTGACGGGCAAGATCATGCTCGGGGCGCTGACCTATTTCCTGGTCAACATCACCTGGGTGTTCTTCCGCGCCAGGGATTTCGAGTCGGCGAAGCTGCTTCTTCTCTCCATGTTCGGCGTGATCTCCGACGGGGCCCAGGTGCTGCCCACGCTGGACATGGTCAAGGTCATCGTGGTGATCACCGCGCTGGTGATCACCCACTGGATCCATCGCTCCATTCCGGTTGAGGCCGCCGCCGAGCGGCTCCCGGGCTGGGCCCACGGACTGGTCTGGGGCGGCATGCTCGTGCTGCTCGGAATCTCACAGGGGTCGGACAATGCCTTCATCTACTTCCAGTTCTGAGCGGGCCGTCCCGCGCCTCGCCTGGACCACGGCCGGCACCGTCGCCTTGCTGGTCTTCGTGGTCGTCACCGCGGCCTGGGAGCTGCACGTGCGATCGCAGGGCTATGCCCCCGCGCTCAATGATTCCAGCGATCTCTGGGCACGGTCCCGTTCGCTCCTGACCGACGACCCCGAGCAGACGGTGATCGTGGGGTCGTCGCGAATCCAGTTCGATTTCGATCTGGACACCTGGGTGGCCCATCATGGAGGGGAGCGACCGATCCAGCTGGCCATGCCGGGGTCCAACCCCGTGGCCGTGCTCGAGGACGTGGCTGCCAGCGATTTCCGGGGCAATCTCATTCTCGGGGTGGCCCCGGGTCTGTGGTTCGTGCCCGAGGGCATGCCCGTGGAGCGCTCAGAGGCGGCGCTCGGTCGCTACCGCAACTGGAGTCCCTCCCAGCGAGTCGGTCTGGCGCTGGCCATGCCGCTTCAGCGGTCCCTGGCCATGATCAATGCCGAGGACCTCACCCTGACGGCCGTTCTCGGACGCATCGAGCTGCCCAATCGGCCGGGCTCGCTTCCCCATTTACCACCCAGCGAACCACCCTACTTCACCGCTCCCGATGTCCACCGTCAGGCACGGATGTGGTCGAAATGTGATTTCGGCTCGCCCCTGGCCCTCAAGATTCAGGAGATCTGGAAGCCTCTGTTCACCCCTCCACCGCCGCCACCGCACCTGACGCCCGAGGAATTCCAGGGCATGCTGGCTGCCAACAGCGAAGCCCACCTCGAGCGTATCCGCGCCGCCATCGAAGCCGTGCAGGCCCGTGGGGGCCGGGTGGCCTTCGTGCGAACTCCATCCACCGACGTCCTGCGCCAGCTCGAGCGACAGTTCTCGCCCCGACCCGCCTTCTGGGATCGCATGCTGGCCGTGTCCGGTGCCCCCGGCATCCATTTCGAGGATCATCCCGAGCTGGCGGCCTTCGACTGTCCCGAATGGTCTCATTTGACGGCGGCCGATGCCGTGCGCTACACCGAGATCCTGGCCCCCATGCTCCTGGCCGCCCTGGACGGCCAGGACGGGGACTAGACCCCGGCCCTTCTTGACGAAACACTTGGTACGGATGGCCGTCTTACTCACCGTCATCCTTTCACCCCATGTTTCGTCGAGGAAAACGTCATGCCTACCAAACCCCGGTTCACCATGAAACTCATCCTGGTTGTCCTCATGCTCACCCTCGGCCTGGCCACCATGCTCCAGGCCAAGCCCGACACCCTGGACCGCAACGAGATTCCCGACCAGTACAAGTGGAATCTCAACGACATCTACCCGGACTGGGAAGCCTGGGAAAAGGACGTGACCCGCGTCGAGGTCCTCCTGGAGGAGTACATCGAGCTCAAGGGCACCCTGAATGAAGGTCCCCAGCGCATTCTCGAGGCCAACGTCAAGGGCGACGAACTGGGCAAGCTGGCCGGCAAGGTCTACCGTTACCCCGCCCTGAGCAGCGTCACCGACATGGCCAACAACGACATCTCGGCCCGTATGCAGCGGGTGCAGATCATGTTCGCGCGCTTCGGTACCGCCATGGCCTGGTTCAACCCCGAGATGCTGGAGATCCCCTGGGAGACCATGGAGGAGTGGCTCGACGACACGCCCGAGCTCGAGCCCTATCGCTTCGGCATCACCGACCTCTACCGTCAGCAGGAGCACGTGCTGAGCGCCGATCAGGAGCAGCTCATGAGCTACTTCAATCAGGCCCTCGGCTCGCCCGCGCAGATCTACAACGAGATCTCCAGCGCCGACATCGAGTACCCCGAAGTCACCCTGTCCGATGGTGAGACCGTCACCATGACGCCCGGCCAGTACTACCACACGCTCAGCACCAACCGGAACCAGGACGACCGCCGCCAGGCCTTCGAGGCCCACTACGGCGTGTACCACAAGCAGGCCAACACCTACGCCTCCATCTACAACGGCATCCTGCAGGGCAACTGGGCCCGGACCCAGGCCCGCAACTACGACTCCTCGCTGCAGGCGGCCCTGGACGGCAACGCCATCCCCACCGATGTCTACGAGAACCTGGTGGCCATGGTCCGCAAGGGGACCGAGCCGGTGCACCGCTACAACGCCCTGCGCAAGAAGGTTCTGGGTCTCGAGACCTACCACGGCTACGACGGCAGCATTCCCCTGGTGGACTTCGACAAGACCTATCCCTGGGAGAGCATCCGCGACGACATCGTGGAATCGGTGGCGCCCCTGGGCGATGACTACGTGAAGAAGATGGAAGAGGCCTTCGAGGGCGGTTGGGTCGATGTCTACGAGAACGAGGGCAAGCGGTCCGGCGCCTTCTCGGCCGGCGTCTACGGCGTGCATCCCTACATGCTGCTGAACTACAACGAGACCCTGGGCAGCTTCTTCACCACGGCCCACGAGATGGGCCACAGCCTGCACACCATGCTGTCCCACGAGAACCAGCCCTACAGCACGTCGGATTATACCATCTTCGTGGCCGAGGTCGCCTCCACGCTGAACGAGCGCCTGTTGCTGGACCACATGCTGGCCAAGACCGACGATCCCGTGGAGATGGCAGCCCTCTTGACCCACGCCATCGACGACATCATCGGCACCTTCTACAGCCAGGTGATGTTCGCCGACTTCGAGCTGCAGGCCAACAAGATGGTGCAGCAGGGCGTGCCCATCACCCGCGACGCCCTCACCCAGATCTACACCGAACTGTGGCAGAACCAGGCCGGCGATGCCTCGACCTTCGATGAGTACTATGGCAGCACCTGGGCCCGCATTTCGCACTTCTACGGGTCGCCCTTCTACGTCTACCAGTATGCCACCTGCTACGCTTCGTCGGCGCAGATCTACCAGGACATCACCAGCAGCAACGACGATGTCCGGGTGACCGCGGTGATGGACTACCTGGACCTGCTCAAGTCCGGTGGCAATGATCATCCCATGGAGCAGTTGAAGAAGGCCGGCGTGGATCTTTCGGATCCGGGCGCGTTCCAGGCCGTGATCGACAATCTGGACCGGCTGGTGACCAGATTGGAAGAGGTCATGGAGGATATGGAAGGCTGATCTTACCCCCCAGGGCCGCAACCAACCCCATGGGGTCGGTTGCGGCCTTTGTCATTCTGTGCCATTCCCGGACAATATTGACCTCATTATGTTTCTTTATTGCCGCTAAAGATTCCCCTCTGCCGCCGATGAATACAATGGTAAGTCCATTCATTCGCCGCCAGCAGGAGTCCATCAATGACGGTCACCAAATCTTCCTCCTCCCTCAGTCCAGTCATCACGGTGGATGCCGACCGCTGCGTGAATTGCCACGCCTGCATCACCGCTTGCCCGGTGAAACTTTGCAATGATGCCAGCGGTGCCTATGTCACCGTGGATGCCGCCACCTGCATCGGGTGTGGCGCCTGCATCCATGCCTGCAGCCACGAAGCACGCCTGGGGATCGATGACACCATGGATTTCCTGCGAGATCTCCAGGCTGGTGTTCCCATGGTGGGCATCGCCGCGCCAGGGGTCGCAGTGTCCTTTCCCGATCAGTATCTCCAGCTCAACGGATGGCTCCAATCTCAGGGTGTGAGCGCGGTCTTCGACGTGAGCTATGGTGCCGAACTGACCGTCGTCAGCTACCTCGAGCATGTGAAGTCCAACAATCCTGCCTGCGTCATTGCCCAGCCCTGCCCAGCCCTGGTCTCGTACATCGAGCTCTATCAACCGGAGTTGCTGCCCCACCTCGCCCCGGCCGACAGCCCCATGCTGCATACCATGAAACTGGTGCGGGAGTACTATCCCCAGTTCGCCAACCATCGTTTCGTGGTGTTGAGTCCATGCCTTGCCAAGAAGCGTGAATTCGAGGCCACGGGAATCGGCGAATACAACGTCACCTACAAGCATCTGCAGGAGTATCTCACCCGACAGGGCGTCGACCTTCGCCGACACCAGGCCGTGGACTATGCCAATCCGCCCGCTGAACGGGCCGTGCTGTTCTCCACCCCCGGCGGCCTGCTGCGCACCGCCGAACGCTGGATGCCCGAGATCCGGGACAAGTCCCGCAAGATCGAGGGGCCCCATCTGATCTACGACTATTTCAAGGACCTGCCCGAGATGATTCGAACCGGCAAGGCGCCCCTGGTGGTCGACTGCCTCAATTGCGACCTCGGGTGCAACGGCGGGACAGGCACCGTCCACCAGCACGCCAGCCCCGATGCCGTCGAGAGCATCATCGAGAAGCGGAATAACGAGATGAAGGCGCGCTATGCGAGCCGGACTAGCCTGGGCATGAAGACCGGGATCAAGAAGCTGGAACGGGACCTCCAGAAGCACTGGCGGCCCGGACTCTACGGTCGAGGATACGAAAATCGGTCGGGCAATGTGCGGACAGCCCAACCCTCCCCCGGACAGATTGAATCGATTTACCGGGATCTCAAGAAGAGCGGTCCCCAGGATGTGCTCGATTGTTCGGCCTGCGGCTATGGGAGCTGTGAGCAGATGGCCACCGCCATTCACAACGGACTGAACAAGCCGGAGAACTGCCACCACTACCAGAAGACTCTGAATCACGAGCAGCAGGATCGGAACGCCCAGCTCACGGAGGCTGTCCGCCGCGATCTCTCCACCATCCTCAGCCGGATTCAGGAACAGGAACAGGATTTCGCCAACCTCGTGAGTGAAGCCGGCGACATCCGGGATGTGACCCAGAAGTTCACGCCCATCGTGGAGGCCATCACCGACATCTCGCTGCAGACCAACCTCCTGAGCCTGAATGCGTCCATCGAGGCCGTGCATGCCGGGGCCGCCGGTGATGGTTTCGCCGTGGTGGCCCACGAGGTCAAGGTCCTGGCCGAGCGGTCGCGGGAAGAAGCGCAACGACTGGCGCCCTATTCCCAGCGGATCATCGAGAGCTTCGAGTCCATCGCATCACACATCCAGCTGGCGTCGGAAACGTTGCAAGCCACGGCCGAAGAGGCCGCACGGGCCAAGGAGCACACGGATGCGATCCTCGACGAGGACCAGTCGCCGGAGCTGATCGAGGTCTGATCACCAGTCAGGCGGCGTAGTCAGACTCCTGGTTGTATGATGTCGAATTCATCGGATCGACCTCATCAACCAGGAGTCAGCCCATGGCCACCCCCAAGACCCTTCCCCACGACGGCGATGTCGAGGCTTTCCTCGAGGCCGTCCCCAACGAGAAGCGCCGCGAAGACAGTCGCCAGGTCATGGCCATCATGGAGAAGATCGTCGGTGAGCCGGCCGTGATGTGGGGGCCGAGCATCATCGGCTTCGGCTCCTACCACTACAAGTACGCCAGCGGTCGCGAAGGCGACATGCCCCTGACCGGGGTCTCACCGCGCAAGCAGGCCCTCTCCCTCTACATCATGGCCGGCTTCGATCGGTATGAAGAATTGCTCGGGCAACTGGGCAAGTTCAAGACCGGGAAGTCGTGCCTTTACATCAACAAGCTGGAAGATGTCCACCTGCCGACGCTGAAGAAGCTGATCAAGCAATCGGTCGCTCATATGCGCAAACAGGGATGACTTGATCAGGGCCGCAGGAATTGATCGTTGACATACATTGCGTCGCTATGCATAATGGTGCAAAGTATAACTCAAGGATCGATACCATGACCCTGAGCAAGGAACTCGTCGCCGCCTCCACCATCCCCCTCGTGCTGTCCCTCCTGGCCCACGATGACAGCTACGGCTATGCCCTCATCAAACGAATCCGCGAACTGTCCGGGGAGCGCATCGCCTGGTCCGACGGCATGCTCTACCCCGTGTTGCGGCGGCTGGAGTCCCAGGGCCTGATCGCCTCCTACTGGAACAAGGCCCCCAGCGGTCGACGCCGCCGTTATTACCGCATCGAAACCCCCGGCCGACAGGAACTGGATCGCCTCATCGAGCAATGGAGCCTGGTCAGCACGGTCTTCACCAGACTCCAGAAGGAGAGCCCGCCATGTTCGAACTGAATGACGCCGTCATCGCCTGGCGTCAGCACCTCGCCAGCCGACCCGACATCAACAACGATGACCTCGATGAGTTCGAAGACCATCTGCGCGAGGAGATCGCCGACCTCCAGCAGGCAGGCCTCGCTCCGGAAGAGGCGTTTCTTGTCGCCTGCCGTCGCCTCGGTGACGCCGACGCCCTGACCGGCGCTTTCCCGACCTCCGACCCTGTCCAGCGTCGCGGCCTGCGCCTGCGCTGGCTGGCCCTGGGCGCCGTGGTCATGATGGCGCTGTTCGCTTTCATGCTGCTGGCATCCAGGTTCACCATGGGGATCCCGAATATTCCCCACGTCGAACCGCCGGTCCTGACGACGACTCGGTTCATCCACGCGATTTTTCAGATCGGACTCCTGGCGGTGGGAACCCTGCTGGTATGGCGTTTCCTGGCCGGTGATCAGGCGGCCAGAAAGATCCAGAACATGGGAGCGGCCAGTGTGGCCGGCATCATGGCGGCCGTCGTCCTGGGTGGGGCGTCGCTGGTCCTGATGGTCTCCTATTTCCTGGGCGGTGGACCGGCCATGGTCATGTCCTCCATGCCCGGTTTGCAGACCGCCCCGGTGATCATGTACTTCAAGTTCTGGTTGCCGGTCCTGGTGTTGTTGAGCTTGCCCGTGCTCTTGCTTTCGGTGGTCTGGTTGATGACCCGTAAAAAAGGATGACCTCAAGGCACCAGACTGAAGGGCTCCAGCGGCTCCGGCGGCGTCAGGCCACTGGGGACGCTCAAGGGAACGGTCAGATCAATCAGGTCGCTGTCGACGGTGCGATCGGTCAGGGTCTTCAGGAATGCCACCAGATCCCCGACCTCCTGATCACCAAGACCAAGAGGCTGTAGTCGAGCATCGATGCGCCACGCTTCGAGGCCATGGTCATTGCCCCCGTCATTGTAGAACTGGATCACCTCCTCGAGGGTCGAAGCCTCACCGGTATGCATGTAGGGACCGGTCAGCTCGACATTGCGCAGGGTCGGCACCCGGAAGGCGAAGCGGTCCAGCTCGTCACCCGTGTGCTCCCAGCGCCCCCAGTCCATGCCGTCGCCTCCCCGGACGATGGGGTCGCGACCGGGACCAGCCGAGTCCACGCCCGTGATCACGAACTCGTAGCTGCTGAGCATGGGGCCATGGTGGCACTGGGCGCAACCGGCGTCGCCGAAGAACAGCAGCATGCCGGCGTAGCCCCGAGATCCCAGGGCGTCATCGTCGCCGTCGACATATGCATCGAAGGGGCTGGAAGCGAAGACCAGCTCCCGTTCATAGGCGCCGAGGGCCCGATCGTAGGTGCTTTCGCGAATGACGTGGCGCTCAGGGAATGCGTCCATCTCATCGGCCTCGTCGGGGAATGCATCACGGAACAGTTCGACATACTCGGGGATCGTCTGCAGCCTCACGAGGACCGAGTCCATGGCGTCGGCCTCGGTGTAGGCATCGCCGGCCATTTCATCGAAGCTGGTGATCGGCAACGCGGCCTGGTTTTCGAGTCCGTCAGCCCGGCCATCCCAGAACTGGGATCCACGATATTCAGGATGGCCATGTGGATGAGCCGAGCAACCGGCGTTCATGCATGAAGGTGTATTTCGCGGGGTTTCCAGGTGGTTCTCGGGATCGAGAAGGACGCGGTCGGGACCGACTCCGGCGGGACCGATGCCGGGAACCGTCCCCGATACCCCGATGGCCCGGGCCCGTCCATCACCCCAGGCGAGGGCCGGGTGGTGGCAATGGCCACAGGAGATGTCCTTTTCACCGGAGAGGATGGGGTCGAAGAAGAGCAATCGCCCCAGGGCGACGCGTTCTCGAGACGGGAGGTTGTCGGGTGGATAGGGCACCGCGCCCAGGGTGACGAGATCGAACTCTTCACGTGGCCCCGTCGGCTCGATCGGATCTTCTTCTGAACATCCCACACACCAGAGCAAGGACACAACGGCCAGCAGTGCGATTCCGCGGTGAACGTTCCGTTGCCTCACTGATTCATGAAGAATCCATGGAGGAAAAGGCAGCATGGTTTTGACCTCGATGACCTGAGTTCAGCCTTTCCACATCGACATCAGCAACCTAGATGCAGGCCACGGCTCTGTCAATCCAACCCGGTCTTGATGTAGAGGTCCTCGACCTCTTTCCGGGCCCAGGGTGTCCGGCGCAGGAACTTCAGGCTGGACTTCACCGAGGGGTCGCTGTTGAAGCAGGCGATCTTGACGCGCCAACCCAGTTCCGGCCAGCCGTAATGCTCGACCAGGCTGACCACGATGTGTTCCAGGGTCTTGCCGTGGAGCGGGTTGTTGGGTTGCTGGTCGGTCATGGTTTCGTGTTTGGTCCTTCGTCGAGTTCATCTTGGTCTGTTCACTTCAATGTCCGCAGGATGGCATGGTACACGTCCGGCGCCGCTGGCGCACCCTTGGGCATCGACAATGATGGATGGACCAGGGGGTAATATCTAGCAGATTCGCGGCAGAATATCGCCGACCGGCATGGCAATGATGCGTTCAGCCCCCAGCGTCGTTCGCATGACGACCATGCCCGGGTGATCCCCCCTCACGGTGCCGATCTGCACGGCTTCCCGACCGAGATCATGGTTCTGCAGGACCTTGAGCGCACGTTCGGCCTCACGATTCGAGACTACGGCGACAAGCTTACCCTCGTTGGCCACGTGCAGGGGGTCGATCCCCAGTAGTTCGCAGGCACCACGCACGTTCGGCCGCACGGGCAAGGCCGGCTCATCAATGAGAATCCCCACTCCGCTGGCTGCGGCGAATTCATTCAACGTGGTCGCCAGCCCCCCGCGGGTCGGATCACGCAATGCACGGACCTCGGAACAGGCCGACACCAATTCGGCGATCAGGCCATGAAGAGCCGCCGTGTCGCTGGCGATATCGCCTGCGAAGCTCAAACCGTCGCGCTGAGTCATCACGGCCATGCCGTGATCAGCGAGGGTGCCCGAGATCAGAACCGCATCACCGGGCTCCAGAGCCGTCGCCCTCAGGGAGACACCATCAGGCACCACACCCAGTCCCGTGGTATTGATGAAGAGGCGGTCACAGGCTCCACGCGGAACCACCTTGGTGTCACCCGTCACCACCCGCACATCCGCCCGATCGGCCGCCCTGGCCATGGAGTCGAGCACACGCACCAGATCCGCCAGCGGCAGCCCTTCTTCCAGCACCAGGCCCACCGTCATCACCAGCGGTCTCGCACCGCTCATGGCGACATCATTGACCGTACCGTTGACCGCGAGGTCACCGATAT
>Ga0070728_10005532_pt1 | contig 12415 bp, 10 predicted proteins | sample tdDd471_FD_66723 | JGI IMG/M metagenome (GOLD analysis project Ga0070728, IMG submission 66723) | Marine sediment microbial communities from the Atlantic coast under amendment with organic carbon and nitrate - tdDd47.1 | ecosystem: Environmental > Aquatic > Marine > Coastal > Sediment | place...
AGGGCCGCACCGGCGACCGGCGCGACCGCGTGCAGCAGGCCGAGCTGCTGTGGGCGCGCTGCCTCGCGCAGCTCGGCTACGCGCACGCCGCGACGCGCGGGTACGCCCAGCTGACCCGCGTGCAGGATCACCCGCACCACGCCGCCGCGGTCGCCGAGCTCGCGCCGCTCGTCGTCCGGCAGCCGGAGCCCGGCGCCGCGCTCGAGCCGCTCGAGGCCTACGTCCCGCCGAACCGCGAGGCGCTGGCCGACGCGCATCTGTTGCGGTGGCGGCTCGGCTCGCGCCGCCACCGGCAGGGGCGCCTCGAGGAGGCGTCCGCGCTGCTCGCGCAGGTCGAGGGTGAGCACGCGAACGAGGCGCGCTACCTCGCTGGCGTGATCGCGGCGCGGCGCGGGCGCGCGGCCGAGGCGATCGACGCGTTCGACCGCGTCCTGGACCACACGGCGGAGGGCGAGCGGCTGCACGACCTGGCGTGGCTCGGGGTGGCGCGCGTGTACTACGCGCTCGCGATGCGCGCCCCGCACGAGTCCCGCCTGCGGGCGTCTCGGCTGCAGGTCGCGCTGAACGCGTGGAGCCAGATCCCCACCGAGAGCGCGAGCTGGACGCGCGCGTTCGCCGAGGAGACGTGGGCGCTGTACCTCGTCGGCGACTCCGAGCGGGCGCTCGGGCACGCGCACGCGCTCACGTCGCCCACGCTGCGCTCGCACGCGGACCCCGAGGTCGAGCTGGTGCGGGCGATGATCCAGCTCGAGCACTGCCAGTGGGACTCGGTCGAGCGCACGGTCGGGCGGTTCCGTCGGCGGGTCGAGCCGCGGCTCGAGGCGGCCGACGCGCTGCTCAACGGGGTGGTCGAGCCCGAGGCCGCGTTCGGGCTGCTCGTGGCGCGCCGCGCCGGGATCGAGCGCGGGCCGCCCATCTTGCGCGCGTCCATGCGCGACGCGCTGTCGGGCGAGGCGCTCGACCGCCACCTGCGGCAGGTCCGGGCGATCGAGGCCGAGCGGCGACGGCTCGCTGGCGACGCGCGCTTGCAGGGCGACGTCGCCGCGGCGCTCGAGACCGAGCTCGCGATCGCGCGGTCGCTCGCGGTGGACCGCGCGGGCGAGGAGGTGCGCGCGCGCCTGCGTCGGATGCGCGACGAGCTCGCGGACCACGCGTCGCGGATGGACACGGTCGACCTCGAGGTGGCGACGGCGCGCCGCGAGGAGCTGGCGCGCCCCAACCGCGCCGCGATGGAGCCGGTCGAGGGCGGCCCGATCACCGCGCAGGCCGGCGGCCAGCGCTGGCCGTGGGACGGGGAGTGGTGGCCCCGGGAGCTGCCCCACTACCGCCAGGCGATCCGCAACCGCTGCCGCTAGCGCGCTAGCGCGCCGCGCGGCCGCGTCAACCGGTTTACCTACCGGAATCGCTACTTAAGTTGAGTCCGTGCCCCACGTCTGGAGACGGCATCGATTCCGCAACCTCGCCGCGACGGCGGCCCTGATCGGCGCGATCGTCCTGGTCGCCGCCGGCGTGGGCTGGCTGCTGGGCGGGCAGCTCGGCGTGGCGCTCACGCTCGGGGCCGGCTTGCTCGTCGGCGCGCTCGCGCCGCGCCCCCCGATGGAGCGCGCGCTGTGGCAGCGGGGCGCACGCCGGCTCCACGCCCCGTGGCTCGAGGACGCGGTGGAGCGCATGAGCCGCCGCGCAGGGCTCGAGCGAGCGCCGGTCCTCCTCGGGCTGCCCGAGCCCGTGCCCCAGGCGTTTGCTACCGAGGGCGCGCGCGGCCCGGCGATCGGGGTCACGCCCGCGCTGCTGCGTCACCTGCACCCGCGCGAGGTCGTGGCGGTGGTCGCGCACGAGCTGTCGCACCTGCGCGCGGGTGACCTCGGGCTGATGCGCGTCGTCGCCGTGGTGGCGGGGCTGACGCGGAGCGCCGCGCAGATCGGCCTGCTTCTGCTGTTGTTCAGCGTCCCGCTGGCGTTCGCGTCGGGGCTGAGCGTCCCCTGGCTCTCCGTGGCGGTGCTGCTGGTGGCGCCCTCGGTCCTGCACCTGCTCTCGCTCGCGCTGTCGCGCGTCCGCGAGCACGACGCGGACGCGGGCGCGGTGGAGCTGTGCGGCGACCCGCTGGCGCTCGCCTCCGCGCTCGTGAAGATCGAGCGGGCGGCCCGCGGCCCGTGGTGGCTGGACTTCTTCCGGGTCCGGATGCCCGAGCGCTGGCAGACCCACCCGCGCACCGAGGCGCGGGTCGCGCGGCTGCGCGAGATGGCCGGCGTCCCCGCTACCGCATGAGGAACACGGCGAGGCCCGCCCCGAGCGCCGCCATCAGCAGCGCGAGGGCCCCGAGCCCGAGCCACGCCGCCCAGCCCGGCGACGACGGCTCGTCCTCGACCGGCGCGAGCGGAGGCGGCCGATCGCTCGGCTCGTGGGTGAAGCTCTCGTAGGTGACGTCCCCGCCGCCGGCCAGGGCCTGGGTGCCGAACTCGGTCAGCGCCTGGAACGAGCCGGTGAGGGCCGCCTTGCCGCGCAGCGGCCGCTTCTCGGCGTCGGTGAACAGCCCGTCGAGGAACAGCGCGACGCGCTGCTCGGTCACGGCTTGGCCCTGCGTGCGCAGCACCTGCTTGAGCGCGGCCTTCATCTCGCCCGCGCTCTGGAAACGGTGCGCCGGGTCCTTCGCGAGCGCGCGGTTGACCACGTGCTCGAGCGCCTCGGGCAGCTCGGGGCGCGCCGCGCGCAGCGACGGGACGGGCTCACGCACGATCGCCTGCAGGGTCTCGAGCAGGGTCGGCCGATCGTAGAGCGGCCGGCCGGTGAGCGCCTCGTAGAGCACGATCCCGAGCGCGAAGATGTCCGAGCGCTGATCCATGTGCTGCGACTGGGCCTGCTCGGGCGACATGTACCCGTACTTGCCGACCGCGGCGCCGCCGGTGGTGATGTCGCCCGACGTCTTCGCGATGCCGAAGTCCAGGAGCTTCACCGTCCCGCCCCAGCTCATCATCACGTTCTGGGGGCTCACGTCGCGGTGCACGATCCCCAGCGGCTTGCCGCCGACGCCCTTGGCGTGGTGCACGTAGTGCAGCGCCCCGGCCACCTGGGCCAGGATCTCCACCGCGATGGGCCACGGGATGCAGCTGTCGCGGGCCGACATCCGCTCGATCACGTCCTGCAGCTGCGGGCCCCAGACCCACTCGAGGGCCATGAACGTGGTCCCGTCGATCTCGCCGCACTCGTACACGTGGCAGACGTTCTGGTGGTACAGGCGCACCGCGGTCCGGCCCTCGTCGAGGAACATCGCGATGAAGTCCGGGTTGTCCTCCATCTCCGGCAGCACGCGCTTGACGACCAGGTGACGCGCCTTGCCCAGCTCGTCGCGGTCGCGCGCGAGGTAGATCTCCGCCATGCCCCCGCGGGCGATGCGGCCGAGGATCTCGAATCGTCCGAAGTGCGCGAGGACGGGGTAGTCCGGCACCTCTGGCTGATTCCAGAAGCTCGTGTCGACTACGGTCCGAAAGTCGTCGTCGTCGTCGGAGAAGAGATCGTGTTCGTCGTGGGCGTCGCCCATCGCTCTGGGGATCCTACGCGATCACCGGCGCTCCTCGGAGTCGAACTGCTCCATGCCCGAGGGCCCTGGCCCGATCGCCCCCTGCCGGGAGTGACCGGCGCGCCCTACCGCGACGACTGGCAGCGCGGGCAGTAGTAGGTCGAGCGCGCCTCGTCGCCCTGGCGGCGCATCCGGACCGTCGCCCCGCACCGCAGGCACGGCTTGCCGCTGCGGCCGTAGACCCAGACCCGCTCGCCCCGCAGCCGGTGGCGTGTGCGGCGAGCGCTGCGGGTCAGGTTCAACCGCAGCAACCGCTGCGCTTCTTCGAGGATCGCGCGCAGCGCCGCGTCGTCGTGGACCGCGACCGGCGCGAAGGGATCGGCGCGGCGGATGAAGAGCGTCTCGGACTTGTAGACGTTGCCGATCCCGCTCACGAGGCGCTGGCGCATCACCGCGACGCCCAGCGGCAGGTCGGCGCGGGCGCGCATCCGGCGCACCGCCTCGTCGAGGTCCGCGCCCGGATCGAGCAGGTCGGGGCCGAGCTGCGCGACAAGCGCGGGCGTGACGCCGGCGCGGACCAGCTCGCACAGCGGCGCGTCGAAGCAGACGGCGACCCACGGCTCGGTCTCGATCACCGCGCGCGCTCGGTGCGCGCCGACCCGCCAGCGCTCGCCGGGGCGGTAGATGTGCCAGCTGCCCGTCATGCGCATGTGCGTGTGCAGCGTGCGTCCGTCGTCGAACCGCACGAGCAGGTGCTTGCCGCGCGCCTCGACCGCCTCGACCGTCGCGCCGGTCAGCTCGACGTGCGCGAGCGCGGGCAGGGTCGAGGAGAACCCGCGCACGCGCTGGCCGCCGATCGCGCGGCGCAGCGTGTCGGCCGCGCGGTGGATCGTGTCGCCCTCGGGCACGGAAGACGATCTTGGGGCGCGGCTCAGAGGACGTCGATCGTCATCGTGTACGCGCCGTGGTCATCGTCGTCGAAGCCGGTCGCGACGATCAGCGCCTGCGCGCCCGCGGCGAGCGTGAAGCTCGTCTGCGGGTTCAGGCTCCCGCCGCTGTCGTCGTCTCCGGCGAGGCACATCAGGGGCTCGCTCGGGATCGTCGTCCCGGCGTAGATCACGAGGTAGCCGTCGTGCGTCGACGTGGTCCCGACGTCGACCGTGATCGAGCCCGCGCCGGCGTTGTAGACGAGGTGCTCCTCGTACGGGACTGCGAGCCCCGCGCTCGACAGCGTCGAGGCCGGGCACGTGCCGGCGACCGGGCGGTTCCACGTCGGGCCGCCGGTGGTGTTCCCGGAGATGGTCATCGTGCCCGGCGTGAGCGGCGTGCCCATCCCGGTCGGCGGCGGGCCGGCGTCGAAGCCCCCGTCGATCCCGGCGTCCACGCCCCCCGCGTCGACGAGGCCGACGCCGCCGGCGTCCACGCGGGGGCCGGCGTCCACGCCCATCATGGGCGCGCCCGAGTCGAAGGTCGGCAGCGGCCCGGAGTCCGCCATCGGGGGCGTCCCCGAGTCGGGCGCGGCGCCCGCGTCGAAGCCGCCGCCCGGGCCCGCGTCGAAGCCGCCGCCGCCCGGGCCCGCGTCGCCGCGGCCGCCGCCCGAGGCGCAGCCCACGACGAAGGACAGCAACACGGACGAGCACAGGGCATGGGGGAAGCGGGCCATCCCGGGTGGTAGCGCACGAGCGCGGACCCGGCACGCGCGCCCCCGCGGGTCTGTCACAATGCCGCGGTGACGCGCGCACGCCTCGCCTTCGCCCTCGCGCTCGCGGCCGTCGGCTGCGGCGCGCCGACCGCGGCGGACGCCGGAGCGGCGGACGCGGGGACGGCCGACGCCGGCTCCGACGCCGGATCGGACGCGGGTCCGCGGTGCGCGCCGCGCCCCACCCCGACCGATCCGGACGCCTGCAACGGGCACGCGGCGCTGTGCGACCGCGCGTTCGACGACGTCGCCTACCCGACGACGCACAACGCGATGAGCTCCGAAGAGGAGGGCTGGATCCCGCCGAACCAGGGCCCCGCGCTGTGGACCCAGCTCACCGACGGGATCCGCGGCTTCATGCTCGACGTCTACGAGGAGGACGGCGAGACCCTGCTCTGCCACTCGATCTGCCCGCTCGGGAGCCGGCCCTTCGTCGACGCGCTGGCTGAGCTGCGCGAGTTCATGGACTGCCACCCGACCCAGGTCCTCACGCTGATCCTCGAGTCGTACGTGGACGAGCCGCGCGTCACCGCGGCGTTCGAAGCCGCGGGGCTGCTCCCGTACCTGCACGCGCAGCCCGCGGACGCGCCGTGGCCGACGCTGCGCGAGATGGTCACGTCGGGTCGGCGGATGGTCGTGCTCACCCAGCGCGCCGACGTGACCGAGCCGTGGCATCACCACGCCTACACCGTCGGCTGGGACAACCCCTACGCGGCCGAGGCCCCGGAGGATCTCTCGTGCCGCCCCAACCGCGGCGACGCCGACAACGACCTGTTCATCCTCAACCACTTCCTCACCGCGCCGGTCGCGATGCGATCGCTCGCCGTGATGGTCAACCACCAGCCGTTGTTCGGCGACCAGGTCGCGCGGTGTGAGGCCGAGGCGGGGCAGCTCCCCAACTTCGTGACCGTCGACTTCTACGAGGTCGGCGACCTGTTCGAGGTCGTCGACGCGCTCAACCGGCGCTGACGGTCGCGGCGCGGCGCCACCGATCGAGCGCGACCGCGGCGACGATGATCGTCCCGACCAGGATCTCCTGCACGTAGTTCGGCACGCCGGTCAGCGTGCAGCCGTTGCCGAGCACGCTCATGAAGAACGCGCCGAGCAGCGCGCCGGCGATCGAGCCGCGCCCGCCGCTGAGGCTGCCGCCGCCGATCACGACCGCCGCGATCACGTCGAGCTCGAGGCCGATCGCGGTGGTCGGGTCGCCGACGGTCAGGCGGCCGAACTGCATGACCCCGGCGAGCCCGCCGAACAGGCCGGCGAGCACGTAGACGCCGAGCTTCACGCGCTCGACGGGGACGCCGCACAGCCGCGCGGTGCGCTCGTTGCTGCCGACCGCGAAGGTGTGCACGCCGAACACCGTGCGCCGGAGCGCGAGCGTGCTGACGACCGCGAGCACGAGCGTGATCCACACGCCCCGCGCGAGCAGCAGCCAGCCGGGGTCGGGCGTCTTGACCATCAGATCGGCGAGCCAGCCGGCCTGCGCCCGCACCGTCTGCTCGTCGGCGAGCCACTTCGACACGCCGCGCGCGACCCCCATCGTGCCGAGCGTGACGATGAACGGGACGATCGACAGCCGCGTGACCAGCAGCCCGTTGACCGCGCCGACCGCCGCGCCCACGCCGAGGCCGCCGAGGAGCGCGACGAGCTCGCCGTGCCCGTCGCGCAGGAGGATCGCGGTGACCACGCAGCACAGCGCGATCACCGAGCCGACCGACAGGTCGATCCCCCCGGAGATCATCACGAAGGTCATCCCGATCGCGCCGAGCCCGACGATCACCGTCTGCGTCGCGACGGTGCGGAAGTTGTAGAGGCTGACGAAGCGATCCGGGACGAGGATCGCGAACAGGACCATGACCACGATCAGCCCGATCGCGGGGCCCGCGACGTCGAGCGAGGCGCGCAGCTTGTCTCTCACGTCGCACCTCGCGTCGCGCGGTCGAGCAGCTCGTGCTCGGTCCAGTCGTCGACCGCGCGGGCCTCGCCGAGGTGGCCGCGGTGCATCACCGCCACGCGGTCGCAGATCCCGAGCAGCTCGGGGAGGTAGCTGGAGACGACGAGCACCGCCTTGCCCTTCTGCGCGAGCTCGCCGATCAGCCGGTAGACCTCGACCTTCGCGCCGACGTCGATGCCGCGCGTGGGCTCGTCGAGGAGCAGCACGTCGGCGTCCTGGTGGAGCAGCCTCGCGATCGCGATCTTCTGCTGGTTGCCGCCCGACAGCTCGCCGGCGGTCTGGTCCGGGTCGCGGCTCTTGATCGACAGGGCCTCGACCCACTTGGTGGTCGCGGCGGCGCGGTCGCGGGTCGAGAGCCAGCCGAAGCGCGTGAAGGGGCGCGCGTTCGAGAGGGTGAGGTTCTCGGCGAGGCTGCGGTCGAGCGCGAGGCCCTCGGCCTTGCGATCCTCCGAGACGAGCCCGACGCCCTGCGCGATCCGCGCGCGCACGCCGCGGCCCCGGTCGGGCACACCCGCGACCTTCACGGTGCCGGCGCGCACCGGCGCGAGGCCGAACACCGCGCGGAGCAGCTCGCTGCGCCCGGCGCCGACGAGGCCGGCGATCCCGAGCACCTCGCCGCGGCGCAGGGTGAGGCTCGCGTCGACGGGGAGCGCGGCGCCGGCGAGGCCGTCGAGCTCGAGGATCGATTCGCCCGGCTCGTGCGGGACGCGCGGGTACGCCTCGTCGAGGCTGCGGCCGACCATCTGCTCGACGATCGCGTCGATCGAGGTGGACTCCACGTCGCCGCCGCCAACGGTCACGCCGTCGCGCAGCACCGTGTAGCGCTCGGCGATGCGCTTCACCTCCTCGAGGAAGTGGGAGATGTAGACGATCGAGACGCCGCGACCCTCGAGCCGGCGGATGACCTCGTAGAGGGTGTCGGTCTCGGCGGCGGACAGCGAGCTGGTCGGCTCGTCGAGCACCACGAGCTTCGCGTCGCCGAGGAGCGCGCGGCCGATCTCGACGAGCTGCCGCGCGCCGGGGCCGAGGTCGCCGACGCGCGCGTCGGGGCCCAGGTCGGGGTGGTCGAGCAGCTCGAGGACCGGGGCGACGCGCGAGCGGTCCTCACGGCGCGCGAGCCAGCCGAGGCGCGACGACTCGCGGCCGAGCACGAGGTTCTGCGCGACCGTGAGGTCGGGCGCGAGGTTGAGCTCCTGGTAGACCATCGCCACGCCGCGGGCGAGCGCGTCGGCGGGGCGGCGCGGGGCGAACGGCGCGCCGTCGAAGGTCATCGCGCCGGCGTCGGGCGCGTGCACGCCGCTGAGCACCTTCATGAGCGTGCTCTTGCCCGCGCCGTTCTCGCCGACGAGCGCGTGGATCTCGCCGCGGCCCACCGTCAGGTCGATGCCGTCGAGCGCGACCACCGCGCCGAAGCGCTTGCGCACGCCGCGCATCTCGAGCAGCGGGTCCACCCGCGGATCACTCGTCCAGGACGGACAGGTCGGGGCTCAGCAGCGCCGCGATCTCGTCGTCGTCCATGTTGTCGCCGGTGACCATCGTCGCGCCGGTGTCGATGCGCGGCTCGACGTCCTCGCCGTCGAGGTGCGCGATCGCGGTCTCGACCGCGCGGCGGCCCATCGCGACGGGGTTCTGCAGGACCAGGCCGTGCACGTGGCCCTCGCGCAGCGCGTCGACGAGCGACTCGTTGGCGTCGAAGCCGACGAGCTTCACCTCCCCGACGCGGTCCGCGTCGGTCAGCGCGCGGAGCATGCCGAAGGTGGTCGACTCGTTGGGCGTGAACACCCCGTCGACGTCGGGGTGGCTGACGAGCAGGTTCTCGGCCGCCTGGTAGGCGGTCTCGGTGGTCGCGCCGCCGTACTGGTTCTGACTGACGATCTCGATCCCGCCGAAGCGCTCCTCCATCGTCTCGATGAAGCCGTCCTCGCGCCGGGCGGTGGACGCCGAGCCCTCCTGGTAGCGCAGGACGAAGACGCGGCCCGACCCGTTCAGCAGGGTGTTCATCCGCTCGGCCGCGAGCACGCCGCCCTGGTAGTTGTCGGTCGCGACGAACGACACGCGGCCATCCCAGTCCAGATCGCTGTCGAAGATCACGACGGGGATCCCCTCGCGGGTCGCCTCGGTGGCCACCGGCACGAGCGCCGCGTCGTCGAGCGGCGCGAGCACGATGGCGGACGCGCCGCGGGAGATCATGTCCTCGACCACGCGGATCTGCGCCGCCCGGTCGTCCTCGCGGACCGGCCCCTGCCACGCGATCTCCGCGTCCGCCTCGTTGCCCGCCGCGAGCGCGCCCGCGTGCACCGACCGCCAGAACACGTGGGACGTCCCCTTGGGGATCACCGCGATGGTGCGCCGATCGTCGTCGCCCCCCTCGCCGTCGCAGTCGCAGCCCGACGCGAGCGACACCGCCAGCAGGAGCCCGAGCGTCCATGCCCTCATCGGCGCCACCCCATCCCACCCGCCACCTCCTGTCAAACCAAACTTGCGCCCGCGCCTGCCCCCTGCGCCGGCCCGCGGGCTACGCTCGCGCCATGCGCCAAGCCCTCCTCGCCGCCCTCGTGCTCTGCGCCACGACCCCCGCCGCCGCCGACGCCATCCCATCGGACGACGAGTGCCCGCCGCTGCAGCGCTGGGAAGGCGGCCACGACGGCGAGTGCGGCTGCGCCGTCGACCCCACGCGCGACTCGAGCCCCACCGCGCTGTGGCTCGCCCCGCTCGCGCTCCTCGCGGTCCGTCGCCTCTGATACGGTCGGCGGCATGACGAAGAAGGTGGCGATCTTCTGGCCGGGGGACGCCCGGCGGATTCCCAACGAGCTGGCGACGCCGAACGCGCAGGAGGCGACGGCGCAGCTCGAGAAGGCGCTTCGGAAGCTCGGCCGCGCGCCGTATCGCGTCGAGGGGTTCCTCGAGAAGCCGCACGAGGCGATCGAGAAGCTCGGGCCGATCGACGATCCGATGGTGGGCGTCTGCGTGCACTGGTTCTACGGGCCGCACACCACGGACGGAGTCGTCGGCAAAGACAACCCGCTCCTGCTCGCGAGCAACTTCAGCGGGCAGTGGCCGGGGCTGGTCGGGCTGCTCAACACCGGCGCCTGCCTCGAGTCGCTGGACCGGCCGCACTCGCGCATCTGGACCGACGCGCCCGACTGGACCGAGGACGACGCGTTCATGGCGCGGCTCGACGAGTGGTGCAGCAGCGGCGCGGTGCGCTACGGCGACGAGGCGATCCGCTACCACGCGCCGGTGAGCGCCGAGGCGAGCGCGCGCGCGCTCAAGGTGGCCGAGAGCTTCCGCGACCGGCGCGCGCTCATCCTGATGCTCGGCGACACGTCGATGGGGATGATCAACGGCTACTTCGGCCCGCGCCTGCTCAACCGGCACGGGTTCACCGAGCACAAGATCGACCAGGCCTGGATCATCGACCGCGGCCGCTCGATCGCCGACGCGCGGATCGACGAGGCGCTCGCGTTCGTGAAGGCCAAGGGCGTCGCCTTCCACCACGGCGACGACTTCACCGAGGACAGCACCCGCGAGCAGCTGCGCGACTACCTCGCGGTGCTCGACATGATCGGCGAATTCAAAGCCGACTGCCTCGGCTGGCAGTACCAGCTCGGCCTGATCCCGCTGCGCCCGCCCAGCGACTTCGCCGAAGGCCTGTTCAACTCGAGCTGCCGGCCCGAGTCCGACGGCGACACGATCGCGACCGCGACCGAGGCCGACCAGGGCAACGTGGTGCCGATGGAGATGATGAAGCGCCTGTTGAAAGAAAAAGGCCTTCACCAAGCGGTCATGTTCCACGACGTGCGCTGGGGCGCCGAGCACGACGGACGGTTCCTCTGGGTCCTGCTCAACAGCGGGAGCTGCGGCGCGTACGCGTTCAACCACGACCCCGACACGCTCGAGGGCGCGCACACCTACCGGCAGCCCAAGCTCTACTTCCCGACGCCGGGCGGGACGTTCGCGGGCGAGAGCCTGCCGGGCGAGATGACCTGGGCGCGGGCCTACATCCGCGGCGGCGAGCTCTGGATGGACATCGGCCGCGGCGAGGTCGTGAAGCTGCCGCCCGAGGTCCGCGACGCGTGGTGGGAGGGCACCACCCGCGAGTGGCCGTTCATGGCCGCCGACATGCGCATCGGGCGGGACACGCTCATGGCGCACTACCTGTCCAACCACGTGGCCGTGGCCTACGGCGACGTCTTCGAGGAGATGGTCGCGCTGTCGCAGGAGCTCGGGTTCGCGGTGCGCGTGCTCGAGGACCCGAAGTGACCGCCCTCTACCTCGGCGTCGACGTCGGCACCGGCAGCGCGCGGGCCGGGCTCTTCGACGCCGAGGGCGCCCGCCACGGGATGGGCGTCGAGGCGTTCGAGACGTGGCGCCCCGACGAGGACTTCGTCGAGCAGAGCTCGGACGCCATCTGGGCCGCCTGCGGCGCGGCCGTCCGGGCCGCGTTGAAGGAGGCCGGCGCGGCCGCGGAGCAGGTGAAGGGCGTGGGCTTCGACGCGACCTGCTCGCTCGTCGCGCTCGACGCCGACGACCGGCCCGTCACCGTGAGCCCGACCGGCGAGGACGCTCGGAACGTCATCGTGTGGATGGACCACCGCGCGATGGATCAGACGTCGCGCATCAACGCGACCGAGCACGACGTCTTGCGGTACGTGGGCGGCACGATGTCGCCGGAGATGGAGCCGCCCAAGCTCCTGTGGCTGAAGGAGAACCTGCCGAAGACGTGGTCGCGGACGGCCCGCTTCTTCGACCTCCCGGACTTCCTCACCTACCGGGCGACGGGGGTCGACGCGCGGTCGTTGTGCACGACCGTCTGCAAGTGGACCTACGTCGGCGCCGAGAGCCGCTGGGACGACACGTTCTTCGAGCAGGTCGGGCTCGGGGACCTCGTCGGCTACGAGCGCATCGGCCGGGACGTGCGCCCGATCGGCGAGCGGATCGGCGGGCTCACCGCGGCGGCGGCGAGCGAGCTCGGCCTGGCCGCGGGGACGCCGGTGGGCGTCTCGATCATCGACGCGCACGCGGGCGGGCTCGGCCTGCTCGGCGCGCTCGACGGGCCGCTCGACGCGGAGGCCCTCGAGCACCGGCTCGCGCTGATCGGCGGCACGTCGACCTGCCACATGGCGGTGAGCCGCGAGGCGAAGTTCATCGACGGCATCTGGGGTCCCTACTACTCCGCGATGGTCCCCGGGATGTGGCTGACCGAGGGCGGCCAGTCCGCCACCGGCGCGCTGATCGACCACGT
>Ga0070728_10005534_pt1 | contig 12410 bp, 11 predicted proteins | sample tdDd471_FD_66723 | JGI IMG/M metagenome (GOLD analysis project Ga0070728, IMG submission 66723) | Marine sediment microbial communities from the Atlantic coast under amendment with organic carbon and nitrate - tdDd47.1 | ecosystem: Environmental > Aquatic > Marine > Coastal > Sediment | place...
CGAGGACGAGCTGGAGGTCGAGACCACCCTGCGCAGCATCTCGGGCGTGCGGTTGGTGATGGACCAGGTGGTCAAACGCGACGGCGCCCCGATCTTCACCGCGGCGGTCACCGCCGTCTGCATGAATACCGAGGGCAGGCCGGTGCGTCTGCCAGCGGAGATTCGCGCATTGATGCAGGGCTGAATCACGACCCTGCGGCGGGAATGGTATTTGTCGGCAAACTGGGTTAGATTCGCCGCAACAAGGCCGAAACAAGAACCCGGCCGGTAGGCAAAGAGCAGGCGGATGGAAGCAGAAACCCTGGCGCTGGCGCAGGAGATGGATTTCTCCCTGTGGGCGCTTTTCGCACGTGCAACCCTGATCGTGAAACTTGTGATGGGGATGCTGGTCTTCGCCTCGTTCTGGGCCTGGGCCATCATCATACAGAAAACGATCTCCTATCGCGCGGCCCGCTCCGAGGCGGCGGCCTTTGACCGCGCCTTCTGGTCGGGCGAGCCGCTCGACGGGCTGTTCGAGGAAACCGGACCCACGCCAGACGGCCGCTCCGAGCGCATCTTTGCCGCCGGAATGGTCGAATGGCGCCGCTCGCACCGCAACGACGGCGGGCTGATCGCCGGCGCCCAGGCGCGGATCGACCGCAGCATGGATGTGGCCATCGCCAAGGAGGCCGAGGATCTGCAAAAGGGGCTTCCGGTGCTGGCCACGGTGGGCTCGACTGCACCCTTCGTCGGGCTGTTCGGCACGGTCTGGGGTATCATGCACGCCTTCATCAGCATTGCCGAACAGCAGAACACCAACCTGGCCGTGGTGGCGCCGGGCATCGCCGAGGCGCTGCTGGCCACCGGCCTCGGCCTGCTGGCGGCGATCCCGGCGGTGATCTTCTATAACAAGCTGAGCGCGGACAGCGACCGCATCCTTGCGGGCTACGAGGCCTTTGCCGACGAATTCGCCACCATCCTCAGCCGCCAGCTGGATTCCTGAGGCCATGGGTGCGGCGGTTCAGAACCAGGATCAGGGCGGTCCGCGGCGGCGCGGCCGGGGTCGTCGCCGTGCCCGGCCGATGGCCGAGATCAACGTCACCCCTTTCGTCGACGTGATGCTGGTGCTGCTGATCATCTTCATGGTGGCGGCGCCGCTGATGACGGTGGGCGTGCCGGTCGAGCTGCCCAAGACCGCCGCCGGCGCGCTGCCCGGCGATGAGGAAGAACCGCTGACCGTGACCATCACCGCCGAGGGTCGGATCGAGATCCAGACCAGCGAGGTGCCGCGCGGCGAACTGGTGAGCAAGTTGCGCGCCATCGCCGCCGAGCGCGACAGCGACCGGGTGTTCCTGCGCGCCGACGGGGCGATCCCCTATGAACTGGTGATGCAGGTGATGGGCGCGCTGAATGCTGGCGGCTTCTCGAACGTGGGGCTCGTGACCGACAGCGGCGGGCCCACCCTGGACGATGCCGGGTGAGGCGGCGTGCAGACCGGAACCAAAATCTCGGCCCTGGCGCACGGGCTTCTGCTCGGCTGGGCCTTTCTGGGCGGTGTCTTCGAAACTGACCCGCTACCCTTCGAGGTGCAGGACGTGAGCGTGATCAGCGCCGAGGACTTTGCCCTGATGACCGGGCGCAGCCGGACGCCCGAGATCGATGCGGCGCCCTCCGAACCGGAGCCGCCGCTCTCAAACGCAACACCCGATGTGACGGCGGAACCCGACAGCCCGCCGGAGCGCAGCCGGCCGGAGGCCGCGCCCGAACCTGTCCCCGAGCCGCTGCCGGAAACCCTGCCCGAGCCGGCGCCGCCCGCGCCTGTGGCGCAGCCCGATCCGCAGCCCGCACCGGTGCCGCCGGAGACCGAGACCGCCGCCGTGGTGCCCGCCCCCCCGGCGCCGCCACAACGCCCGTCCGAGCGGATCGCGCCCGAGCCGGTGGCGCCGCCGCCACCCGAGGCGCGCCCGGACCCGGTCGAACGGGAAGAGGTCGCGCCCGAGCAGCAGGCCGACAGCACCCGCGAGGCGCAGGAGGCCTCCGCGCCGGAAGAAGCCGCGACCGAGATCGTGACCGAGGCCGAGGAGCGCGCGGTGCTGGCGCCGACCCGCTCGCCACGCCCGGCCCCCCGCCCGGCGCGACCGGCCGCCCCCGCGCCCCGCGCGCCCGATCCGGCCCGGACCGAGGATGCCGTCGCCGCCGCGCTGAGCGAGGCGCTGGCCGGGGCGCAGGCCCGGCCCGCCACCGCCGCCCCCTCGGGCCCGCCGCTCAGCGCAGGCGAGAAGGAGGCGCTGCGCGTCGCGGTCTCGTCGTGCTGGAACGTCGGATCGCTCTCGTCGGCGGCACTGGCCACGACCGTGGTTGTCGCCGTATCGTTGACCCAGGATGGCAAACCGCAGATGGAGACGATCCGCATGGTGTCGAGTTCCGGGGGCAGCGAGGCGTCTGCGAAACAGGCGTTCGAGGCGGCCCGCCGGGCGATCATCCGCTGCGGCGCCAGGGGGTTTGCACTGCCGGCGGAGAAATTCGACCGCTGGCGTGATATCGAGATGACATTCAATCCGGAGAGGATGCGGATCAAATGAAGAGATTTCTGCTGAGCTTTCTTCTGGGATGGGCAATTGTGGCCCATTCGGCGATGGCGCAGGACGGTGGCCCGTTGCGGATCGAGATCACCGAGGGGGTGATCGAACCGATGCCCTTCGCGGTGCCCGATTTCGTTCCCGACCGCCCCAACGCGGGCGATGTGGCCGGGCAGATCGCCCGGGTGATCGCCGCCGACCTCTCCGGCACCGGCTTGTTCCGGGAAATCCCGGCCCAGGCCCATATCGGGCGGGTCAGTGATTTTTCCGCCCCGGTCCGGTTCGCCGACTGGAAGGCGATCAATGCCCAGGCGCTGATTACCGGGGCGGTTTCGACCTCGGGCAACCGGGTGACGGTGCGGTTCCGGGTCTGGGACGTGTTCTCGGGCGCCGAGCTGGGCAACGGGCTGCAATTCGCCGGTGACCGCGACGGCTGGCGGCGTATGGCGCACAAGGTGGCCGACGCGGTCTATAGCCGGATCACCGGCGAGGGCGGCTATTTCGACAGCCGGGTTGTCTTCGTCTCCGAGAGCGGACCCAAGAACGACCGCAAGAAGCGGCTGGCGATCATGGATTACGACGGCGCCAACGTGCAGTACCTGACTGACAGCTCCGCTATCGTGCTGGCGCCGCGGTTCTCGCCCACCGGCGACCGGGTGCTCTATACCAGTTTCGAAACCGGCTTTCCGCGCATCTACGTGCTCGATGTCGGTAGCGTCCGCCGCCGTATCCTGGAGACCCGCGAGGGCACGATGAGTTTCGCGCCCCGGTTCGCCCCCGACGGGCAGACGGTGGTCTTCTCGATCGAACAGGGCGGCAACACCGACATCTATTCCATGGACATCGCCAGCGGTGGCACCACCCGGCTGACCTCGGCGCCCTCGATCGAGACCGGGCCGAGCCTGTCGCCCGACGGCCGGCAGATGGTGTTCGAGAGCGACCGCTCGGGGACCCAGCAGCTTTACGTGATGCCCTCCGGCGGCGGCAGCGCCACGCGGATCAGCTTTGGTCAGGGCCGCTACGGGACCCCGGTCTGGTCGCCGCGCGGCGACCTGATCGCCTTTACCAAACAGAACAAGGGCCGGTTTCACATCGGCGTGATGCGCACCGACGGCAGCGAGGAACGGCTGCTGACCGCGTCCTTCCTCGACGAGGGGCCGACCTGGGCGCCGAACGGGCGGGTCATCATGTTCACCCGTGAAACCAAGGGCGCGCAGGGGCAGGCGACGCTCTATTCCGTCGATATCACCGGCCGGAACCTGCGCCCGGTGCGCACCCCCGGCGGCGCTTCGGACCCATCATGGTCGCCCTTGCAGAACTGAGGCCGCGCGTTCACAACCCATGGCAGATATGGTAGAACGGAAGCCAGAAAAGCATATTGAGAGGCAATTGGCATGAAATCCCTTCGGACCCTGATTCTGGCCTGTACCGTCGCGGCGGTCGCGGGCTGTTCGAATTCCTATCTTGACGATACCAACACCGTCGATCTCGGCGGTGCCGCAGGTGCCTCGGGCCTGCCGTCGGATCCGACGTCGGCCGCCTACTTCATGGCGGCGATCGGCGACCGCATTCTGTTCCCGGTGGATCAGTCGACGCTGGATGACAGTGCCCGTGCCGTGCTGGCGGCCCAGGCAGAATGGCTGGCTGCCAACCCCGACTATACCGCCGTGATCGAGGGCCACGCCGACGAACAGGGTACCCGCGATTATAACCTCGCGCTGGGCGCGCGGCGCGCCAACTCGGTGCGCGAATACCTGGTGTCGCGCGGGGTTGCGGGCAGCCGGCTGAAGACGGTCAGCTACGGCAAGGAACGCCCGCTCGAGATCTGCAGCGCCGAAAGCTGCTATGCCAAGAACCGCCGCGCCGTCACCGTTCTGGCCGGCGGGCTGACCGGGTAGGGGGGCAAGGTGATGATGCGCGCACTGGCGGCGCTGGGCCTTGGATTTCTGGTTGCGTTTCGCGCCCTGCCTCTGGCCGCGCAGCAGGACCAGACGCTGGCCGACATCCGGCAGGAGCTGACCGTGCTCTATGTCGAGGTCCAGAAGCTCAAGCGCGAGCTGTCGACCACCGGCGCGCCGCAGATCGCCACTGGCGGCGACAGCGTGCTGGACCGCGTCGGCGCCATCGAGAGCGAGCTGCAGCGGCTGACCGCCAAGACAGAGGAGCTCGAATACCGCATCGGCCGCGTGGTCGAGGACGGCACCAACCGGATCGGCGATCTCGAATTTCGCCTGGTCGAACTCGAAGGCGGCGACCTGAGCAAGCTGGGCCAGACCACGACGCTCGGCGGCGACACGGGCGGCGGAACCGGCGCTGCGACGCCGGCGGCCCCGGCCCAGCCAGCCGACAGCGGCGGCGAGCTGGCGATGGGCGAGCAGGCCGACTTCGACGCCGCCAATGCGGCGCTGGAGGCGCGCGACTACCAGCGTGCCGCGACGCTCTTCGCCGCGTTCAACGAGGCCTACCCGGGCAGCCCGATGGCGCCGCGCGCACACCTGTCCCGCGGGCGCGCGCTCGACGGGCTTGGCGACACCCGCGAGGCGGCGCGCGCCTATCTCACCGCCTTCACCGGCGATGACTCCGGTCCCACGGCCCCCACCGCGCTTTACGAACTGGGCGCCGCACTGGGCCGTCTCGGCCAGGTCGATCAGGCCTGCGTGACGCTGGGTGAGGTCGGGGTTCGCTTTCCCGGCGCCGAGGCGGAGGCGCTGGCCCGCGCGGAGATGTCCAAGCTGGGATGCCGTTGAGCGCATCCGACACTGATATTCCGGCAAAGGTGCGCGCGTGGTTCGGCCGCGTGCCGCCGCCGACGCTTGCCATTGCCCTGTCGGGCGGCGGCGATTCCGTGGCGCTTCTGCACATCCTGACCCGCTGCTTCGATCCTGGGCAGGTCCGGCTGGTCGCGGCCACCGTCGATCACGGGCTGCGCGACGGCTCAGCGCGCGAGGCGGACCAGGCCGGGCGGCAGGCCGAGTCGCTTGGCGTGCCGCATAGCGTCCTGCGCTGGCGCGGCTGGGACGGCAGCGGCAACCTCCAGGATGCGGCCCGCGCGGCGCGCTATGATCTGCTGTGCGACTGGGCGCGCGGGGCCGGGGCCGCCGCGCTGGCGCTGGGGCACACCCTCGACGACCAGGCCGAAACCCTGCTGATGCGGCTTGCCCGAACGGCCGGACCCGCGGGGCTGGCGGGCATCCCGCCGCGGCGGCTGCGGGGGGGGGTGATGATCCTGCGCCCGCTGCTGGAGATTGCCCGCGCCGACCTGCGCGCCTACCTGCGGCACAACGGGCTGTCCTGGGCCGAGGATCCGTCGAACACCGACGACCGCTTCGCCCGGGTGCGCGCGCGCGCCGCGCTGGCTGCGCTGGCGCCCCTGGGCGTGACCCCGGATGCGCTGGCCGGGGTGGCGCGCAACATGGCCGGCGCAGAACAGACACTTGGCTGGGCCGCGTTCGAGGCGGCGCGCGCCTCGGCGCGCGTCGTGGCCGGCTGCGTCGTTCTGGACCCGCATGCGCTGCGCCTGATGCCCGAGGAGATCGCCCGCCGCCTGCTGACCGGCGCGGTCTCTTGGGTCGGCCGGGGTGACTACCCGCCGCGCCGGCGCCCGGTCGCGGCGCTGCTGCGCGATCTGCACCGGGGGCAGGGGGGCACGCTCGGCGGCTGCCGCATCGTCCACGCGCGCGGCGAAATCTGGGTCTGCCGCGAGGTCAACGCGCTGAAAGACATCCGCGCGGCCCCCGATGAGGTCTGGGACAGGCGCTGGCGGCTGACCGGGCCGATGACGGCGGGGGCAGAGGTGCGCGCGCTGGGCGCCAAGGGGCTGTCGCGCTGTCCCGGATGGACCGAAACCGGTCTGCCGCGCGCCGCGCTGGAACCCAGCCCGGCGGTCTGGCTGGGCAATGATTTGCGTGCCGCGCCGCTTGCCGGAATGGGTTTGGGATGGCGCGCCGAACCGGCGGAGGATGGCCCGGGCTTTGCCGCGACCCTTTTATCGCATTGAACCTGCCCCAATGATCTCTATTTTACCCTATGACACACGGTCGCCCGCGCGGCCGCGCATTTAGGAGAGCTTTCTTGGGCAACGCACGAAATATCGCCTTCTGGGTCGTACTGTTCCTGTTGATCCTGGCGCTGTTCAACCTGTTCAGCGGCAGCGGGAGTACCCTGCAAAGCCGCGAGATCACCTTTTCCGATTTCGTGAGCGCCGTCCAGAACGAAGAGGTCGGCCAGGTCACCCTGGACGGCGAACAGGTCCGCTTCCGCGGCACCGACGGTCAGGACTATGTGACGATCAAGCCGGAAGACGCGCAGATCACCGATCTGCTGATCGACAACAACATCCCGGTTCGCGCCGAAAAACAGGAGCAATCGGGGTTCCAGTCGTTCCTGATCACGCTGCTGCCCTTCGTGCTGCTGATCGGCGTCTGGATCTATTTCATGAACCGAATGCAGGGCGGCGGCAAAGGCGGCGCCATGGGGTTCGGCAAATCCAAGGCCAAGATGCTGACCGAGAAACAGGGGCGCGTCACCTTTGACGACGTCGCCGGCATCGACGAGGCCAAGGAAGAGTTGGAAGAGATCGTCGAATTCCTGCGCAACCCGCAGAAATTCAGCCGCTTGGGCGGCAAGATCCCCAAGGGCGCGCTGCTGGTCGGCCCTCCGGGCACCGGCAAGACGCTGCTGGCGCGCGCCATCGCGGGCGAGGCCGGCGTGCCGTTCTTCACCATCTCGGGCTCCGATTTCGTCGAGATGTTCGTCGGCGTCGGCGCAAGCCGCGTGCGCGACATGTTCGAACAGGCGAAAAAGAACGCGCCCTGCATCGTCTTCATCGACGAGATCGACGCGGTCGGCCGCCATCGCGGCGCCGGCTACGGTGGCGGCAATGACGAACGCGAACAGACGCTGAACCAGCTTCTGGTCGAGATGGACGGGTTCGAATCCAACGAGGGCGTGATCATCATCGCCGCGACGAACCGCAAGGACGTGCTGGACCCCGCGCTGCTGCGCCCGGGCCGGTTCGACCGTCAGGTGACGGTGGCCAACCCCGACATCAAGGGCCGCGAGAAGATCCTTGGCGTGCACGCCCGCAAGACCCCGCTGGGTCCGGACGTCGACCTGCGCATCATCGCCCGCGGCACCCCCGGTTTCTCCGGCGCCGACCTGGCCAACCTGGTGAACGAGGCCGCGCTGATGGCCGCCCGGGTGGGCCGGCGTTTCGTCACCATGGAGGATTTCGAGAACGCCAAGGACAAGGTCATGATGGGGGCCGAGCGGCGCAGTATGGTGCTGACCGCCGACCAGAAGGAAAAGACTGCCTATCACGAGGCCGGCCATGCGGTCGTCGGCCTTGCCCTGCCGATGTGCGATCCGGTCTACAAGGCGACGATCATCCCGCGCGGTGGCGCGCTGGGCATGGTGGTGAGCCTGCCGGAAATGGACCGGCTGAACTGGCACAAGGACGAGTGCGAGCAGAAGCTGGCGATGACCATGGCGGGCAAGGCGGCCGAGATCCTGAAATATGGTGAAGGCCACGTATCGAACGGCCCCGCCGGCGACATCATGCAGGCCAGCCAGCTGGCCCGCGCCATGGTGATGCGCTGGGGCATGTCCGACAAGGTCGGCAATATCGACTATGCCGAGGCGCACGAAGGCTACAGCGGCAATACCGCCGGTTTCTCGGTCTCCGCCCATACCAAGGAGACGATCGAGGAGGAGGTGCGCGAATTCATCCAGGCGGGCTATGAGCGCGCGGCGCAGATCCTCACCGACCAGCAGGAGCAATGGGAACGGCTGGCGCAGGGGCTGCTGGAGTACGAGACGCTGACCGGCGAGGAGATCAAGCGCGTGATGCGCGGCGAGCCGCCGCATCTGGACGATGACGATGCCGACAGCGCCGACCAAGGCAGCGCGCCCAGCGTCACCATGATCCCCAAGACCAAGCCCAAGAAAACCCCACCCGAGGGCGGGATGGAACCGGAACCCAGCGCCTGAGGGCGCGGAACGCGGATCGCAACAGGCGGCCGGGGCAGTGCCCCGGCCGTTTCGATTTCCTCGCCGGTTGGCGTTTTTGCTTTCGGTCGCGGACTGCGCTGGTGCAGTCTCGGCGGTAAACCGGGCCGTCAGGTCCGCAAGTTAGGTGGGGGACGTGACATGGCGACTTTGGAACAGACGGAACATGAGGGCGAGGTGGTCTGGCTGGGCCATGTGCCTGCCGGCGGGTCGCTGCGCGCACAGCCGGTCGAACGGCTGGAGCTTGGCTTCGACGGAATCGCGGGCGGGCGGCACGCGGGGGAAACCCGCCCCTCCTGTTCGCGGGTGCTGAACCTCTATCCGCGCGACACCGAGATCGGCAACGTCCGCCAGCTGACCATCCTGTCGGAAAAGGAACTGGCCCGCATCGCCGCGGCCATGGGCGAGGACAGTCTCGATCCCGCCTTTCTGGGGGCCTCCATCGTGCTGCGTGGCATCCCCGATTTCACCCATGTGCCGCCGTCGTCGCGGCTGCAATCGGCCACCGGAACCACCCTGACCGTGGACATGGAGAACCTGCCCTGCGTTCTTCCGGGACGCGAGATCGAGGCCGAGCAGCCGGGCAAGGGCGCGGCCTTCAAACCGGCGGCCGAGGGGCGGCGCGGTGTCACCGCCTGGGTCGAACGGCCCGGTCCCCTCGCGCTCGGGGACCGGTTGCGGCTGTTCGTCCCGGCGCAGCGCCCCTGGACCCCCTGATCCGATTCGCCCCACCGTTTCCGATTTGCCCCCCCCGCGCGGCCATTCGCCGTTTCACGCTGCGAAAGTGTCGGAAATTTCATCGGCCCGCCGACCGCCGGACGCTAAGGGTTGAACAGAACCGGCTCCATGTGCCGGGCGGCAGGGACATTCAGGGGAACCGCGTAAGATGAGCTTCAAATCCGACATCGAGATCGCCCGCGAGGCGAACAAGAAACCCATTCAGGAAATCGGCGCCAAACTCGGTATGACCGCCGACGACCTGCTGCCCTATGGCCATGACAAGGCGAAGGTCAGCCAGGATTTCATCGACAGCGTGCAGGGCAAGGAAAACGGCAAGCTGATCCTGGTCACCGCGATCAACCCGACCCCGGCGGGCGAGGGTAAGACCACCACCACCGTGGGCCTCGGCGACGGGCTGAACGCGATCGGCAAGAACGCGGCGATCTGCATCCGCGAGGCCAGCCTCGGCCCCTGTTTCGGGATGAAGGGCGGCGCGGCTGGCGGCGGCTATGCCCAGGTCATCCCGATGGAAGAGATGAACCTGCATTTCACCGGCGATTTCCACGCCATCACCAGCGCCCACAACCTGCTGTCGGCGATGATCGACAACCACATCTACTGGGGCAACGATCTGGAGATCGACGAGCGCCGGGTGGTCTGGCGCCGGGTGATGGACATGAACGACCGCGCCTTGCGCGACATCGTCACCAGCCTCGGCGGGGTTTCGAACGGCTTCCCGCGGCAGACCGGGTTCGACATCACGGTGGCCTCCGAGGTGATGGCGATCCTGTGTCTGGCGACCTCGCTGACGGATCTTCAAAAGCGGCTGGGCGACATCATCGTCGCCTATCGCCGCGACCGCAGCGCGATCTATTGCCGCGACATCAAGGCCGACGGCGCGATGACCGTGCTGCTCAAGGACGCGATGCAGCCGAACCTCGTGCAGACGCTGGAGAACAACCCGGCCTTCGTGCATGGCGGCCCGTTCGCCAATATCGCCCATGGCTGCAACTCGGTGATCGCCACCACCACGGCGCTGAAGACCGCCGATTACGTGGTGACCGAGGCCGGCTTCGGCGCCGATCTGGGGGCCGAGAAGTTCATGAACATCAAGTGCCGCAAGGCCGGGCTGGCGCCCTCGGTGGTGGTCGTGGTGGCCACGGTGCGGGCGATGAAGATGAACGGCGGCGTCGCCAAGGCCGATCTGGGCGCCGAGAATGTCGCGGCGGTGCAGGCCGGTTGCCCGAACCTGGGCCGGCATATCGAGAACGTCAAATCCTTCGGCGTGCCGGTGGTGGTCGCGATCAACCATTTCGTCTCCGACACCGATGCCGAAATCGAGGCGGTCAAGAAATACGTCGCCTCCATGGGCTCCGAGGCGATCCTGTGCAAGCACTGGGCGCTGGGATCGGAAGGCACCCGCGACCTGGCCACCCGCGTGGCCGAGATCGCCGATGCCGACATGGCCAATTTCGCACCGCTCTATCCCGACGAGATGAGCCTGTTCGAAAAGATCGAGACCATCGCCAAGCGCATCTATCGCGCCGACGAGGTGCTGGCCGACCAGAAGATCCGCACCCAGCTGAAAGAGTGGGAGGCGGCCGGCTACGGCAACCTGCCGGTCTGCATGGCCAAGACCCAGTACAGTTTCACCACCGACCCGAACCGCCGCGGCGCACCGACCGGGCATTCGGTGCCGGTGCGCGAGGTGCGCCTGAGCGCCGGGGCGGGGTTCATCGTGGTGATCTGCGGCGAGATCATGACCATGCCGGGCCTGCCGCGGGTGCCGTCGGCCGAGGCGATCATGCTCAACGACATGGGCCAGATCGAGGGGCTGTTCTGATGCTGCGTTTCGTCCTGACTGGGCTGCTTCTGGCCGCACCCGCCAGCGCGCAGGACTGGTTCGTGCATGACTACGGCGAACTCAGGGCCTATCACGGCGACTGGCTGGCGGTTTGCGACGATGCCGGCGCCGGCCCCTGCCGGGTGGTGCAGACCGGCACCGATCCCGGATCGAACGCCTTTTTCGACCTGCGGCTGGCGGCGCACCGGATCGACGATTCGCCCGACTGGGTGATCGAGGTGATGGACCGCAACATGCCTGCCTCCGCGCTGACTGAGTTGCGCTTCAGCTTCGACGGCGAGGAGATCGCGGTGCCGCCCTCGGCCTGGACCGCCGGTGACATGCGCTCACAGGCGGCGGTGGATACGGTCACGATCCGCGATCCCGACCTTGCATACGAGCTTGTCGGGCGTATGAAGGCGGGAAACAGGGTCATCGTCACCTATGCGCCCATGGGCGAGGGCGACGGGCGGGCCAGCTTTCCCCTGCGCGGGGTGACGGCGGCAATGAACGCGGTCGAGGCCCGCGTGGTGGTGCGGCAGGAATAGACAGGGACAGGACATGACAGCACAGATCATCGACGGCAAGGCCTTTGCCGCCACGGTGCGCGGCAAGGTGGCCGGGAACGTGGCGCGGCTGAAATCGGATCACGGCATCACCCCGGGCCTCGCCGTGGTGTTGGTGGGCGAGGATCCCGCCAGCCAGGTCTATGTCCGCTCCAAGGGTAAGATGACGGTCGAGACGGGGATGAACTCTTACGAGCACAAGCTCGATGCCGACACGTCCGAGGCCGATCTTCTGGCGCTGATCGACCGGCTCAACACCGATCCGGCGGTGCATGGCATCCTGGTGCAACTGCCGCTGCCCGGCCATCTCGACGAGGCGCTGGTGATCAACGCGATTGATCCCGCCAAGGACGTGGACGGCTTCCACATCTCCAACGTCGGGCTGCTGGCGACCGGGCAGAAAGCCATGGTGCCCTGCACCCCGCTGGGCTGCCTGATGATGCTGCGCGATCATTTGGGAAACCTGTCGGGCCTTGACGCGGTCGTCGTCGGGCGCTCCAACATCGTCGGCAAGCCGATGGCGCAGCTTCTGCTGCGCGACAGCTGCACCGTGACCATCGCGCATTCCCGCACCAGGGATATTCAGGAGGTCACCCGCCGCGCCGATATCGTCATCGCCGCCGTCGGCCGCCCCGAGATGATCACCGGCGACTGGATCCGGCCCGGCGCGACGGTGATCGACGTGGGCATCAACCGCATCGACGCCCCGGAAAAGGG
>Ga0070728_10005540_pt1 | contig 12397 bp, 6 predicted proteins | sample tdDd471_FD_66723 | JGI IMG/M metagenome (GOLD analysis project Ga0070728, IMG submission 66723) | Marine sediment microbial communities from the Atlantic coast under amendment with organic carbon and nitrate - tdDd47.1 | ecosystem: Environmental > Aquatic > Marine > Coastal > Sediment | place...
GGCCGCGAAGTGCGGATCACTCCCGCAGCCGGCACAGAGCTCAGCTTTATTGGCCGCATCCGTCAGATCGCGCCCGTGGTTGACACCGCCACCGGGACCGTCAAGGTCACCGTCGAAGCCATCCACGCTCCCGAAGGCGTTCGCCCCGGGGCTTTCGTCAGCATCGACATCGTCCGCGAGCGACACGCCGCCGCGCTGCTGTTGCCCCGCGAGTCGGTGATCCGCGAACTCCGCACCGCACACGTCTTTGTCACCGAGAACGATATTGCGGTGAAGAGGCCCGTCACCCTCGGCATCGAGGAAGACGACAAGGTAGAGGTTCTCACCGGGCTCGAGGCCGGCGACTCCGTTGTCATCGCCGGACAGGGCGGGCTCGACGACGGTCAGAAGATCAAGGTCTTGTGAGCAGGTATTAGGTATTAGGTATTAGGTATTAGGCATCGCAGCTGCTCAGAACGCCCACAGAACCTGCGATGGGCTAATACCTAATACCTAACTGCTAATACCTATCCACTCCCTTCGAAGGACTCTCTTTCGCTCCGGCTTGGAGCGACACACTTGGGGGACAGGTATGCGCATCGTCGACTTCTCACTCCGCCGTCGCGTGACGGTTTCCATGGCCGCGGTTGCGCTGATTCTCTTCGGCACGGTGGCCTTCACCCGTCTGCCGCTGAACCTCATGCCGGATCTGTCCTACCCGAGCCTGACGGTGGAGACCCGTCTTCCCGGCGCTGCGCCCGGTGAGGTCGAGGCGCTCATCACCCGCCCCATCGAGGAGCTTGTCGGGATTGCCGGCGGGGTCCAAAGGCTGGGCTCGGTGTCGCGCCCCGGGATCTCGCAGGTCACCCTCGAGTTCGGCTGGGGCCGCGACATGGACTTCGCCGCTCTCGATGTCCGGCAGAAACTCGATCTCGCCGCGCTTCCGCGCTCGGCTGATCGACCGGTCCTGCTTCGCTTCGATCCGGCCAACGACCCGGTCATTCGACTCTATCTTTCCGGTGGCGACAGCCTCTACCAATTGCGCTATGTCGCCGAAGAACTCATCAAGAAGGATCTCGAATCCACCGAGGGTGTCGCCGCCATCAAGGTTCACGGGGGCTACGAGGAGGAGATCCAGGTCCGCATCGACGAGGGCCGCCTCGCCCTGCTCGGACTTTCGGTCAACGAGGTCAATGCCCGACTCCTCGCCGAGAACCTCAACCAGGCCGGCGGCAGCCTCTATGAATCCGAAGCCCGCTACCTGGTGCGCGCCCGCAACGAGTTCCGCGATCTCGACGACATCCGTGAGACAGTCCTGCTCAGCCAGACCGGCCGCAACGTCACCGTCGGTGATGTCGCCGAGGTCATCCGCACCCACCGGCAGCGCGAGGTCATCACACGGTTCGACGGGGTCGAGGCCGTGGAACTCGCGGTCTACAAGGAGGGTGACGCCAACACGGTGAGCGTCGCGCGCTCGGTCCGCACCCGCCTCGATTCCATCGCCAAAGAGCTTCCCGACAATGTCGAGATCGCCTCCGGCACCGACCAGAGCCGCTTTATCGAGGCCTCGATCCGGGAAGTGCTCTCCAACGCCCTCATCGGCGGCATCGTGGCGGTCCTGATTCTGCTCCTCTTCCTCAAGGATCTCCGCACCACCCTCATCATCGCCATCTCGATCCCGATCTCGGTGGTGGCCACCTTCTTCCTGATGTACCGCACCGGAACGACCCTCAACATCATGTCCCTCGGTGGTCTGGCACTCGGTGTCGGGATGCTGGTCGACTCGGCCATTGTGGTCCTCGAGGCCATTGTCAAACGGCGAGAAGCCGGCGACGACGACACTACGGCGGCGCGCAAGGGCGCATCCGAAGTCGGCCACGCGGTCATCGCATCGACCCTCACCACGGTGGCGGTCTTCCTGCCCGTGGTCTTTCTCGAAGGCGTTGCGGCACAGCTCTTCCGCGACCAGGCACTCACCGTTTCCTTCTCGTTGATTGCCGCCCTCGCCGTCTCCCTGACCCTGATCCCCATGATGGTGGCGATCTCCGGTCGAAAGACCGATGATGCCGGCCAGGAGGTTCCGACGGGCGGCCGCGTTCGCCGAGTCGGCCGCTTTGTTTTCATTACCATCCCATCAACGATCGTGCGGGTGCTGCGCTTTGTCTTCGGCGGCATCCTCAAGATCCTCGCGATAGCGACCCGTCCGGTGACTGCCGTCTTCGACCGCGTCATGGCCGCCATCACCGCGATCTACCCTCGGGTGCTCGGCAGCGCCCTGCACCATCGTTTGCTTGTGATCGCCACCGCCACGGCGGCCTTCGCCGGTTCCATCGCCCTCGTACCGAGCCTCGGCGTCGATCTGATCCCGCCCTTCGCACAGGGTGAGTTCGCCTTCAAGGTCCAACTTCCCGAGGGCACGCCCCTCGAGGTCACCGACCGTTTCATCGCCTCGCTGTCGGATCTCCTCGAGGAGGACGAGACCGTTGAGTCGTTCTCATCCGTCGCCGGCGGCGCCGGCATGTCGTTGGCGGCCACCGGCACCGAGGGCGAGAACACCGCCCGCATCCAGGTGCGGATGAAACCCGGAACCGGCCCCATCCAGGAGGACGCGGTCATCTCCCGTCTGCGGTCACGCCTCGCCGACACCGAAGAGCTCCACTTCGACTTCGAGCGCGCCAACTTCTTCTCATTCAGAACTCCGATCGAGGTGGAGATCTACTCCGACTCCCTTGAGGAACTCCACGACGCCGCCGACCAGGTGGCTGCGGCGCTGACCGATGTGCCCGGTCTTGTCGACCTGCGGTCGTCGGCCGAAATGGGTAACCCCGAAGTCCAGGTCCGCTTCGACCGCGAACAACTCGCCCGCCTCGGTCTCAATCTCGCCACCGTGGCAAGCACCGTGCGCACCAAGGTCCAGGGTGAAGTGGCGACCCGCTTCACCGAGGGCGACCGCGAGATCGACATCCGGGTCCGCGCCCTCAACCAGGGCGACGCCAAGGTCGAGGACATCCACGACCTCATCATCGGCCACGTCGACGGCCGTCCGATCTATCTCAAATCCGTGGCGGCCATCAAACTCACCGAAGGCCCGACCGAGATCCGCCGCATCGGCCAGAAACGGGCCGCGTTGGTCGGTGGCAACCTCTCCGGTCGCGATATGGGGGCTGTCGCCGAAGACGTCCGATCCAGGATCAAGTCCCTGGCTCTGCCGCTGGGTGTCTCTGCGGCTCTGAGTGGTCAGGAGAAGGAGCTGCAGGAAAGCTTCCGCTCTCTCGCCCTGGCCATGGGGCTGGCCATCTTCCTGGTCTATCTGGTGATGGCATCCCAATTCGAGTCCTTCCTCCACCCATTCGTCATCATCTTCACCCTGCCGCTGGGCGCCATCGGCGTCATCCTGGCGCTGGCCGTCACCGGTCACACCATCAACGTGGTCGCGATCATCGGCGCGGTCATGCTCGCCGGGATCGTGGTCAACAACGCCATCGTCCTCATCGATGCGGTCAATCAACGACGACGCGCTGGGGTCCCACTCAACGAGGCGCTCACTGACGCCGGTCTCGCCCGGCTGCGTCCGATTCTGATGACCTCGGCGACCACCATCTTCGGTCTCATGCCCATGGCACTGGGTTTCGGCGAGGGCGCCGAACTCCGTGCGCCGTTGGCGGTGACGGTCATCGGAGGTCTCGCCGTCGCCACCGCCCTGACCCTCATCGTGATCCCCGTGGTCTATTCGCTGCTCGCAGGTGGCAAGATGACGGCGACCGTCGAAGAACCCGAAAAGGCCGCCGGAGGACCGTTCCGACTGATGCAGGTAGCTGTGGAGCGGATCCAACCCACTGGTGGCGAGGGAACCGCGCCATGAATCTCCCGACCCTCGCAGTCCGCCGGCCGATCACGACGGCCATGATCCTGGTGAGCATCCTCCTGGTGGGAGGCATTGCCTTCTACCGTCTGCCGTTGGCCTTCCTGCCGTCGCTGGATGCGCCGTTCATGTTCGTCCAGATCCCCTACCCCAACTCGCATCCACGCCAGATCGAGAAGGAGATCACCAAACCGGTGGAAGAGATCCTATCCACCCTGTCGGGCGTCAAGACCCTCAACTCCACCACCGACGCCGATGGCGCGCAGTTCTTCATGGAGTTCTCCTGGGGCCAGGAGATCGATGTCATCAGGATGAAGGTCTCGGAGAAGATGGATCAGGTCGAGCCCACCCTGCCGTCAGATATCGGACCGATCCTGATCTTCTCGTTCAACACCAACGACATCCCGGTGGTCCAGGGCCGGATCGCCGCCGAGGGTGTCGATCTCAGCCAGAACTACGAGCTCCTCGAGGCGCGAATCCTCAATCCGTTACGCCGGATCAACGGTGTAGCACGGGTCGATCTCAACGGGGTCGAGCCACGCGAACTCTTTGTCGATCTCATCCTCGACAAGATCAAAGAGCACGCGGTGGATGTCGGCTCGCTGGCGCAGTTGCTCCAGAGCGTGTCATCGAATCTGGTACTCGGCCGCGCCGAAGCCGGCGGGTTGCGCTACACCGTCCGTTCGCTGGGCTCCTTCGAGTCCATTGACGCCCTCGCCGATCTCGTGATCGACGATCGCGGCCTGCGGCTCGGCGATGTAGCCGAGATCACCTTCGAGGAACCACCCCTGACCTTCGGGCGCCACCTCGACGGCAAATACGCCGTGGCCCTCGATATCTACAAAGAATCGACAGCCAACACCGTAGAGGTTGTCCGTGAGGTCAGCCGGGTTGTCGAAGAGGACATCAACAACGATCCGCTGCTCAAGGGCATCCAGCTGTGGGTGTGGCAGGACCAGGGAGAGGAAATCACGTCCGGGATCGACGGCCTCAAGAAAGCCGGGCTCACCGGCGCGCTCCTCGCCACCCTGAGTCTGTGGTTCTTTCTGCGGCGGCTGGACTCGACGGTCATCGTCGCCATGTCCATCCCTTTCTCGATCATCGCCACCTGCGGCGTGATGTACTTCATGGGCTCAAGCCTCAACATCCTTTCCATGATGGGCCTCATGCTCGCCGTGGGAATGCTGGTCGACAACGCCATCGTGGTCCTGGAATCCATCGATCGAAGGATGCGTGAAGAGGGCAACCGTCGCAAGGCCGCCCTTCAAGGCGCCGGGCAGGTGGTCATGGCGGTCACGGCTTCCACCACGACCACCCTGATCGTCTTCCTCCCCCTGGTCGTCGGCTCCGGCACCGAAATGACCACCTGGCTCAAAGAGGTGGGGGTCACGATCTCCATCGCGCTGGCGTGCTCGCTGTTTTCCTCGCTGACGCTGATTCCGCTCATGTCCGCACATCTGCTCAAGGTCAAGAAAAACGGCCGTAACCGGATCATCGAGTGGCTCGAGACGCGCTATGTCCGGATCCTCGGCTGGACGCTCAAACACCGGATCAAGACCTTCGGTCTGCTCATTGTCGGTCTCGTCATCGGTTTCATGCCCTTTTTTGCGGGCTGGGTCGACTCGGCGATTTTCTCCGGCACCCTCAACTCGAGGCTCTATATCGACTACGAGTTCGATGATTTTCACTACAAGAGCCAGTCCGAGAAGGTGGTCGAACAGGTGGAGGCCTATCTCGAGGCCAACGCCGAGGAGTTCCTGGTCGACACCGTCTACTCCTACTACACGGAGAATGAAGCCGGGACCACCATCAGCCTGACCCGCGAGAATCTCAGCGACGATGAAATGAAGGAACTCCGCACCGCCATCCGTGACGGCCTGCCCCCCACCCCGGGCGTCCGCCTCGTTTTCGAAGAAGACACCGACCAGGGCGGATCGTCGACCTACTTCGCGGTCAAACTCTTTGGAACCGACACCAGCACGCTGTATCGACTCGCCGACGAGGCGGCGCGCAGGCTCGAAACAATGGACGGCGTCGAAGACGTTTCCCGACCGCGCTCCACCGGCCGGCGGGAGATCCAGGTCAGCCTCGACCGCGACCGCATCGCCGAACTCGGACGCACGGCCACAGACATCACCCAGGTCCTCGGTTTCTCCCTCGGCGGAGTCCGTCTCGATCGTTTCAACGCGGGCGACCGCGAAATCATCACCTGGCTCGCCCTACGCATGGAAGATCGGTCACGCCTGGAGGATCTCCGCCAGATTCCAATCGCGAACTCGGGCGGGCGTCCCGTCCTGCTCGGCGATGTTGCCGATTTCGAGGTCATCGAACGACCGCGTCAGATCCAACGGGAGAACCGCAAGGTGAGGGTTTCGGTTCGGGGTACCTATGAGGGCGAAGACTGGGGTGAGACACAGAAATCCATCGAAGAGATGATGAACGCCTACAACCTGCCCGCGGGTTACTCGTGGAGCTGGAACGACCGCATCGTCGAACAGGCCAACGAGGATGCCGAGATGGGGGTCAACTTCCTCCTCGCCCTGGTTCTCGTCTATCTGGTCATGGCATCACTCTTCGAGAGTCTGACCCAACCGTTCGCCATCCTCTTCGCCATCCCGTTCGCGTTGCCGGGCACCGCCTGGATGCTGGCGATCACCAACACGCCCTTCAATCTCATGGCGCAGATCGGGTTGCTCATCCTCATGGGAATCGTCGTCAACAACGGCATCGTCCTCATCGACCACGTGAATCACTTCCGAAAAGAAGGATTCTCGCACGAGGAGGCGATCCTGCGCGCCGGCCGCGACCGTCTGCGGCCCATCCTCATGACCGCCGCGACCACGATCATCGGACTGCTCCCGCTGGCCATCGGCGGCGTCAACGTTTCCGGTCTGCTCTACTACCCCATGGCGCGGACGGTCATGGGAGGTCTCATCTCTTCGGTGGCGCTCACCCTGCTGGTACTGCCCTACATCTCGCTCGGAACCGAGGGTCTGTCCAACTGGGTGCGCCGGGTGTGGGACACATCAAAGGGACGCAAGCTCGAGACTGCGAAGGCCTCCGGCGTGTGAACTGAGAACCCTCGTCCGACACCAGTCGAGGCCCGATTGCTATGATCACGTTCATGAGCAGCCACCTCGGCGCCCTCGTGACGAAGCTCGGCGCGGAGCACAGCCGCCCGTTCCGGACCGGGTGAACGGATCATGTGCCGAAGGCTTTCACTCGTCTTTCTCGCTCTGGCGTCACCACTGACGCTCGGGCTGTCGCTGATCCCGGGCCCGATCCCAGAGTGGATCTTCTCGATCGTGGTCACGGCCTTTCCAATGGCCTTGATCGCCATCGCAATCGGTGGGCGAAGCGGGCCCGGCGCCCGCGGGCCCGCGCTCCTCGCGATGCTGGTCTTCTTTGAAGCCTGCGTCGTCGGCATGCTCGTCTTCCGCGGCCAAGTGCTCGACGCCACCTGGTTCGGGGGCCTCCCTCCGGCGGCGGCAATCCAGGTCTACGGGCTCTTCCTGGCGCCGCTGCTTCCGGTCGCCCTGTTATATGCATTGACCTTCGACCGGTTCGAGCTGAAGAAAGACGATCTCGACCGGCTCGCCCGATACCGCCGCCCAAGGGGCGGAGGATAATGCCCATCCTCACAAGACCGACCATCATTCTGACCGCGGCCGCCTATCTTCTGGTCGTCATCCTGATAGGGATCTGGGCGGCGCGTCGCACCAGAAGCGCCAAGGATTTCTTCATCGCCGGTCAGAACATCGGTCTTCTGGTCACGGCGCTGGCAACCATGTCAGCCGCCTTCAGCGGCTTTGTCTTCATCGGTGGGCCGGGGCTCACCTACCGGCTGGGCCTCGCCTCTCTGTTCATCTGCTTCCCTGTGAGTCTCACTGCGGGACTGTTGTGCTGGGTTGTCGCGAAACGGCTGCGGCTCCTCGCCGAAGTACGCGACATCTACACGGTGCCCGATGCCATCCATGCCCGTTTCAATAGCCGGTCAGCCTCCGGGATGGCGGCCGCCGCCGTCCTCGTCGGAACGGTCGGATATCTCGGAGCCCAACTCAAAGCCCTCGGGATTCTCATCGAGGCCATTTTCGGGACCCGCGAGTTTCTCGGGGAATGGAGCCTCGCTGCAGCAATGCTGATCGGCCTGGTGGTCGTCCTGTTCTACGCCACTGCGGGCGGCATGATCGCCGGGGTCTACACCGATCTCTTCCAGGGAGCGCTCATGATCTGCGCTGCCGTCGCGGTCTTCGCCACCACCCTCTCCATCGGCGGAGGCCTCGAAAACATGGCGAGATCCATTGCCGAGTCCGACGCGTTTGGGCCCGGACACCTCGATCCTCTCGGATCGGTCCCGGTGTTCACCGCGATGGGTTTCTTTTTTATCTTCACGGTGGGCACCCTCGGCCAGCCGCAGATGCTGCACAAGTTCTTGATGCTCGACGACCCGCGCAAGCTCAAATGGATGCCCATGATCATCGGCGTCACCCAGGCCCTCTGCATCCTGATCTGGTTTGGAATCGGTCTTGCGGTGCCCTCGCTGGTAGCGACCGGACGTCTGGCACCGTTGACCAACCCCGACGACGCGTCGATGCTTTTTCTTCTCTCGTTCACCCCCGAGATTCTCGCAGGGCTCGTCTTCGCGGGGATTCTCGCAGCCATTATGTCCACCGCCGACAGCCTCGTGAACATCGGCTCGGCGGCGCTGGTCCGAGACCTTCCAATGGCCTTGGGTCGAAAAGTCACTGACGAGCTCTTCTGGGGCCGGGTGGCAGTCGTCGCGATCGCGGCCTCGGCCGCCGTCTTCGCCTACATCTACGGCGACCTCATCGCCCTCCTCGGCACTTTCGCCTTCGGCACCTTCGGCGCCGCCCTCGGACCCGTCCTCGCCATCGGTCTCAACTGGCGCAGGGTCACGGCAGCTGCGGCCACGGCATCCATTACCACCGGGATGGGGGTCAACCTGGTGATCGAGTTCCTCATGCGGCAGACGATCTTCCCCGGGTTGGCAAAACCACCTCTGCTCGCCGGGGTGCTTCCGGCGGCGATCGCGTTGGCGTCGTCGTTTACCGTCCTCTTCCTGGTCACCTGGCTGACCGGTCGGCGCGCACCTTCGACGATCGACGACGACGTCCAGCTCGTCATGGAGTTGTAAGACGGATCGAGAGAGGGCCGGGGCTCTCGAGGACGGTGCGTCGCTACTCGGACAGGCGGTTGAACTCTTCCGGGGTGTTGACGTTGCTCCAACACGCCGCGAGATCGGCGGGCGGATCGGGAGTCGCAACCTTTTTGTGCCCGGCGATCCGCCAGGGCCCGAAGGCGCCTGACCTCGCCAGCCGCTCCAGGAGGGCCAGCGACTGTGGCTCATACACCGCGAGGAACGGCTCTACGGGGCCGTCACCCAACCGCGGCAGAATGGCCCATCGACCTGGCCGCCGTTGCGCCAGGAGCCAATCGACGGCGTGGCGGGAGATCAACGGCTGATCGCAGCCGACCATGAGCCAGGTCTCGCTCGGCGCCCATCGCAGGGCCGCAATAAGACCACTCAGAGGGCCGGCGATCCCGGGGACATCCGGCAATCGGCGGGCGCCGGAGAGATCATCGGGCACCCGACCCGAACCGAGAAGAACCGGATCCGATGAAATCGGCCCGAGGCCATCGATGGCGCAATGGATGAGGGTTCTGCCTCCGTGGTCGAGGAGTTGTTTTGGAGATCCCATCCGGGTCGAGCTTCCACCCACCAGAACACCAGCAATGACGGTCCGTGACCGCCACGCTTCGTCGAGCAATCTCGTGATCTCCTCAACCGCGATTTCAACCCGGTTTCCATCCCTCGACAGGATCCGCCGGATTTCGGTGACATTTCCGGGAGGCGCGGTCTCGCTCTCACCCAGGAGCCACAGCTTTGGCAACGAGGTCTGCTTGTGGCCCTCCACCAGCACGAGATCGTAACTCGCACCCAGCATGGCAAGGGTCTGCCCCAGATCCGGCGCTTCCGACGGGTGCCACCGAGCTGCCGACTCGTTGGCCCCTCTGATCACAACATTGGCGCCGGCTCGAAAGAACCGATCCGAGTCCTTGCCCGGCCGGTCGAACTGGATGCCGTGGGCGTCGTGCTTGACAACCGCGACCGAGATCCCGCGCGCACAAAGCAGCGGCAACACCCCTTCGATGAGCGTGGTCTTCCCCGAGTTCTTGAACCCGCAGACCGCGAGAACCGCCATACCGTCGATCGGTTTCACCGGGAGAGTCTACCCTCCACCATTGGATTGTCGATCGGCGAAGCGACGATTCTCCGACAAACTCGTTGCCCCTCGGTGCTTGAGGCATGAATCGACCCTCGCGCCCATCAACCCAGAGTGGGCATTGACACCCGGGGACATTCGTGAATAATCAGGGAGTCATGGTTGGACGACCCGTCTTCCGTACTTTCGATCTCGAGCATCTCGATGATGCTGCGGGCGCGGCCATTCCTTCGATGCTGAACCTCCTTCTTCTCGCTCTTATGAACGACATAACGGGGGACCAGACGTAGCTATTCTTGCGCAATCGTCACAAGCCCCCGAGAAATCGGGGGCTTTTTATTTTTCCGAACCGGAGGAACGAATACTATGGCAACGCAGAACGACAACCGGGTCCTGATCTTCGACACCACCCTGCGCGACGGCGAACAATCACCCGGCGCCAGTCTCACGAGTTCCGAAAAGCTCGAGATCGCCCGCCAGCTCGCACGTCTTCGGGTCGATGTCATCGAAGCCGGATTCCCGGCAGCGAGTCCCGATGATCTTGAGGCCGTTCGCCAGATCGCCGACGAAATCGGAACCGAAGATGGTCCGGCGGTCGCCGGGTTGGCCCGCGCCCACCCACGTGACATCGACAAGGTCTGGGAAGCGGTTCAACCGGCTGCGAAACCGCGGATCCACACCTTCATCGCCACCTCCGATCTCCACCTCGATCACAAGCTCAAGATGAGCCGGGCGGATGTCGTCGACCGGACCCGGAAGATGGTGGCCCACGCCAAGTCCTACTGCCGCGACATCGAGTTCAGCTGTGAGGACGCGGGGCGGTCGGACCCGGCCTTTCTCATCGAGGTCTGCACCGCTGCCATCGAATCGGGCGCCACGACGCTCAACATCCCGGACACGGTCGGCTACACCTCTCCGGAGGAGTACTTTGAGCTCATCAGCCGGCTCAGGACCGAAACACCAAGGGCCGATGACGTGATCTGGTCGACCCACTGTCACGACGATCTCGGAATGGCTACAGCCAACAGTCTCGCAGGGATCCGCGCCGGGGCCCGTCAAGTGGAAGTGACCGTCAATGGGATCGGCGAACGGGCCGGCAATACCAGCCTCGAAGAGGTGGTCATGGCGCTCAAAACCCGGCACCAGTACTTCGGTATGGAAACCGGCATCGACACGACCCAGATCATCCGCGCCAGCCACATGGTGGCCAGCTACACCGGGATCTCGGTGCCGCCCAACAAGGCGGTGGTCGGCTCCAACGCATTCGCCCACGAGGCAGGCATCCACCAGGACGGGATTCTCAAGCACCAGGGTACCTACGAGATCATGATGCCGGAGACCATCGGCCTCGACCGTTCTCGCCTGGTCCTGGGCAAACACAGCGGTCGCCACGCCTTCCGCGTCCGGCTCGAACAGCTCGGTTTCGAACTCGACGACGAGGCGGTGGCCACGGCGTTCAAGGCCTTCAAAGAACTCGCCGACAAGAAGAAAATCATCACCGACGCCGATCTTGAGGCGCTGGTGGCGGATGAGTTCTTCCAGCCCGAAGAGATCTTCAAGCTCCTCGACCTCCAGGTGACCTGCGGCAGCCCCGGGATGCCGACGGCGACGGTGAGGATGGCCAACCCCGATGATGAGGAGGCCATCGGCGTCGCCATCGGGACCGGACCGGTCGACGCGGTCTTCCGCTCCATCGACCAGGTCATCGGCCGGCCCACAAAGCTCATCGAGTACGCCGTTCACAGCATCACCGAAGGCATCGACGCCCTCGGCAATGTCACGGTCCGAATCGCCGACGCCGATGACAAGGCGTCGACCATCAGCGGACACGGTGCCGACGTCGACATCATCGTCGCCAGCGCCAAGGCCTATATCTCCGCGAAGAACCGGATGATCTCCCGCTCGGGCAGCGCCCGGGTGGCGGCAACCGAAACCACTGACATCAGCTCCGACTGGGACTCGCTCCGCATGGGCGGCAACGGCTTCTAGGGGCCGGATCACCATCATGGAAGCAACGCCAACAACCCTCTTCGACGCCATCTGGGAGGCCCACCGGGTCGATGTCAATCCGACTCCCGCCGGCGGTCCGGACACCCTCCACATCGATCTCCACCTGGTCCACGAGGTCACCTCGCCGCAGGCCTTCGAAATCCTGCGGGAACGAGGGCTCCCGCTCCGGCGGCCGGGCCAGACCATGGCCACCATGGACCACTCGACGCCCACCACGCCACCCGATGCCAGTGGGCTCTACATCTTCAGCGATGACGACACGGCGGCCCAGATCAATACACTCGAGGCCAACTGCGCCGAG
>Ga0070728_10005544_pt1 | contig 12394 bp, 8 predicted proteins | sample tdDd471_FD_66723 | JGI IMG/M metagenome (GOLD analysis project Ga0070728, IMG submission 66723) | Marine sediment microbial communities from the Atlantic coast under amendment with organic carbon and nitrate - tdDd47.1 | ecosystem: Environmental > Aquatic > Marine > Coastal > Sediment | place...
CTATTACGGAATGTGCCATCAATGCCAGCACCATCCCCTGCTGCAACTTGATCAGCTAGTGCATCGCCGTAGGGTGTGTATTCGGAAATATCAAGGTCAACTTGAATAACATTGTCATCGAATTCGAGGTTACTTTGTCTGCCGCCGGGTCCCTGCGCGCTAACAATTGAGATAGCAAGTACGAGACCAACCGCAGTGATACATAGTTTGAAGATTTTTGAGTTCATTTTCTTTTACCTTCTGATTTGATTAGTATATCTGTGAGGGCAACTTGGAGAAATCATAGCCCTCCGTGTTGCTTATATTTACTATAACGTCACTATGGTGTACTAAGAGCTTCCTGTAATTCTTCGACTGTGATGCCTAAGGTTTCGGCAGCTGCATCAAAGTTGGGGGGTTGCCCAAGTGCATCTAATAATTCTTGCTCTGTAATACCAAGTTCTTCTGCTGCTAGTGTAAAATCAGGGCGATCTTGTCCACCGGGACCACCATTACCATCTTGTGGTGGTGCATCGTCATTATGGTCGCCTTGCCCTTGTGCTTGAACAGTTAAGCCCATGAAGCAAGTGAGAACATCATTTTCTTCTGCGCTGTTGGCATGGTAATGATAACCATTTTCCTCAGTCTCGTGTCCACCACATTCATCAAGCTCGATTTCATCGACATAATCTTCAGCAAGGGGGCTGTGAATCGCGTAGCCATCCATCGCATAGGCAAATATTGGGGTTTCGCCATCGACTGCTTCGCCGACCTCTGAACATCCAACCGCACCATGAAGATGATAGCCATCAAATGGGTTGATATGTCCGCCACAATCATCAAATACTGCGATGGTGTACGCGCCTAAGATGGCATCCACGGGTGCAGAGGCAGCAATGATCACACCATTTAGTGTAACACCCCGATTTCCATTAGATGAAGTCGCGTTGGTAGCAGCAACAGGTGTAGTTGGGATTGTGACAGTTGTCTGGACGGGTTCACCGTTTTCCAGCCACTCCATACGACCAGCAACACAGTGGTTTTGGTAAGCGGGGTCAACATCAGGGCGTGCTGCCCCTTCAAAAGCTTCTACTGTATCCGTGACATTAACGTTACCGTCCTCGTCATATAGTAGCCAGTTGTCATCATTGTAGAGATCAGCTAAACCCACAACAAATTCACCGTCTACATCGTATACGTCATTGCCATCAAACCAAATACCGCCATCATCTGCTGTATCCAAAATTGTCTCAGGACAAAATGGTCCTACCTCATAGTCTGCTGGATACCCTGCAATCGTAATCTCATAACAAGTGGTTTCCGTCCCATCAGAAAGGGTGCAGTCTACAATAGTGGCTTCTTCTGCTAAAGCACCTTCATAGAACAAGCTTATATCAATTCCATCTGTATCGTGATCATCATGGGCATAGACAACCAGGTTAACACCTAGAGTCATCACTGCTATGATTGCGATTAGAATATTTCTTTTCATACTTACCTCCGTTTGCGTTTTCACTGTGACTATCTTCACTAAAGAATGTGCAGAAACTATGCAGATTTGGTGCAGAATGTAGAGATTGAGCTTCTCCATATCTGGTGGCACTTAGTCACCAGACATTCCAAGGGCATTCTGTAGTTCTTCAACGGTGATGCCAAGTTCTTCCGCTGCCACTTCAAAGTTCGGTGGTTGACCCAATGCGTCTTGCAATTCTTGTTCAGTGATGCCGAGTTCCTCTGCCGCCAGTGCAAAATCAGGTCGATTCTGCCCCTGTCCGCCAGCTCCAATACCTGCTGTTGCGGTTGTTGTGAAGTTATTGGATGCGACGACTCCAACGAGGCAAGCTGGCAAATTCGGAAATTCGAGGGTTGCGTGATAATGATACTCAACATCTTCATTATCGATTGTTGATCCGACATGTCCATTACATTCATCTAAATCTTCAGCAAGATGACCGTCTGATTCTGCGCTACCATAGATTGCATATCCATCAAAAGCGTAGCCAAATAATGCATTTGCTGATTGTTCTAGATGGCAATGGACATCTTCAACACCTTCATGGTCTAAGCTAGAGTCAATGTCGCTTGCTGTAGCGTGCCAATGATACCAACCACCGGGATCAACATGTCCACCGCAGGTATCTAAAGCAGGTAAGTTGCCGGTATCCAAAACAGAAGGCGCATCAGCAAAGATTGGAACACCATCAATTCCAACACCCACTTGTGCTACAGTGCCTAAATCTGTTGGTGCATCTGCCATTACGGGTTCTGCTGGAATAAGTGCTGTCATAGTGACTTCCTCATCAGGTGTTTGTGCCAGACAACTACTTCCGCCTGTGTTACCACCATCGTTATCGCCACCGTCACCACCCGGTGCGCCACCGCCAACTTGCGTTACAATGCTGATATTGCCATCATCATCGTAAAAAACGTAACCTTGCTCGGCTACCATCTCAAAGAAGTCTCTATCCAGAGTATATACGCCAGCGTTTTCGCCATCCCAGTCCCAAACACCGCCGACATCGTCAAGTGTTTCGGGGCAGAATGGTCCTATCTCAAATACAGGAACTGCAATCCCTTCTATTTGATAGCAGGTACTTTCTGTACCATCCGCTAAGGTACAGTCAACTTCTGTAACAGTCACACCCTCATCAAATTCTTCGATTGCCGTATGGTCATCTTGGGCAAGGCTAACTACACTCATAGCAAAGAGTATGACCAACACCGTACTAATTTTGAAAATTTGTTTCATAGTTTTCTCCTATATATATCGAACATCGCTTATTTCTTGTTCTATCAGGTAATTCTCGGCAATCTCTAACTAGGCTTATTGTCCAGGAGCACCGCCGAGTGCGTCCTGTAAGTCTTCTACAGTGATACCCAGTTCTTCGGCTGCTGTTTCGAAGTTCGGTGGTTGACCCAGTGCATCTTGTAGTGCTTGCTCTGTCACACCTAGTTGTTCGGCTGCGGCAGAAAAATCGGGTTGATTTTGTCCTTGTCCGCCCCGTTCTTGCCCACCTTCTGTGCTTTCGGTTTCATTGGCTGAACCAATGCCTGAGTCTGCGGTAGTTACAAAGTTATCTTCTGCGACGACTCCAACAAGGCAATTCGGTAAGTTTGGGAAATCAAGCGTGGAATGATAATGATATTCGCCGTCTTCATTATCTGGAGTCGGTCCAACATGCCCATTACATTCATCTAAATCTTCGGCAAGGCTACCATCGGGTTCAGCACTCCCATAGATTGGATAGCCATCATAGGCATATGCAAACAAAGCACTCGCCGATTGCTCAAGATGACAATGTGCCTCTTCTAAACCTTCATATTCAAAGCTAGAGTCAATATCACCTGCTGTTGCGTGCCAATGATACCAACCCCCCGGATCCATGTGTCCACCACACTCATCAAGCGCAGGCATATTTCCTGTTGTAAAAAAAGACGGTGCATCCGCAAATATCGGAACACCATCAATGCCAATACCCACCTGTGCGACATTACCCAAATTGGTTGGGGTATCTGCTAAGACAGGTTCTATTGGAATAAGCGCAGTGATAATGACTTCTTCATGGACTGTATGTAGTACACAGCTATGCGTATCACCAATGTCACCGGGTGCTGGTGGAGGATCATCTACAGCAATGTTGATATTGCCTTCGTCATCAAAAAATGTATACCCCTGCTCGTCTAGCATCATGAAGAACTCACGATTCATGAGATAAAGTCCGGGATTCTCGCCATCCCACTCCCAAATACCATCAGTATCATCAAGTGTTTCTGGACAGAAGGGACCAATCTCAAAAACGGGAATGGAGGTACTTTCAGTTTGATAGCATGTGGTTTCAGTGCCATCAGTCAACGTACAGTCAACTTCAGTTACCGTCACGCCGTCACTAAAATCTTCAATTGCATCGTGGTCATCATGGGCATGGACAACTAGGTTAATACACACGGTCATTACTGCTATCACAGCAACAAAAACAGTTCTTTTCATACGTCTCTCCATTGGTTAATGTTTCCATCGTGCTTATTCTCGTCAAAGAATGTGCAGAACTTGTGCAGATGGTGTGCAGAATATGCAGATTTAAACTACTCTCTTTTATGCTCCAGAAATCACATCAGGTGCATGGTGAATACTCCGATCTTCAACATGTAGTGAAACCGAGTTTAAACTCATGTCCCTGATCAGTTCTGACTTTGCTCACACAAAACTGAATTAGGATTCCATAAAAAGAAGATAGATTGCTGATATTAAGCAAATCTAATTTGAGCATTCAAGAAATGTGCATATAAGCTTTATTCTGGTTGGTGTTTAAGTCCGAATATTAGACTAGAAGGTGGAAGCCTATGAACTAACTTGTCTCTATGCTGGTAATACCCTAAAATAATGAGAGGTATTGTTTTTAAATGGGGCGATCTCCCCCAAACTTGGTAGATATGAAGTAATCAGGAGAAAGCCAATTGTAACCTGACCCCGTTTGAGATTGATGAACAGCTTATGGTAAGGACTATATACCGAACCTAATTGTTCTCTTTAACGTATTGAGGATTCTCAAATGGCTAATATTTAACTGAAGCTTTAGCAAATACTTCTTTGAAAATCGAAAATTCGTCTGGCTCGGGAAAATGACAACAAACAATTGGCAACTACTTTGGCAAGAATCCCAGACAAATCCCCACAAACGTGTTGTTATCGCGCTATTGTTGTTTAATGGCTTAAGCATAGTACAAATCGAAAATTTATCTGACGCAGTAATTGACATTTCAGGTGGCTGGATTACTACTCATAATAATGAAACATTTCCACTTGTTTCATATTCTATGGATGCTCTCATATCATTATCTGATACAGGTCAACAACTAGTTTCGAGTGAATTAAATCAAGCCATTGAGGATTTGAGACCATTAGAATCAGAGGCACAGCGTCGGCTTGCTGGGGCAATCTGGATTATGGATAAAGACCTCAAGCAAACGATAGAATTCACAGGTAATAACGAAACACCCATTCTTCCCTTACGCTATGTGTTCCCATTTTCGATTGCGACACAACTCCAAGCAGGCGAACAATCAGACACTGCAATCCATGCCCGCGATACCCTCCAAAATGCATCAGATTGGTTGTTTGAACAATCACTCTCGGCAGATATATCGTTCGTTGAGCGAATCATTCGATTATTGCAAAAAGGTAATCTCGTTTTTATGGTCGTGAGTACAGGGGTAAATGGGTTAAACCTCATCCATAATGTGCTAATGGGTCGTTTATTATCGCCAGCAGATTATAGTCAATTGACATTTATTATCACTTTACAATTGTTGATTGGTCTTTTACCAACTATTTTGCAAACGATTGTTGCTAGATTTACTGCTCGCTACCATGCACAAGATGATCCCTCACTGATGGATGCCATACGCCAGCGGATGGGACGTATCGGATGGATAGCTGGAATATTGATAGGTGTTGTGTTATTGGTGCTCTCGCCGTTGATGGTAACAATATTTCAACTGAATTCGATTGGCTTATTGCTCCCTGTAATTATCTTTGTTCCATTTTTTGTGCGAATGGGTGTTGATCGAGGCTTATTGCAGGGGATCGAAGGTTATTTTTGGCTCAGTAGTGCGTATTTATCTGAAGCCGTTATCCGCTTGGGTGTTGGTGTATTGTTGTGCTACGTGCTATTAAGTGTTGGCAGAAGCCTTGATGGAGCAATTTGGGGGCTGGCACAGTCGATGATTGTGACATGGTTTATCAGTTGGTTAGCAATTCGTCATTTCATAAACCATAAGAAAATATCCGAAGCAAAACAAGTTAACGATCAGCAACAAGAATGGATTCACCTCGGATGGATAACGGGGCTTGCCTTGATCGGACAAATGATGATTACCAATAGTGATTTTCTTCTGGTGAAAAATTTCTTCTCACCAGAGGATGCAGGTTTATACGCGGCAGTTAGTGTGTTGGGTCGTATCGTATATTTTGGTGCGCTGCCATTGACGATTGTGCTTGTACCATTGATCGCCCGCAGGCAAGCCCTCAATATACCAACCCGTCCGATTCTGGTCTTGCTCGTTGGTGGGGGAATTGGTGTTTGTAGTTTATTAATTTTGATTGCTCTGATTTTTGCGCCGAATGTGTTAGGCTTATTATATGGTGATGTCTACGTAGGCGCAGCAGATTTACTTGCACCATATGCACTAGCTGCATCGTTATATACATTGACCAACCTCGTCATTACGTATCAACTTGCATTAGGACGTGGTGGTGAAACATGGTTACCAATTATTGCAGGTGTTGCACAAATTGTACTGGTAGTCTTATTTCATGATTCATTGATACAGGTCATTACCATTCAGATTGTACTAATGAGTGTTTTATTTGTCGTCGTGTTATGGCGCGTATTACGACACACCTCATCATTGGCTATCCCTTCGGATACGATACAAGAGTCGGTAAATTAACCTATGGATACTCAACTTGATAAATGGTTTGTTCGGTATCGTTGGCTTATTATTGCAATGGTCATCACCTTGATATTTCATGGGGCGCTATTGCTATCAGGCACATACCAGCGGACATATGATGCTTATGTTCATATCTTTTTTGCCGATCATTATGCCCGTTCGTGGTGGAATCCATGGGAGCCCCGTTGGTATACAGGCTTTACCATGGTGAGTTATCCTCCACTTACCCACCAACTGACAGCACTTATCTCTAAATTCGCGAGTTTACCAACGGGCTTTATGACGGTAATGCTTGTATCAACGCTGACCTCTACCTTAGGTATTTATCGCTTTAGTCGCTTATGGGTCGGTGAACGTCCAGCAATGTACGCTGCATTACTGGCATCAGTCAGTAGTAGCATTGCCGAAACCGTTCATGTATTTGGACAGTTACCGACAATGTTTGTGATTGGGGTGATGCTCAATGCCTTACCTTTTGTTTGGCGATGGGTGGACGACGCCGATACAATTTCCCTATTTCGGGGATGGGCATTATTAATGGTTGCGGCAGCGGGCCACCATGTCACAACATTATTTGGGATGGTCTTTTTTAGCGGTCCAATTTTAGCAACAATCTTATTACAAAAGTTCCGAACTCCACACCCAAACGAAGACCATTATGAAGGTGAAAAACTTAGCTTAAAGCAAATTCGACATCTAATAAAACAGCGTATCATACGTACGGCCCCATCGTTCTTCCGTTGTGGTGTTTTTGGTGTGGGGTTAATTTTAATCTTAGTTATCACCGTGTTGCCATATTGGTTATGGAGTAAAAGTGACCCGATTACACAGATTACGATTCCACATGCAAGTCGTGATAGTTTTATTGAAAATGCACCTGCTGGATTGATGTTCTTCTTTATCCCGTGGGGTGTTTTGCTGGTCATCTTACCCTATGCATTTTATAAGGGATTTGGCACATCCAACTGGATACTTGCGTCGTCGCTAGCCCTTATGTCCTTACTGGGTACGGGTGGAACAACCCCTATTCCTGCGATGTTATTAAAAGGCGCGTTTTATATCCTGACGCTTGATCGTTTTACATTCTGGGCAACAATTGTCATCTTACCGTTTGCAGGTTTGTTTTTTGAAAGTCTCATCCATGGGCGATTAGGGCAATGGATTATTGCACATTTTGGTAATGTGTGGCGCATTGGGCTACTCAGCGGATTAATTATTGCGTTCATTACGGTGGCTGTCTTTACCGCTAATCTAACCCAGTATCGCAAATTCCAACCTGCATCTGTCAATATGACACCAATTGTTGAATTTTTGGCTAAAGATAATCATGATCGCTGGCGATACCTAACACTAGGATTTGGCGACCAGATCGCATGGTTGAGTGCCCAAACAACGGCTCTAAATATTGAAGGGAATTATCACAGCGCACGTCGTTTACCAGAACTTACAAGCACACCAATAGAACGCCTAGATGGCGCAAAATATACAAGCATTCCGGGCTTGGGGAGCTTACAAGCCTTTTTGACTAACCCGCAAAAGTATAATCTCAAATATGTTTTTGTTAATGATGACTTCTACGAACCGTTACTGTTCTTTGCAGGGTGGCATAATCTAGGGAAATTAGAAAATGATGTACAAGTCTGGGAACGCGCTGATGTTTCCCCCTTACCTGCTTCGATTCCTGTACAAGTTTATCCTGCATGGCAACGATGGATGTGGGGGGCACTCCCGGTTGGTAGCTTATTTGTGTCCTTAGTGGTTTTCGTCTTCACAGGTATCATCATACCCAAATTCAACTTACATCTAAACCGTATCCCAATTATCCGATGGATTATGAATCGGTGGTTGATTCGCTTCTGGTTAATAGATGATGATAGCCGTGAACCACAGCCTGCAAGCGAAGATTGGCAATTATGGAAGAATATTACTCGGCGTATCGTCCCCGAAATTCGATTAGTACCGTTACCCAGACGGGCTATCTATGGCATTTTGTTAATTGTCGTTATCAGTTCTGGGATGGTATTAGCTTTTCGGCAACTACGTCAAGCAACCGTATCTCCCGAAGCGATCGTCCTCAATTATTATGATGCACTCGATTTTAAGCAATTTACCAACAGTTATACTTATTTGTATACCGACCTGACACAAGCAGAATATCTGCGTTGGTTATCCTTGCAAGGTGGGATCCTAGCATCATTTGCCAAGTTGGAAAATTTATTTATTGATGTTACCCCCAATGACGATGACAGTCTAACCGCCAATGTCACCGCCGAGTGGTTGACTGCCTTGGGCACTTATCCGATTGATGAGACATGGCAACTGGTACAACACGAAGGCAATTGGCGATTGATGCTGGATGTTGATCCACCCCCACCACCCCGCGAGACAATTATTACAAGATCAAATGTCGAATTATTTATTGACCTACCATTAAGCACATTAGATGATACAGCACTCAATCGTGGCGTACTCGATAGAGCCTTGTTAAGTGTAAGTCCTGTAAAAATAGTGTATGTTGAAGATGTCCCGATTGGATTTGCACCTGAGCCATATGACGAAGGGCGTATTGAAGGGCGGTTCACAGGTTTAATTAGTGTTGTCGGCGCGGTCACTAATCATTCATCTAGTCCAGCCCATGTAACGATTACTGCAACGCTTCGCAATAAAGAAGGTGTCCGTATTGCAGAAACAAATGTTATGGATATGATGCTTCATCAGTTGTGGTCACAAGAAACAACACCTTTCAGGGTCGATTTTGCTGGCGCGGATGCCGTCAATATTCTTGATATTACAGATATAGCATCTGTCGATTTGATTGTACGTGGCCTCCCTACCTCCCATAATCTAGATCGTCCACTGACCGTTTTAGATTCGCATACCCTCTATAATGCAGGTCTCAAGATGATGGATATTCCCCGTATTTTAATCACTACAAGTGATAAAAACGGTGAGGTCACATGGGTTGAAGGCATTTACTTAAGGCAGGCGATTGCCCCTGGTAAAACGCTGGAATTTGAATTGCCCGAACCACCTGAAATCGTCAACCTCGATTTGCCGATCACCATTACAGGGCCACGGTTGCTTGATTGGCAAGATACTGTCCCAGAAATCCTAGTCTACGGGTACAGTCGATGAAACGCCTACTCTTATTGTTTGCATTCATGCTTGCCGCGATATTCGGAATCTTGTATGTACTTTCGGGTTCAGAGTCCGATTCCGAAGGCATTATTCTGGAAAGCAAGGAAACTATTTATGCGGGCGATGAATGGTTATTATCTCTGACAATTGATGATGCAAGTGCAGGTGATACCGTTGACGTGACTTTACTCAATGGATTGCAAACCTTCAATGAATCTTTGGTACTGGGAACGGGTGGGGTTGCAGTCTGGAAGATTCCGGAAGGACAAATAATACAAGCAGGTGAAAGCCTAATCATTGTACAATTTAATGATAAGGTTGTTAAAAGATCACTTACGATACAAGCGGGTAAGCCAACTGAAGGTGTATTATTTACAAGTGTAAATGCTCTACCTGCCTATGGTGAAGGATCAGCAACTGTGATGTTTTTGGCACAAGATGAATGGGGGAATATCCCCTCTGTATCCCGACCATTATATTTAAATATACGCTACCCCGATGGGAGTCCACCTCAAAAAGAAGTCCTTACCTATCATGATGGAATAGGGCGATTTTATCTCAATAGTCAAGGGCAGTCAGGTCGCATTCGTTTGGCAGTTGATCAAGGTTTAATTTCGACAGATTTAGAATTAACACAAACGGCTGGAGCTCCAAATCGTATCAATTTAGCAATCACTCCAGACTGCGTATTAAATGATGGACGCGATGTAATAACCTTAAAAGCCGATGTAAGCGACCAAAATCAGTATCCAGTTGCCAATGGAACATTTGTGACGTTTCTCTGGTCAGGTGGACTAGGTTATGGGCGGACAAATGACGGAACAGCAACCTTAACCATACCGGCACCTAATGAAATCGGATATAGATTATACCGAGCCTCCACAGGTAGTGTACTGTCTAAATCCGTATCTATACAGGTTACTGGAGATAGTTGTTCATGAGCCGTAAAGCGCGGATTAAGTTTGGAATATTTTTAGTCGGATTAGCGATGATGCTGGTGGCAGGGGCAGTTGGTTTTGCATCGTTATCGAGCTTTATCGCATATTTCCAACAGGGCGCAGACCCGGCATCAATTTTTCGTGGACATACCCTAATCATTCCGCAAACTGACCAAGCCCGTTGGTTACCTAGCCGTGAATTAGATGGTATAGAGCCCAAACAAAGTGAACGTGAAGCAATAATAACTGCTTATTGGCAAGCGTGGCTATCTTTAGAACGTGCTTATTTGACAGGTAACATAGATGATCTTAAAACATATTGGGCAGGATCAGCATATGATTTTGCAGTTTCAAGTGTTTCACTTGATACGCTAAAAGACTTTGCAACGATGGATCACAAATTGGAACTCACTTTTTACAGTGATGATGGTAGCGTCATCGCACTACAAGATAGCTTATTCTCCATAACACAAACCATCCATCAAACAGATATAACAGCAAGAGTTTCAGCAACAGTAGTGATGACACTTGATCAGGGTTTCTGGCGTATTCGCCAAATCACAATGTCATTTTAGTGACATTACTCCTATCATAATATAATATTAATCATTTTTAAATCCGATTCTCTTTCTTAAGGTTGCGTATACTTTTTTAATGCTACTATACATATAACGAATGCAATAATTTGGGGCATGGAAAAAGATAATGAATCAGAAAACGGGAAAAGCTGATATTCATATTCATATTATCTTCTCTGATAGATTGATGTCCCCAGAAGCATTAGTTAAATTTGTTCTGTTTGAGACTAATCTAAATGTTATCGCTGTCACAGATCGTGATACTATTGCCAGTGCACATATTACACAAGCCTATGTTGACGACTTCAAAAGCACTTTCCAACCACTAGACATTATTGTTGGTATAAAAGTCACATCCGCAGATGGTGATATTCTCGCACTATTTATAAAAGATGATATTCCATCGGGCTTATCTGCCACCGAAACAGTTGATCTCATTCATCAGCAATGCGGATTAGCAATTGCCGCTCATCCCTTTTCCCCTTCACCCTTATTACTCCGCATTGATGGTATGAAAGGTGCGCAAAGATTGACTAAATCCGTGCCATATGATGGAGTTGAGGTTCGTAACGGAATGCCTACTGAATTATTCTCCAATTGGATTACCACCTATCAGAGTCAGCGTGAGGAGAATCGTACAGAAACAAATATTAGTGATGGGCATATTTATAGTCCATTTTTGATTACTCGTTTGATTTGTGACTGGTTTTCTCGTCAAATCCCTGTTTACAAACTACCTACGAACATCGCACCTGCCCCCTTATGTCAAAACCTGTAGGAAACTAGAGGAATACAATAATGCTACAACGCCCTACCTTTCGCTCAACTGGATTACCCTTAGGACTTGCTGTAATCGCGTTAATTGTCCTCAATCTTGGTTTGTATACCCGACTCGTAGCCCTACCTGAACAGGTTGTTTTTGAAATTCCATATTTTGAAGACTTCGCGACACTCACAACGAATCCCTATGATGAATTTGGAGGAGATTGGGAAATTCGCGATGAAACGCTGGTACAACTCAGCACTGATGGCTTTGATCTAACAACCTATATCCCTCTAGCATTAGCTCCTGAGCAAATTTATGTCTACGAAACAAAGATAAAGTTCTTAGGTGGCACGATGGGAGGCGGTGTATTATTTAATGCACAACAAACGACTAGCCGTCAAAAAAGCCATATGGTGCGTTTCAATGTTGATCAAGATCAACTCTGGATGATTTATGGCTATTTTGGTGATGATAGCGATTTTATAGGACAAGGTAGCATCCTATTAGCTATAACACCCGAAAATGTTGATCAACATCGTTTG
>Ga0070728_10005549_pt1 | contig 12386 bp, 10 predicted proteins | sample tdDd471_FD_66723 | JGI IMG/M metagenome (GOLD analysis project Ga0070728, IMG submission 66723) | Marine sediment microbial communities from the Atlantic coast under amendment with organic carbon and nitrate - tdDd47.1 | ecosystem: Environmental > Aquatic > Marine > Coastal > Sediment | place...
CCGCATCCCTACGCCACGTTCACGGACGCGATCTCGCTGTCGAAGAACCCGGCCGAGATGGAACTGGGCAAGTCCTACATCAACTGCACCGAGGACACGGCGCTGCCGCAAAGCCTCGGCTGGCACCCGCGCCTGTCGGAAAAGCTCGGGCTCTACCGGCTGGTGCAGATCCCCGGCAGCCACGAAACCTGCTTCTCCAACCCGGCGCTGCTGGCGCAGGCGATCATGGATGCGGGACGGGACTGAGCGGTTTAGCCCCAGCGGCGTCCGGATAGCTCCTCACGCGATATCTGTAAGGGACCGCCCTTAAGTCCGTCGCGTCCCGAAGGGACTGCGACGGACGCAGGCCGCAAGCGCGGCCCGGCGCCCCTGCGCCGCGCCCGTGCAGGCCAGCCCGCCGTTGGCGGGCGATACGGCCGTGAACGAAAAACCTAACAGCCGTCACGCATTCGCCGCGGCAAGCCGCTCGGCCCGCTGCCGCTGCACCTCCTGGCGCTTCAGGCCGACGGAAGCGACGATCACGCCGGCGGTCACCAGGGCAATGAGGACGGTGCAGACGGCGTTGATCTCCGGCGTCACCCCGAGCCGCACCTGGCTGTAGATCTTCATCGGCAGGGTGTCGGCGCCGGGGCCGGTGGTGAAGCTGGCGATCACCAGGTCGTCGAGCGACATGGTGAAGCCCAGCACCCAGCCCGAGATCACGGCAGGCGCGATCACCGGCAGGGTGACGGTGAGGAATGCCCTGAGCGGCGGGCAGCCGAGATCGAGCGCCGCCTCCTCGAGGCTGCGGTCGAAGGTCATCAGCCGCGACTGCACCACCACCGCGACGAAGCACATGGAAAAGGTGATATGGGCGAGCGTCACCGTCCAGAAGCCGCGCTCGAAATTGACGGCGACGAACAGCAGCAGCAGCGACAGGCCCATGATCACGTCTGGCATGACCAGCGGCGCGTAGATCATGCCCGAAAACAGCATCGATCCCCGGAAGCGGCCCTGGCGGACCAGCACGATGGCGGCGAGCGTGCCCAGCACGGTCGCCACCGACGCCGACAGGAGCCCGACCCGGATGGTCACCCAGGCGGCGTCCATCAGGCCTTGGTTCGACAGCATCTCCACGTACCATTTGGTCGAAAAGCCGCCCCACACGGTTACCAGCTTGCTCTTGTTGAAGGAGAAGATGACCAGCAGCACGATCGGCAGGTAGAGGAAGGCGAAGCCGAGGGTCAGCGCGGTGAGGTTGAACCAGGACATGCGGCGGTTCATGACGTCATCCCCCCTTCTCCGCCATCTTTTCCTGGTGGTTGCGGAACAGAACGATCGGCACCACCAGCAGCAAGAGAAGCACGACCGCCACGGCGCTCGCCACCGGCCAGTCGCGGTTGCTGAAGAATTCGGCCCACAGCGTCTTGCCGATCATCAGGGTTTCCGAGCCGCCGAGAAGGTCGGGGATGACGAACTCGCCCACCGCGGGGATGAAGACCAGAAAGCAGCCGGCGACCACACCGGGCAGCGACAGCGGGAAGGTCACCTTCCAGAACGCCTTGAACGGCGGGCAGCCGAGATCCTCGGCCGCCTCCAGCAGGCTCTCGTCCATCTTCTCGAGCGCCGAGTAGAGCGGCAGCACCATGAAGGGAAGGTAGGAATAGACGATGCCGATATAGACCGCGGTATTGGTGTTGTGGATGATCAGCGGCTGGTCGATCACCCCCATCGACATGAGAAGCTGGTTCAGCAGTCCCGCCTTCTTGAGGATGCCGATCCAGGCATAGACCCGGATCAGGAAGCTGGTCCAGAACGGCAGGATCACCAGCATCAGCAGCATCGGCCGCCATTGCCGCGGCGCGCGGGCCATGCCGTAGGCGATCGGGTAGCCGAGGGCGAGGGTCATGGCGGTGGAGACCAGCGCCACCCAGATGCTCGACAGATAGGCGCGATAGTAGAGCGGATCGCCCGCGAGCCAGACGTAGTTGGAGAAGGAAAACTGTTTGATCTTCTCCCAGATGCCGGCGAGCCCGTCGGTGATGGCGAAGGCCGGCAGATAGGGCGGACGGGCGAATTCGGTCTGCGACAGCGAGATCTTGAAGACGATCAGGAAGGGGATGAGGAACAGGATCAGCAGCCACAGATAGGGGATGCCGATCAGCAGCAACCTGCCCCAGGCCGGCCGTCCCGCCGTCTTCGCCGCCCTGCTTCGCCCTGCGAGACTCCCCCGTGTCGAGCTCATTGGGTCAGCACCAGGCCGTGGTCCGGGCGCCAGCTCAGCCAGACCTTGTCCTCCCAGCTGATCGGATCCTCGACAATGCGCTCCCTGTTGGTCCTGGTGGCGCGGATGGTCTCGCCGGTGTCGAGCCGAACGTGATAGATCGACACGTCGCCGAGATAGCCGATGTCCCAGACCTCGCCGGGCACGGCGTTGACCGAGACGTCCTCGGGGGCGGCGGAGGAGATGTTCACCTTCTCCGGGCGGATGGCGAACCAGGCGGTGCTGTCGGCCGCAACCTCGATATCCTGGCGCACGGTAAGATCGGCCTTCGCCGCCTTGGCCTTGAGGCGGACGAGGCCGCCGTCATTGCCGGTCACCGTGCTCTCGATGACGTTGATGTCGCCGATGAAGTCGGCGACATAGCGGCTGATCGGCTGTTCGTAGATCTCGGCCGGCGGCGCCACCTGGATCATCTGGCCGTGGTCCATCACGGCGATCCGGTCGGCGACCGTCATCGCCTCCTCCTGGTCGTGGGTGACGATCAGGAAGGTCATGCCGAGTTCCTGTTGCAGGTCCATCAGCTCGAACTGGGTCTCCTCGCGCAGCTTGCGGTCGAGGGCGCCGAGCGGCTCGTCCAGCAGCAGCACCTTGGGGCGCTTGGCCAGCGAGCGGGCGAGCGCCACCCGCTGCTTCTGGCCACCGCTCAACTGGTGCGGCTTGCGCCGGGCGAAAGGTTCGAGCTTGACCATCGCCAGCATCTCGCCGACCCGCTCGGCGATCTCGGCCTTGGGCATGCCGTCCTGCTTGAGGCCGAAGGCGATGTTCTTCTCCACCGTCAGGTGGGGGAACAGCGCGTAGGACTGGAACATCATGTTGACCGGCCGCCGATAGGCCGGAATGCCCGACAGCTCGGCGCCGTCGAGCAGAAGCTCGCCGGAGGTCGGTTGCTCGAAGCCGGCCAGCATCCGCATGATGGTGGTCTTGCCGCAGCCCGAGGGCCCGAGAAGGGCGAAGAATTCGCGTTCGTAGATCCTGATCGACAGGTCGTCGACCGCCGTGAACTCACCGAACTTCTTGGTGACGTTGCGAAATTCGATGAACGGTTTGGCCGCGGGGTCGTCCCAGGGCGCAAATCCCGAGCGTATCGGTCCAAGCGGTATCTTGGCCAAGGTCGCCTCCCAGCCGGGGTTGCCTCAATCCGGTTCGGGGGGACCCGCGCGGGGAGCGTCTCACGATACGCCCGCTCCGCGCGGGGCCTGTTCGAACGGGCCTACTGGCCGGTCTTCACCCGGGTCCAGGCGCGATTGACGATCCGCTGAATCTTGTTCGGATAGGGGGTCGTCGTATAGAGCCGCGCCATGGTTTCGGCGTCCGGATAGATCGCCGGATCCTCGATGAGGTCCTTCTCGAGCAGCTTCTGCGAGGCGAGATTGCCGTTTGCGTAGTAGACGTAATTGGTCGACTTGGCGATGTTCTCCGGCTTCATCATGAAGTTGATGAACTTGTGGGCGCCGTCGGGATTCTTCGATTCCTTCGGGATGACCATCATGTCGAACCACATCAACGCGCCTTCCTTGGGGATGGAATAGCCGACCGTGACGCCGTTCTTGGCCTTGTCGGCGGCATCGCGCGCCTGGAAGACGTCGCCGGACCAGCCAACGGCCAGGCAGATGTCGCCGTTGCCGAGCGCGGAGATGTATTCGGAGGAATGGAACTTCAGGATATAGGGCCGGACCTTGGCGACCAGATCGGCGGCCTTCTCGAGGTCGGCCGGCTCATGGCTGTCGGGATTGAGGCCGAGATAGTTCAGCGCCGCCGGGAACAGCTCGTCGGCGGTGTCGAGGACGTGGACGCCGCAATCCTTGAACTTGGAAATGATATTCGGATCGAAGATCATCGCCCAGGAATTGAGCGGCGCGTCGGGCATGCGCTTCTTGATCTGCTCGACATTGTAGCCGATGCCGGTGGTGCCCCACATGTAGTTGACCGCATAGAGGTTGTCGGGGTCGTAGGCCTGGACCCGCTTCATGATCTCGGGCCACATGTGTTTCAGGTTGGGCAGCTTCGACTTGTCGAGCTTCTGGTAGATGCCGGCCTTGATCTGGCGGGACATGTTGCTGGCCGTGGGAACGACCACGTCGTAGTTCGACTTGCCGGCGAGCAGCTTGGCCTCGAGGGTCTCGTTGGAATCGTAGGTCGAGTAGTTGATCTTGATTCCGGTTTCCTTGGTGAACTGCTCCAACAGCGACTCGTCGATATAGTCGGACCAGTTGTAGACGTTGAGGACGTTGTCCTCCGCCTTGGCCGCCATCGAGACCGCAAGGGCCGCGGCGGCGATGGTCGGGATCAGATAATGACGCATGTTCTCCTCCAACTCCTGTCAGGGGCACCCCGTGGATTTGGTTCGGGATGCCGGTGAAAAGACCGGAAGCCATATGGCCTTTGGCAACGTTTCGGGCTGTTACCCGGCACCAGGCACCGGTCGATAGTCTCCCTTCTTGAAATTCGTAAGGCTTTTTGTCGGTCAAAGATAGGTTTCGTATTCCAGTGGTGAAATCTCCCGCTCGAAGGCGGCGCGCTCGGCGGCCTTGACCGCGGCGAACATCTCCACATAGCGGGCTCCGAGCAGCTCGACCGCGAAGCGTGACGCGGCGAAGCGATCAAGCGCGTCGGCCATGCGCGACGGCAGAACCTCTCCGGGCGCGTCATAGGCGTTGCCGTCGACCGGCTGGGGGGCCGCCCGGCCGCGTTCGAGCCCGGCGCGCATGCCGCCGAGAATGGCGGCGAGCACAAGATAGGGATTGGCGTCGGCGCCGGAAATGCGGTGTTCGAGCCGGCGGCCGGGGCCGGTGGCGTGGGGCACCCGTACCGCCACAGAACGGTTGTCGTGGCCCCAGCTCGCCCGGGTCGGCGCGTAGGAGCCCGGGATCAGCCGCCGGTAGCCGTTCCAGGTGCCGACGAACAGGGCGGTGCAGTCGGCCATGGTGTCGAGGAGCCCCGCGGCCGCGGCGGAAAGCCGGGCTTCGCCGGCTCCGGGATTGGCGAAGATGTTGCGTCCGTCGCGACCGATGAGGCTCGCGTGGACATGCATGCCGTTGCCTGGGAAATCGGCGAAAGGCTTGGCCATGAAGCTCGCCCGGTAGCCGTGCGAGCGCGCCACGCCGGCGATCAGCCGGCGCAGCAGCACCGCCTGGTCGGCGGCGGCGAGCGGATCGGCGCGATGGGTGAGATTGACCTCGAACTGGCCCGGCGAGGCTTCCGAGACGATGGTGTCGACCGGCAGCTCCTGCCCGGCCGCCGCCAGACGGATCGCCTCGAACAGGGCGTCGAAGCGGTCGAGTTCGTCCATCGAGTACATGTTCTGCCGGTCGGGACCGGTGCCAGACACCTCCGGCCGCACTCCCTCGCCGTCGTCGCGGACCAGATAGAATTCGAGCTCGAAGGCGGTGACCGCGGTCAGCCCGTCGGCGGCGAGACGGCCGACCACGTCCGCCAGCCGGTGGCGGGCGTCGCCCCAGAACGGGGTACCGTCCGGCTCGTGCATGGTGACCAGAACCTGCGCCGCCTCCCCGTCCGACCAGGGAACCGGGAACAGCGTGCCGGGAACCGGCAGGCAGACGCCGTCGAGATCGCCGGAGTCCAGATGCAGGCCGGTTTCCGCCACCTCGCGGCCCCAGCAGTCGATGCCGAACACCGAAAACGGCATGGCGAAGCCGCCGCGCCCGAGCTTGCCGAGCGAGGACGCCGGTAGCCGCTTGCCGCGCATCAGGCCGTTGGTGTCGGGCAGCAGCACGTCGATCCGCTCGACGCCCGGATGCGCGGCCAGGAACCGGTCGGCTTCGGGGCTGTCCGTCGCAGGTCGGGGGACGGGTCCGGGGGAGTCGTCGGCGCGCTGATCCATGCGGGCGTCAGGTAGGGGTTGAACAATTCGGCAATTGTGATCACAATTAGGAAGAGAGTCAAGCTTGGGTGAAGGCCGGGCACCCGACCGAAACCCTGCCAGCAGGACCAGATGACCGCAATCGCCGAAAAAGAACCGACCGGTAAACCGGCGCCCGCCAGACGGGAGACCGTGCGCGACCGCGTCATGGAGCGGATGCGGTTCGCGCTGCTGACCGGGCGGATCGTGCCCGGCCGGGCCGAGACCCTGCGCGGGCTGGCGGAGGAATTCCGGGTGAGCCCGATGCCGGTGCGCGAGGCCGTGCACCGGCTGGCGGCCGAGGGAGCGCTCGAAATCCGCCCCAATGGCGGCCTGCACGTGCCGGCCATGGGGGAAGCGCGGCTGAGGGAGATCATCCGGGTCCGGACCCTGCTCGAACCGGAACTGGCCCGCATGGCGCTGCCGAACCTGACGGGAGAGGACGCGGCGACGCTTCGGGTGCTCGATACGACACTCGACCGGACCATCGCCGACGGCAATGTGGAAGACTACATGCGCTTCAACCACGCCTTCCACTTCCACCTCTACCAGGCGGCGGAAAGCGAGGTCATGCTGCCGCTGGTCGAAAGCGTCTGGCTGCAATTCGGACCGTTTATGCGGATGGTCGGCGGCCGGGTCGGAACCGCGCGCTTCGTCGACCGCCACAAGCAGGCGCTCGAGGCGATCGCCACGCGCGACTCCGAAGCGCTCGCCCATGCGATCCGCGACGACGTCGGCGACGGCATGGAAATGCTGGGGGCGAGCCTGTTCGGCTGGCCGTCCTCCGATACGGGCACGAACGGCGCTATCGTCGCGGAAGCGAATTGACGGTGACTTGACAGTGATCGGGAAATTGTGATCACAAAATAGAAGATCTGGATGGACCGATGGACAGCAACGACACCAAACACTGGACCGAAAGCGAAGAGGCGAGCCGCGGCGTCGCCGATATCGACGAGGCGCGCGACTGGCTGAGGGCGCGCGGCATCGAGGATATCGAGTGCATGGTTCCCGACCAGGCGGGCGTGCCGCGCGGCAAGATGATGCCGACGGGGAAGTTCTTCTCCGGCCCGGTGATGACCATGCCGAGCTCGATCTTCTGCCAGACCATCTCCGGCGACTATCCGCCCGAGGACGACACTTTCAGACACGATGCGACGGACAGCGACCTCTATTTCCGGGCCGACTTTTCGACCCTCGCAGTGGTGCCGTGGGAAACCGATCCGACCGCGCAGCTGATCCATGATGCCTATTCCCGCGACGGCGAGCCGGTGGAGATCGCGCCGCGGCAGGTGCTCAAGAAGGTACTGGCGCTCTATGCCGGGAAGGGCTGGAAGCCGGTGGTGGCGCCGGAGATCGAGTTCTATCTGGTCAAGCCCAACACCGATCCCGACTATCCGCTGGAACCGCCGATCGGCCGTTCCGGCCGCCCCGAGATCGGCCGGCAGTCCTATTCCATCGCCGCGATCAACGAGTTCGACGAGCTGATCGACGACATCTACGACTTCTCGGAGGCGCAGGGGTTGGAGATCGACACCCTGATCCACGAGGAGGGCGCGGCGCAGATGGAGATAAACCTGCGCCACGGCGACCCGCTGGTGCTGGCCGACCAGGTGTTCCTGTTCAAGCGCACCATCCGGGAAGCGGCGCTCAGGCACGACATGTACGCGACCTTCATGGCCAAGCCGATGTCTAGCGAACCGGGCTCGGCGATGCATATCCACCAATCGGTGGTCGACGCGGAAACCGGGCGGAACATCTTCTCCGGCCCTGATGGCGAAGCGACGCAGGCCTTCTATTCCTTCCTCGGCGGCCAGCAGGCCTATCTTCCCAATGCGCTCTGCGTGATGGCGCCCTACGTCAATTCCTATCGCCGGCTGACCCGCGACTCCTCGGCGCCGATCAATGCCCATTGGGGTTTCGACAACCGCACCGTCGGCCTGCGGGTTCCCGATTCCGGCCCGGAGGCCCGCCGGGTCGAAAACCGGGTGCCGTCCTCGGACGCCAATCCCTATCTCGCCATCGCCGCCTCGCTCGCCTGCGGCTATCTCGGCCTGACGAAGGGCCTGAAACCCGAGGAGCCGACCATCGGCTCGGCCCATGATCTGCCCTTCGGCCTGCCGCGCGGCCTGCTCGAAGCGGTCGCCCTGTTCAACGAGAGCCAGGACCTCGCCGAGGTGCTCGGGCCGGACTTCGTCGCCACCTATCAGGCGGTGAAACGGGAAGAATTCGAAACTTTCATGAGCGTCATCAGCGCCTGGGAGCGGGAATACCTGCTGCTCAACGTCTGAATCACGAGGATCACCAAATGCTGCAAAACCTCTCCACCGCCGACCTGCAGGCCATCGACGCCGCCCACCACCTGCATCCGTTCACCGACAACAAGGGCCTGGGCGCCGAGGGCGCGCGCATCATCGTGCGCGGCGAAGGGGTCTATCTGTGGGATTCCGAAGGCAACCGCATCCTCGACGGCATGGCCGGGCTGTGGTGCGTCAATGTCGGCTACGGGCGCAACGAGATCGCCGACGCCGTGTCCCGGCAGATGCGGGAGCTGCCCTATTACAACACCTTCTTCAAGACCACCCATCCGCCGGCGATCGAGCTGTCCGAACGGCTCGCCGAGGTCACGCCCGAGGGCTTCAACCGCGTGTTCTTCACCAACAGCGGTTCGGAATCGGTCGACACCGCCTTCCGCATGGTCCGCTACTACTGGATTGCGAAGGGCCGGCCGGAGAAACACGTCGTCATCTCGCGGCGCAATTCCTATCACGGCTCGACGCTCGCCTGTTCGAGCCTCGGCGGCAACACCGCGATGCACGCCCAGGACGGCGGCCCGATCCCCGGCATCCGCCACATCGCCCAGCCCTACTGGTTCGACGAGGGCGGCGACATGGACAAGGAAGAGTTCGGCCTCGCCGCGGCGCGCGAACTGGAAAAAGCGATCGAGGAGATCGGCGAAGACAAGGTCGCCGCCTTCATCGCCGAGCCGATCCAGGGCGCCGGCGGCGTGGTCATCCCGCCCGACAGCTATTGGCCCGAGATCCAGCGCATCTGCGACGAGCACGAGATCCTGCTGGTCGCCGACGAGGTGATCTGCGGCTTCGGGCGCACCGGCAAGTGGTTCGGCTCGGATACGTTCGGCATCCGTCCCGATCTGATGACCATGGCCAAGGGCCTGTCCTCTGGCTACCAGCCGATCGGCGGGGTGATGGTGTCGGACGGCTTCGCGCAGACGCTGATCGAGGAAGGCGGCGAGTTCTATCACGGCTTCACCTATTCGGGCCATCCGGCGGCCTGCGCCGCGGCGATCGCCAATCTCGACATCCTCCAGCGCGAGGGCATCGTCGAGAAGGTGGCGAGCGACACCGCGCCCTATCTGGCGGAGAAATGGGCGCGGATCGGCGAGCATCCGCTGGTCGGCGAGGCCCGGATCAAAGGCCTGGTCGGGGCGCTGGAACTGGTGCCGGCGAAGCCCGACCGGCGGCATTTCCCCGATCTCGGCAGCGCCGGAACCGTGTGCCGCGACATCTCGTTTAGCAACGGGCTGGTGATGCGGGCGGTGCGCGACGCCATGGTCGTCTCGCCGCCGCTGGTAATCTCCCGCGCCGAGATCGACGAGATGGCGGAGCTGATCTGGAAGACGCTCGACCAGACGCAGGCGGCATTGAAGGATCGCGGCTGGATGTGAGGCAATGAGCGCCGAAGCGCACGCGCCGTCCTATTACGCGGCGACCGCCAACGCATACGACCCGTTTCCGGTGCTCGATGCGCCGGTCGATGTCGACGTCTGCGTCATCGGCGGCGGCTTCACCGGGCTGTCGGCGGCACTGCACTTGCGCGAACGAGGCTTCTCGGTGGCGGTGCTCGAAGCGAACCGGGTCGGTTGGGGCGCGTCGGGCCGCAATGGCGGCCAGCTCCATACCGGCCAGCGGCGCGACCAGCAATGGCTGGAAAAGGAGATCGGCGAGGACGGGGCCTGCAAGATGTGGGCGCTCGGCCGCGAGGCGGTCGAGACCTTCAAGCGGCTGATCGCCGAGCACGACATCGCCTGCGACTATCGCGACGGACTGCTGCACGGCGTCCACAAGAAGGCCTGGCTCGACGATGAAAAGAGCCACGTCGAGCATCTGCAAAAGCGCTACGGCTACGACGCGATTCGATATCTCGACGCCGACGAGATCAACGCGGCGCTGGGGACGGACAGCTTTTATGGAGGCCACCGCGACGCGGAAGCCGGCCATGTGCATCCGCTCAACTATGCCATCGGTCTCGCCGAGGCGGCCCGCCGCGCCGGCGCGCAAATCTTCGAGGGAACGCGGGCGACCGGGCTCGACCGGTCAGGCGGGCTGACCGTTACGACCGAACGAGCACCGGTGAAGGCGAAATCGGTGGTGCTGGCGGGCAACGGCTATCTCAGGGGCCTCGACCGGACGGCCGACGCGGTGGTCATGCCGATCAACAATTTCGTCATCGGCACCGAGCCGATGAGCGACGAGCGGGTGGCGGCGACGATCCTCGGCCGCGAGGCCGCCAGCGACAGCCGCTTCGTGGTCAATTACTGGCGGATCACCAACGACAACCGGATGCTGTTCGGCGGCGGCGAGAACTATTCGCCGAATTTCCCGCGCGATATCTCCGGCTTCGTGCGGCCCTATATGCTGAAGCTCTATCCGGGTCTGGCCGATCTGAAGATCGATTATGCCTGGGGAGGGACGCTTGCGGTGACGGTGAAGCGGATGCCGTTCCTCAAGCGGCTCGACAGGCACGTCTATTACGCCGGCGGCTATTCCGGCCAGGGGGTCGGAACCGCGACCTTCGCCGGCAAGCTCCTCGCCGAGGCGATCGCGGGCGAGATGGAGCGCTTCGACGTGTTCGGCAAGGTCAGGCTGCCGAAATTCCGCGGCGGCGACCTGCTGCGCTACCCGACCCTGGTGCTGGCGATGACCTGGTTCGCGCTCAGGGACCGGCTGTAGGTCCTCAGATACACCGCCCGCCGTCGACCTCCAGCGCCACGCCGGTGAGGAAGTTCGCCTCGTCCGAGGCCAGGAACAGCGCCGCGTTGGCGATGTCGAGCGGCATGGACAGGCGGCCCATGGGGATCGTATCGCGGAACTTCTGCCGCATCTGAGGCGTGTCCTCGCCGAGGAACAGGCCGAGCATGCCGGTCTCGCCGGCGACCGGGCAGAGGCAGTTCACCCGGATGTTCTTCGGCGCCAGTTCCACCGCCATCGACTTGGTCGCGGTGATCGCCCAGCCCTTGGAGGAATTGTACCAGCACAGGTTCGGGCGCGGCCTGAGGCCGGCGGTCGAGGCGGTGGTAATGATCACCCCTCCCCCTTGCCTCTCCATCAGCGGCACGGCGAGCCGGGCGGCGAGATAGATCGCCTTGGCGTTGACCGCGAAGATGCGGTCGAAGTCCTCTTCCGACACCTCGTGCAGCGCGGTGGCGCGGTTGGAATAGCCGGCATTGTTGATCAGGATATCCATGCGACCGAACGCGCCGATCGCCTTGTCGACCATCGCCTTCGTGTCGTCGGCGCTCGAAACGTCGACCGCGATCGGCACCGCCGCCGCCCCGATCTCGCCCGCCACCCGTTCGGCGCCCTCGCCGTTGAGATCGGCGACGACGATCTTCGCGCCCTCCTCGGCGAACCGCTTCGCCATGCCCTCGCCGAACCCCGACGCCGCGCCGGTGATGACCGCTACCTTGCCTTCGAGCCGCACGTCTTCCCCCTGATTTGTTTTCGTTTATCCGTGATTGATGACGATGGTCTTGGCGGCCGAGAACTCGTAGAGGCCGTCGAAACCCTTCTCCCGGCCGTGGCCGGATTTCTTGAAGCCGCCGAAGGGCAACTCGATGCCGCCGCCGGCGCCGTAGGCGTTGATGTAGACCTGGCCGGAGCGCACCGCCTTCGCCACCCGCATGCCGCGGCCGCCGTCGCGGGTCCAGACGCCGGCTACGAGGCCGTAGTCGGTGTCGTTGGCGAGCCGGATCGCCTCCGCCTCGTCGGCGAAGGGAATGGCCGAAAGCACCGGGCCGAACACCTCGTCGCGGGCGAGTTCGTGATCGGTCGGAACCGGGCCATAAAGCTTCGGCGCGGCGTAGAAGCCGCCCGCCGGCACGTCCGGTGCGACGGAACCGCCGGCGAGGAGCTTGATGCCGGCGGCTTCCGCGCGCTGGTTGAAGCCGTTCACCCGGGCGAGCTGGCCGGAATTGATCACCGGGCCGAGATCGAGGTCGCGGTCGTGGGGGCCGGCGACCAG
>Ga0070728_10005552_pt1 | contig 12382 bp, 9 predicted proteins | sample tdDd471_FD_66723 | JGI IMG/M metagenome (GOLD analysis project Ga0070728, IMG submission 66723) | Marine sediment microbial communities from the Atlantic coast under amendment with organic carbon and nitrate - tdDd47.1 | ecosystem: Environmental > Aquatic > Marine > Coastal > Sediment | place...
TCGAAAACACTATCACCCCAGTAATGCCGTATTGTTTACATTTGGTGATATTCCTGCGGAAGATCATCACGAGAAGTTTCACGCGTATGCGCTGAGTCGTTTTAGCCAGGAAGATCACGGAATCGGTGTTAGTGATGAGAAGCGCTATTGTGCGCCGATCAGGGTTCGGGAGAACTACCCGATTGAAGAGGGCGAAACAACCGAACACAAGACGCATCTGGTTATGGCGTGGCTACTCGGCCATAGTTTTGATCTGGAGCAGAATCTTGAGGCGCACCTCCTGACAAACGTTTTGTTTGAAAACAGTGCTTCGCCGCTTCAGCGAGCGTTAGAAGTGTCCAAGCTTGGACATTCTCCTTCCCCGTTATGCGGTCTGGAAGATTCAAATCGAGAGATGGCTTTTTCCTGCGGGCTTGAAGGCGGTGATCCCGGTTCAGAGGATGCTTTTGAGGCCGAGATTTTGAGTGTCCTGGAAGAGGTGGCGGAAAAGGGGGTTGAGAAAGAGCGTCTCGATGCGGTTCTGCACCAGTTGGAGCTGAGCCAGCGAGAAATATCCGGAGACAGCTTTCCCTACGGTTTGCAACTGATTGTTGCTGCTCTGTCTCCCGCATTGCATGGCGGTGATCCGATTGCGCTTCTTGATCTGGAGCCCGTGCTGGAGAAGTTGCGAGAGCGGGTCAAGGATCCGGAATACTTCAAGTCACTTGTAAGAAAGCTGCTGCTGGACAATCCACATCGCGTTACCTTGACGATGAAGCCTGATGAGCAGTTCAATCGGGTCCGATCACAGCTCCTGGTCGATGAACTGGCACGCAAGAAAGCCGAGCTTTCGGAGGAGGATGCCCGTTTGATCGTGGAGCGTAGCCAGGCCCTCAAGGCCCGCCAGATGGCGAAAGATGATGAGTCGATTTTGCCGAAGGTGGGGATCGAGGATGTGCCGCTGCATTTGAATCTTCCGGACGGAAAAGCGTCGGAACATGGCGAAAGCATTACCTGTTATGTGCAGGGGACAAACGGTCTTGTCTATGAACAAATTATTGTCGATTTGCCTGATCTGTCCGAGAAACAGCGAGCGCTGCTGCCTGTTTATACCGGTGTTGTGACCGAACTGGGTGTTGGGGATCTGACCTATCTTGATGTCCAAAACCAGCAGTCGGCTTATTCGGGTGGGTTGTCTGCATTCACGAGCGTTAAGGGTGGTGTGGATGATGAGCAGCAGGTGAAGGGGGTGCTGGTTTTTTCCGGTAAAGCCCTGTCCCGTAATCATCAGAAATTGACTGATCTAATGTATGAACTGATCACAGATGTGCGCTTTGATGAACACGAGCGCTTACAGGAGCTGGTTGCCCAGATGCGTTCCCGGCGCGAACAGTCGATTACAAGCAATGGGCATGGCCTGGCTATGGGGATTGCATCAAGCTTGATGAGTCCTGCTGCACGAATGAGTTTTGAGTTGGGTGGTGTTGCCGGCATTAAGTCCCTGAAGGCGCTGGATGATAGCTTGAGTGATGATAAAAACCTGAAGGCACTGGCGACCGATCTGGCGGACTTGCATGCGCTTATTTCGCAAAGCTACAGGCAGTTTCTGGTGGTTGCTGAGACCGGAACGACAGAATTGGTGGCGGAATACATTGCCGAAACACATGGGCAATGTCCTGTTGGTGATCAAGGTGTGTTCAGCTTGTCTCCGGTTCGCGAGCAGGCTCGCCAGGCCTGGCTGACTTCTACGCAGGTTAATTTTTGTGCCAAGGCTTATCCTACCGTTCCCATCGGGCATGATGATGCACCAGCGCTCACGGTGCTGGGTGGTTTCTTGCGGAATGGTTTTCTGCACAGAGCGATTCGGGAGCAGGGGGGCGCTTATGGCGGGGGCGCAAATCAGGACTCAATGACAGCCTCGTTCCGGTTCTTCTCCTATCGAGATCCGCGTTTAACTGAAACACTTGATGATTTTGATGCAGCACTTGAGTGGCTCAAATCCGAACAGCATGACAGCGAGGATTTGGAACAGGCAATTTTGGGCGTCGTGTCCCAGATTGATAAACCCAGATCACCGGCGGGGGAGGCAAAGGGTGACTTTCACAGTCGCCTGTTTGGCAGAACAAAAGAGCAACGGGAACAGTTTCGAGCCAGAGTATTGCAGGTCACGTTGGATGATCTGATTCGTGTTACTGAGCAGTACCTGCGTCCCGACGTGGCCAGCATCGGTGTGATCTCAAGCTCGGCAAACAAGGGGAGTCTCGAAAAGCTGGGGCTGGAAATTCGGGAGATATAGCCGGTCGGGCTTGTTACCCGGAGACTGGCGCTCCGGGTTTTATGCATGTCGTACTGACGCTTATTAGCGGTATTAACAGCGCCGTTTGAGGTTGGCTTTGACCATAATTCGGGTGGCGATTTCTTCAACGGAGTAATGCGTTGTGTTCATAAATGGAATGCGTTCCCGCCGATACATCAATTCAACTTCTTCCACTTCATGATTGCACTGCTGCACGGATGAATAGCGAGAGTTTGGGCGCCTTTCGTTGCGAATCAACACCAGTCGGTCTGGCTCAATAGTCAGGCCGAAGAGTTTCTCTCTGTATGCCTTAATGCTGGCGGGCAATTTCTGGTCTTCGAGATCTTCTTCAGTGATCGGGTAGTTTGCCGCTTTAATGCCGTACTGCATGGCCAAATACAGACAGGTCGGTGTTTTGCCGCTTCTGGAAACGCCAATAAGAATAACGTCTGCTTGATCGTAATACTTGGTTCTGGCGCCATCATCGTTGTCGAGTGCGTAATTGATCGCGTCAATGCGCTGGTCATAGCGGCTGTTTTCGGTAATGCGTGTGCGACCGACATTGTAGGAAGACCGTGTTCCCAATTCCTGTTCAAGCGGCCCGAGAAAGGCGGCAAAAATATCAATCATGAAGCTGTTGCTGGTGGCGATGATATTTCGGATATGATCATCTACGATGGTGTCAAAAATGATCGCTTTCGCGCCGTCAATCCGTGTCGCCATGTTTATCTTGTCGACGGTTTCACGGGCTTTTTCTTCCGAGTCCACGTAGGGCAACGTCACTTTTTCAAATTCGAAGCTTTCAAATCGGGCCAATAAACTGACGCCCAATGCCTCTGAAGTTATTCCGGTTCCGTCAGAAATAAAAAAAGCAGTTCTTCGTGTTGTCATGGAATTGTCTGGATTCGCTCGCAAACTGTGATGATCGGATGTTTGGTATCTCTAGCCCGGTGTGCACTGAAAAATCGTATTAAAAAACCCGAGATTTAGGGTGGATAGGCCTACCAACTTATCAACTAAGCTAGCATAAAGTGTTATTATCCGCACTTATTTTGGAAGGGGCCGCTCGTGGTCTCCATGCGAACATCTTGGTGGGGAGAAAAATCTTGCAGGATTACATTATCTGGTTCGATAAGCTTGGTATGAATGATGTCGAGCGAGTAGGCGGTAAGAACGCGTCTTTGGGCGAAATGATCAGCAATCTGGATGCCGCTGGCGTGCGCGTTCCGGGTGGTTTCGCGACGACGTCACAGGCCTATCGCGACTTTCTTGCCACGGGCGGATTGAGTCAACGCATCAATGAAACCCTGGCTTCACTGGATGTTCAGGACGTTAACGCGCTGGCAGAAACCGGTGCCAGAATTCGTTCCTGGGTGATGGAAACACCGTTTCCAACAGAGCTGAATAATGCGCTGGAAGAGGCATTTGCCAAGCTTCAGGGCGGGAATGAGCAAATGGCTGTTGCGGTGAGATCCTCGGCGACGGCCGAGGATTTGCCGGAAGCTTCCTTCGCGGGTCAGCAGGAAACCTTTCTGAACGTGAAAGGAATCGAGGCGGTTAAGGCTTCTGTAAAGGAGGTGTTTGCCTCACTCTTCAATGACAGAGCGATTTCCTATCGTGTGCATCATCAGTTTGATCATGGCGAGGTCGCGCTGTCTGCGGGTATTCAAAAAATGGTTCGCAGTGAAACGGCAGCCAGTGGCGTCATGTTTACGCTTGATACTGAGTCGGGTTTTCGTGATGTTGTGTTTATTACATCTTCTTACGGGCTGGGCGAAACGGTTGTTCAGGGTGCGGTCAACCCGGATGAATTTTACGTCTACAAACCTACATTTGAATCCGGTCGCCCGGCGATTTTGCGGCGAAACCTTGGCAGCAAAGCCATCAAAATGGTGTATGGCGAAGGCGAGAAAAAAGTCGATACGGTTAAAGTTGCCGCGGAAGAGCGTTTCCGCTTTTCGATTTCCGATGAGGATGTCAATGAGTTGACGCGGCAAGCCTTGATTATCGAAAAGCATTACAAGCGACCGATGGACATAGAATGGGCGAAAGACGGTGATGATGGTTTGCTGTATATCGTTCAGGCGCGGCCGGAAACGGTGAAAAGCCGATCCAATGCGACGGTTTTGGAGCGCTACCTGATGAAGGAGCACGGCAAGGTACTGGTCGAAGGGCGAAGTATCGGTCAGAAAATCGGAAGCGGCCCGGTCAAAGTCATTCATAGTATCAATGACATGGATCAGGTTATGGACGGCGATGTTCTGGTGACGGATATGACCGATCCAGATTGGGAGCCCGTTATGAAGCGTGCTTCAGCTATCGTCACGGACCGTGGTGGACGAACCTGCCACGCAGCCATTATTGCCCGTGAACTGGGAATTCCTGCAGTCGTGGGGTGTGGGGATGCCAGTGATATTCTTGAGAACGGACAAAATGTGACCGTTTCCTGCGCTGAGGGTGATACCGGTTATATTTACGAAGGTTTGCTGGATTTCGAGTTGCGGGAAAATACCGTGGACTCCATGCCCGAGCTCAAGTTCAAGTTGATGATGAATGTGGGTAACCCGGATCGCGCTTTTGATTTTCAGGCTTTACCCAATGATGGCGTGGGTCTCGCCCGCCTGGAATTCATCATCAACCGAATGATCGGTGTACACCCTAAAGCCCTGTTAAACTATGATTCACTTCCCAAGGAAGTGAAGCAAACCGTCGAGAAACGCATCAGTGGCTATGCCTCACCGGTAGACTTCTATGTCAGCAAGCTGGTTGAGGGGATGGCGACACTTGCGGCCGCTTTTTATCCAAAGCGGGTCATTATTCGCTTGTCGGATTTTAAATCCAACGAATATGCCAATCTAATTGGTGGTGCGCTGTACGAGCCTGACGAAGAAAACCCCATGCTGGGTTTCAGAGGCGCCTCTCGCTATATTTCCGAGACTTTCAGGGACTGTTTTTATCTGGAATGCGAGGCGCTAAAGAAGGTTCGTGACGAGATGGGCTTTACGAATGTCGAGATTATGGTTCCTTTTGTTCGAACAGTGGGTGAAGCCAAACAGGTGGTTGATTTGCTGGCTAGCAAAGGATTAAAGCGTGGCGAGAATGATTTGAAGGTAATCATGATGTGTGAGTTACCCGCGAATGCTTTGCTTGCTGAGCAATTTCTTGAGCATTTCGATGGCTTCTCCATTGGTTCGAATGATCTCACGCAGCTAACGCTCGGTCTTGATAGGGATTCAGGCATTATTGCGCACCTTTTTGATGAGCGGAATGATGCGGTAAGGCTTCTGCTTTCCAATGCCATCGAGGCGTGTAACAAGGCCGGGAAGTATATCGGAATTTGTGGTCAGGGCCCGTCTGATCACCCGGATCTGGCCAAATGGTTAATGGAAAAAGGAATCGATAGTGTGTCGTTGAATCCGGATTCGGTTCTGGATACGTGGTTCTTTTTGGCGGAAGGGGAAGATTGAAGTTTAAGGGGTTCCTTCCCGACTGGAGAGGCGTCTTCTGTACCTCCGCTTTGGTGCAGAAGACAGTCTGAATGTTTTTTTAGATGGAGTAAGTGCAGTGAGTGAAGCCAGTATTGTAACGCCGGATTTGTGTGACGATTATCCTGATTTGGTGGAAGTCGTTGAGCCGATGTTTCAAAACTATGGAGGAGTGAAGGCATTCGGTGGTGAGGTCGTGACCGTAAAATGCTTTGAAGATAACTCGGTTGTAAAGGAGCAGGTGGGTTTGCCGGGTAAAGGGCGTGTCATGGTTGTCGATGGCGGAGGTTCGCGCCGGAATGCACTGTTAGGTGATATGTTGGCCGAAAAAGCGGCCGAAAACGGCTGGGCCGGTTTGATTATTTACGGTTGCATCCGTGATGTTGATGTTATTGCGAAGACCGAACTTGGTGTTCAAGCATTGGCATGTAATCCAAGAAAAACTGAAAAGAGAGGGTTGGGGGATTTAAACGTCCCGGTCAAATTTGGTGGCGTTACGTTTCATCCGGGGCACTTTGTCTATGCGGACAACAATGGCGTCATCGTCTCACCTCAGGCTTTATCCGTTTCAGAATAAGGCCTGGCGGTGAGCATGAATTCCGGGAGCGAGTGCGTATCTCGCTCCTAGTTTTCGATGTCCAGTATTTCCATTCCCAGATGATACTTGTCGTCGTCCACTTTGGTGCAGCGCAATACCTGAACGGTTGCGTCCAGCGATGGGAAGGCTTCATTGTTTGAAGGAAGTGTAGTTTTGCACTTGAGGCCTTCAGTAATGGCTTCGTCTACTTCTATCAGCATGCCGGTCCCACTGAGGTCGCGACAATATCCTTTGACGCTTCGGTTTTCATCGCTCACGGTGAGAATGACCTCAGTATCCACTTTCATCCGAATAAAGTCGCGTTTTTCATCATAAGTACGACTGCTTAGATTCGTCATTATTTATTACCTCTCATGGATGGACAGGCTGGCAATCTCCACGCAGTTCACGTGTTGCATTTATTGTGGCGATTGTGTGTCTTTATAAGTGCAAAATTTGACCGTGTCAAAGCACAATGTCTGAATAGTAAGACTTTGGTAATGCTCTTGTTTGAGAACTGTCACTCAAATTGTGGCGTTTAACCAATATTAACAATGCTGGAGAGGGAAGTGACTTGGGCCAATGTCAGGACAGAAGGGCCCGTCAGGCCCAGCTGTCGTTTTTTCGGGAGGGTTTGATCAGGGGGAGAATCAGTGCAATCAGTACGCCGAGCAGAACCAGTCCACCGCCAATCATCAGCATATTTGATTCAGATGTATCCTTGAGGCGCATATTTTCTACCTGAAGAAGTTCCAGATCATTTCTGAGTTGCTCGTTGCTCTCACGCAGTTCCCGATTGCGCCGATCCAGGTTCAGGGCATTGGACGACACTGATTTGATTCGGTCCAGCTCGGCGGTATTTTCGGCTAGTTTGCGCTCACTTGTACTGAAGTTTTCGCTTAATTCTGCGTGTTCATTTTTCAGGTTTGTCAGGGCTGTCTGAAGTTGCTCTTTTTCATTGCGCAAGTTTGTCAGCTCGCGCTGAGCGACTATCAATTTTTGGGCAGCAATTGGCTCGGATGTTAAAAAGCGGGTCGGCAAGAAGCCTTGTAATCCATCCGGCGTGCGTACCTCGGAGTACCCGGTTGATGAATCGGTATTGATTAGTTCGAGTTTTGTGCCACTTTTGATGCCTTTGTGAATAATTCGAAAATTAAGGCCTGCACCACTTCTCAGAGGGACATAGAGATTGTCATTTATATAAGCGGTTTCTGCGGACAAAAGGAGTGGCCACACAAATAATAGTGCAGCAATTGTTTTTACAAAGTAGTTCATGACAGTATGCGTTCCGGTCTGAATGAAGGTGGGCAATCACTTTGCTCACCCGAGCCATTTTAGGCGGCTTATGGAAGCACCTTTTTGAAGGGCTTCACAGTTACGTTTTTGTAAACTCCTTGAGCGACATACGGGTCTTCATCTGCCCAGGTTTGTGCTGCGGCCAGAGATTCAAACTCCGCAATTACCAGGCTCCCGGTGAAACCGTTTGGCCCGGGGTCTTCGGAATCGATGGCTGGATGAGGGCCGGCTAACAATAATCTTCCTGCATTCTTCAATTGTTCAAGACGGGCCAAATGATCGGGCCTGGCTGATTTGCGAAGATCCAGGCTGTTGTCGATATCTTCGGAGAGTATCGCGTAATACATGAAAACCCCTTATTGATGAATAATTTCTTCGAAGTCCAATCCTGTCAGCTTCTTGATCTGTTTGAACAAATATAGCATGGCGTAAACCATCACGATGACACAGGGAATGGTAATGACCGGATAGCTTAAAAGATTCATTGTGCCAAGTTCATCATTAAAGGCTGCGGTCCCTGCAGGGCTTTTGACGATATATTTTGCCAGTGCGTAATTTAATATCGCTGACAGAAGAAATGAGCTGGCAAGAATGTAGGTTGCTATTTTTAACGCGTAATCGAAAGGGTTCTTGTTGTCGTTGGCTTCGAGCGCGGCATCGACTTTGTCAATTTGTAATATCTTGTCGTTATAAATGAAGGTTTTGACTAGTGGATAGCGGGTTTTCAGCGAAACGATTGTGCCGATACCGATAATTAAGGGGATGGCCGCTTCCTTTATCGCAATATACTTTGGGTCCAGCTCCAGCAGACCAATTCCGCTGGTCAATAAAATGCTAATGAAGCCAAGTGCGGGAATGAAACCGAACTTCTTTTCTTGAAAAAAGTGGTAAAGACCGAACAGTAGTGGCAGGGAAAGTCCGAAAATAAGTGCGTATACTGGACCCAGCTTATCTTCCGGACTTAAATATTTCAGAATCACTGTCGGGAGAATGACACAGACAATGAGTTCCAGAAAAATGTGCTGATTCTGGTTTTTTTTCGCTGGTGATGTTGGCATAGAACGCAGTTGCTAAATGAAATACTTTAAACGGAGGCCCGATTATATGCTGTTCCCGGTCTGGTTTGAAACATTGATCCTGCCAAAGCGTGCAGTGAGTTCAGTCATGGGAGAACTGTTGTGCGCTCGGTGATTGATCTTCATTGCCATAGTCTCGCATCAGACGGTGTTCTGGCACCGGAGGCAGTTGTGGACCGAGCCTATGAACGCGGTGTTCGCTTGCTTGCTCTGACAGATCACGACACTCTGGGCGGTCAGTTAGCCGCCATGGAGCGCGCCCAATGTCTGGGGGTAAAGATGGTTAGCGGGATTGAGCTGTCCTGTCTTTGGCGTCGACAATCCATCCATGTACTGGGTTACGGTTTTAACACTGTGGAACCGGCACTTATTGAAGCCCTGCGTGGCCAAAAACAGCGGCGACTCGAACGCGCGGGCGAGATAGCCCAGCGACTTGAAAAACAGGGTTTGCCGAATTTGCTGGATGCTGCGATCACGCAGTCCGATTCGGATGTGCCGGGCCGCCCGCACTTTGCCCAGGTTATGGTGGATAGCGGTTTGGTGTCGAGTCACGCCGAGGCATTCAAAAAGTATCTCGGAAGCGGAAAAGCGGGGGATGTCAAAAATGGCTGGCCAGCGCTGGAGACGGTTGTTCAGTGGATAGTAAAGGCAGGGGGGCAGGCGGTTATTGCGCATCCCAGAAAATACAATATGACGCTCACCCGCTTACGGGAACTGATTGACGACTTCAAGGCGTCTGGTGGTGAGGGGCTGGAAGTTGCTGTGGCAGGGCAGAAACAAGGTGAGACGGGTCTGCTTTCCGATCTGTGTCGACGTTCCGATTTACTGGGATCTGTCGGCAGTGACTTTCATTCACCACAATTTCGGTGGGCGGATCTGGGCAGTGTTGCATCACTACCTGATTCCGTGAAGCCGATCTGGCATGACTGGTCTGTGGCCGAAGGTCTCGCTGGCTAAAGAAGGCGCCCTGGTATTTATTCGCTGTGATAGAAAAGATAAATGTCCGTCAGTTGATCTCCAAGAATGGATTCAAATTGAGCCATGAGGCGATCACTGCTACGAATCTGGTTGAATTCTTCGGAATCAAACAGACCGGATAGCGTCATGATGGGCAATAACAGCTCAGCAGCCACTTCTTCTCCGCGACTGAACCATTTGGTTTCATGAGCGAAAAAACCCTCCATGAAACCGGCGCACCAGCTTTCAAGCGCGCTCTCATATTCTTCTTCATCCTCATGCGGCAGACTGACAGGGGTTCCTTCCTGTAGCGCCGTTCGGATATCCAGATCAATATCTTTGATGCATTTGTTGAAGTGTTCCAATTGCTCCGGGCTCAGCGCTTCCTGCGTTCCTGAGAAGACCAGTTGCACAATTTGATCCTGCTTCATTTCAACAGGGCCAACAATGGCGGCACACAGTAGTCCGTGTACACCGAAATAGTCCAGAGATTCGTCTGCGACCGGCTCGGAGAAAAGTATTGTCTCCAGCTGATCAAGTTCTTGCGTTGATAGCGCCATATCGGATTCCATCGGCGGGTATATTGCAGCCGCCCCTGAGACAGGGGTGGCTGAGGGTTGCTAAGACAGGTTTATGCTATCGGGCTATCTGACGTGTTACCAGTTTTATCAGTTTCTGTTTTATCGGTATCGCCTTTGGGACTGCTGTCCTGTTTTGGCGATGCGTCATTTGTATCTGACTTCCCCGCATCACTTTTTGATTTTGCACGCGGATCGTTGTGAACTCGGGCATTGGCCGGTTTTTTGCGTCTCCGCGCAGCAGGACGTTCAGGCTTTTTAATCGAAGCCGTTGTCGCTGTCGCTGCAGTTTCCGAGGTTTTTTCCGAGTCACTGCTGGTCTTGGGTTCGGCGTCCGTTTGGCTTGCCTGCCCGGCAGGGGCTGCAGATTCGGATTGTTTCTCTACCGTTTTATCCTTTGCACTGCTTTCGGATTTGGCTCGACGGGGTCTGCGGCTGCGGCGACGATTCCCGCCAGTGCCTTTATCGTCTGCTTTTGTTTCCGTCGCTTCAGTCGATGTTTGAGTTGACGATTCCCTCGTCTCGGATGCTGCGCCGTCTGTTTTATCGGAACTCGGGGCGCGAGTTTCGCCACTGTCATTGTCGGTGGCCGCAGGGCTTTCAGACTTTTGCTCCGCTGCCTTGACGGGCTTTTCCTCAGACTTGGATTTTTCAGTCGTCTTGTGTGGATCGGACTCATCTGTGCTGACAGTTTTTTTCTGGGGACTGGCTTTCGCGTCCGTTCCCGTTCCGTTCTCGTCAGTCGTCTCAGTTTTTTCGGCCGGCTCTTTTGCTGCCTGCTCTTTTGCCGGTGCTGGCTCCCGGGATTGTTTCGGGCCGGGTGCACTTGCTGTCGCGTCTACGCTTTGTTTCTCAGGAGATACCGTCGGATCCGCATTGTTTGTGGCCGATTCCGTCGACGTTTTGTCTTCGGCTTTCACGATAGGATCTGGCTTCTTCTTGTCTTCATACTTGCGACTGCGTTGTCCGCCGCTGCGGTTACGGCGTGGTCGTTTGTTTTCGCTGGCAGAATCATCCCCGCTTTTGGTGCCAGTGTTCCCGACGCTGTCGGAGGTATTCGTGGTGCCGGTATTGTCCCGCGACTCCTTACGGTCCTGGTTGCGATTTCGGTTTCCGCCTTTGCTCTCGTTCCTGCTCCGGTTACCGCCGCGATTGCGGTTGCGATCAGAACCATCGCCTCTATCACTTCTATCGGCTCTATCGTTTCGGTCGTTTCGGGTATTTCTGGAACTTCCTGACTTCTCTTCTCGGTCCGTTCGCTCTGACGCGTCTTTGCCGCGAGTATTCCGGTTACCTGAGCGGGGAGCCTGATTGCGATCATCCGTTCGTCCACGTCCGCCAGAACTTTTGCGCTGCACCTGACGTTTGGGTTGATCATTGGCCGCGGCCTGAGTTTTTTCTTCGCTGCTGAACATGGCGGAGAGTTTGGAGGTCAACTTCTTGATCAAGCCCACTTCTTCCGTCTCGGGTTCCTCTGCCTTGGGGGCGGGTACCTGATGAGTAATGGTCTTGACAGCGGCTTCCTCTCTCACAACTTCGCGAGTTTGTGCAGGGTTGGCTGACATGTCTTCGACATTTTCAGGTTTGATTGTGTAACTGGCACGGTCTTCATTCGTTTCCTGTTCGTCTTCCCGGATGCGCAGCACCTCGAAGTGTGGCGTATCCATCGTCTCGTTGGGTACGATGACTACACTGACCGATTGCTTATGTTCAATGTCGACAATTTGTTTGCGCTTTTCGTTTAACAGGAATGTTGCAACCGGAACCGGAACAATTGTCTGAACTTGTCCGGTTTTTTCTTTTGACGCTTCTTCGTAAATCAGGCGCATAATGGAAAGCGCCAGTGATTCAATGTCGCGAATCGTGCCTTGGCCGCTGCAGCGAGGGCATACTTCAGAGCGTGTTTCACCCAGCGATGGACGCAGTCGCTGTCGCGACATTTCCAGAAGCCCGAAGCGTGAAATTTTCCCGACCTGAACACGTGCACGGTCAAGCTCAAGAGCTCGACGCATGCGGTTTTCCACTTCGCGCTGGTTTTTCGGAGGTCCCATGTCAATAAAGTCGATGACGATCAGGCCGCCAATATCACGAAGGCGAAGCTGGCGAGCGATTTCTTCCGCGGCCTCAAGATTCGTTTG
>Ga0070728_10005557_pt1 | contig 12375 bp, 5 predicted proteins | sample tdDd471_FD_66723 | JGI IMG/M metagenome (GOLD analysis project Ga0070728, IMG submission 66723) | Marine sediment microbial communities from the Atlantic coast under amendment with organic carbon and nitrate - tdDd47.1 | ecosystem: Environmental > Aquatic > Marine > Coastal > Sediment | place...
GCGCCCGAGGTGCTCACCGAACTCGCCCGAAACGGCGTCCTGCACCTTGGCCGCACGACGGGCCGGCCCGAAGAAGAGCCGCTCACGTTCGATGAGGACGGCCCGTTCCGATTCGTGTTGCGGCTCGACGTAGAGCAAAAGACGGGCGCGGTCCTCAACGCCGACTTCGTGCGCGGTACGAGACGGATTCCACTCAAGGAGCCGCGGCTTTTGCTCGCGTGCGACCGAATGGTTCACGCCGGAGCGCTCGTGGAGGTCGACTACGGCGGCGCCTGCGAGTGGGCCGACGGGTTGCGGCGCACGGGTCCGATTCACGTCCCCATCGAGGCCTACCCCACGCTCGTGCAGCGCCTGCTCGATCACGGCGCCCCGCTGCCGCTCGAGGGCCCGATTCCCGGGCCTCGTCCCGCCGCCGAGCCCGTGCCGCCCCAAGGAGCGTTGCACCTGTTCACGGTCGATGCCGTGTATGGAGGCGCCCTCGATCGTGACGCGCCGGCTCAGGGGCCGGTCACCGGCACGGTAGAGTTCCACTACGGCAAGGCGTGGGTGGACGCCATCGACCCGACGCACTCATGCATCGATCCTGAGACCGGCGAGCTGATTCCGCGCGACTTCGAGACGGAGCGCGCGCTTCTCGCCCGCCTGCTGGAGCTGGGCGCGACCCCCACGCGGCAAGACGACGTGCACACCACCGAGCTGCCCCGGCGCCAGGCGATCCGCATCGCGACCACCTTGCGCCGCGAAGGTTGGCAGGTCACGACGGACGGTCAAACGTGGAGCGACCCCGACTCGCTATCCGTGCGCGTTTCGACTGGCATCGACTGGTTCGACGTGGAGGGCGACGTACAGTTCGGCGAAGAGGTGATCGCGCTTCCGGAGATCCTGCGCGCACTGCGCGAGAACCAGGGGACCATCGAGCTGAAGGACGGGTCGCGCGGGATCCTGCCCGACGACATGGCGGACCGGCTCGGCTTGGTCGTGGATCTCTCCAGTGGCAAGCAGGGTGCGCTGCGCTTCGAGAAGAACCAGGGCTGGGTGCTCGACGCACTGCTCGCCGAGCTCGACGAGGACTACACCGCGGATTCGAAGTTCAGCAAGATCCGTCAGCGTGCGCGTAGCTTCGACGGAATCAAACCGAGGCAGCCGAGCAGCCAGTTCAAAGGAGAACTGCGCCCGTACCAGTGCGACGCGCTCGGCTGGCTGCGCTTCCTGCAAACAATGGAACTCGGAGGCTGCCTTGCCGACGACATGGGACTCGGCAAGACGGTCATGGTGCTCGCCCACCTGCTGCACCACCGCCGCGCGACGAAGCCGACGGATCGCAAGCCGGCGCTCGTCGTCGCGCCGAAGTCACTCGTCTGGAACTGGATCACGGAGGCACAGCGCTTCGCGCCGGCGCTCAAGGTGCTCGACTTCAGCGGCCCGGCGTCCCAACGATCCCCTGCCGCGATAGCCGACTACGACGTCGCCGTCACCACCTACGGAGTCCTGCGCCGTGACGCCGACGCGCTGCGCGACATCGCATTCAGCTACGTCATTCTCGACGAGGCGCAGGCAATCAAGAACCCCGCCAGCCAGGCCTGGAAAGCGGCACGCGTGCTGCAGGCGGACCATCGTCTGGCGTTGACCGGCACGCCGGTCGAGAACCATCTCGGCGATCTCTGGGCGATCATGGACTTTCTGAATCCCGGCATGCTCGGCCGCCGGACCACGCACCGGGACTGGGCCAGGATCGCCAGCGTCGAGCGACGCGAGCACATCGCGAGAATCGTCCGGCCGGTGATGCTGCGCAGGACGAAGGAGGAGGTACTCCAGGACCTCCCGCCTCGGCAGGAGACGCTGCTGCACTGCGAGATGGGTCCGAAGCAGGCGCGGTGCTACAACGAACTGCGTGACCACTACCGCACGCTGCTCCTGAACCGGATCGAGACCGAGGGCATCGCGCGATCGAAGATGCACGTGCTCGAGGCGTTGCTACGACTGCGCCAGGCGGCGTGCCACCCCGGGCTGCTGGATGGGGAACGGACGGAGCAACCTTCCGCGAAGTTCGATGCGTTACTCCCGCGCCTCGAGGAGGTCGCCGAGGCGGGCAGCAAGGCGCTCGTCTTCTCACAGTTCACGTCTCTGCTTGCGATCCTGAAGGAGCGACTCGACGCCGAGGGAATCACGTACGCCTACCTCGATGGCAAGAGCCGCCAGCGGAATCGCATTGTCGAACGCTTTCAGGAGGACGCGGGGATCTCACTGTTCCTGATCAGCCTCAAGGCCGGCGGCGTCGGCCTCAACCTCACGGCCGCCGACCACGTCTTCCTGCTCGATCCGTGGTGGAACCCCGCAGTGGAACGCCAGGCGGTCGACCGTGCGCATCGCATCGGCCAAACGAACGTGGTCAACGTCTACCGCCTCGTCACAGCGGAAACGGTCGAGGAGCACATCCTTGAGCTCCAGGATCGCAAACGCGAGCTGGCGGATGCGATCCTCGGAGACGGATCGGGCGTCCTGCGCGGCCTCACCCGCGAGGACCTGGAGGCGCTGCTGGGCGGCTAGCTCAACCCAACTTGCCAGCGCTGAAGTGGGAATAGGTGAACGACGGTGCCAGGCACCGTCGTTCACCTATTGATCGCACTGGCGCAAGCGGCGGGCGTCAGACGGGAACAGCCGCCTGCCCTGCCGGCCGAGCGGACCCGGACAGTTCAATCGGGGTTGGGGCGCGGGGAAGGGGAGAGATTCCTGCGCGCTGCTGCCCTCCCGTGGAGAATGAAGGGTGCCGTGCGCATCCTCATCTACGGAGCGGGTTGTATCGGCAGCCTCTACGCAGCGCTGCTGGCGCGGTCGGGACAACACGTTTCGATCCTCGCGCGCGGCAGGCGCCTGCAGGAGATCCACGAGCACGGCATCCGGCTCGAGGGACAGCCGGACGTCCCGGTCCAAGCGGTGGAGCACCTCGCCCCCGACGACGCTTACGACCTGGTGCTCGTCGTTTTGCCGAAACATCGCGTGGCCGACGTGCTGCCCGACCTCGCCGCCAACCGCGCCACGCCGAACGTGATGTTCCTAGGCAACAACGCTGCCGGTCCCGCGGCCATCGTGGAAGCGCTTGGGCGCGATCGCGTGCTGCTCGGCTTTCCCGGAGCCGCCGCGGTGTTTCGCGAAAGCGGTCTCGCATTCCTGATTCTTCGCGAGCGTGAGCAGCCGACGACCATCGGCGAGTTGGACGGAGCGAAGTCCGATCGCATCGAGGCAATCGCGTCCGCCTTGCGCGCGGCCGGCTTCCCCGTGGCGATCAGCGAACGGATGGATGCTTGGCTCAAGACGCACGCGGCGGAGATCGTGCCGACTGCCCTCGCGCTCTATGCGGCGGGCGGGGACGCGCAGCGCCTGGCGAACACGCGGGACGCGCAGCTGTTGATGGTGCGTGCGATTCGCGAGGGTTATCGCGTGTTGGACGCGAAGGAGATTCCGGTTACGCCGGCGAACCACCGCTTGTTCAACTGGCTCCCCGAATGGGTCTTGTTGCCGCTGATGCGAAAGATGCTCACGAGCACGGACGCGGCCATCAAGATCGGCCATGCGACGAACGCGCGGGAGGAGATGGAGACACTGGCAGGGGAGCTTCGCGAGCTGGCGCAAGGCACAGGCGTGACGACCCTGCGGTTCGATGAGCTGTGCGGGATGGACGAGCCGCTGCCCGCGGGCAGCACCGCCATTACGGTGCACTGGGGCACGCTTGGGATCACCTTCGCCGTGGCATTCGCCGGCGCGCTCTTCGCGGCAGCGCTGCTGTGGCCGGCCGGACGGCTCGACTGGGCGCAGGGCTGGATCTTCGTCGGGCTGATCGTCGGGTTCACCGGCATCTGCTGGGCGTGCATGCAACGCTGGAACCCGGAACTGGTCGAGGCACGAATGCGCATCGGCAAGGGCACCAAGAAGTGGGACAAGGTATGGGGCGCGCTGTTCTTCCCCACCATGTTCGCGATCTACGTCGTGGCCGGTGTGGAGGCGCGCGACGGGAGCGGCAGCCTACCGGTGTGGAGCTGGTGGCCTGGGCTCGCGGTCTTCCTCGTCGGCTCGGCACTGCTGCTCTGGCCGATGCTCGTGAATCCCTTCTTCGAGAAGACGGTCCGGATCCAGACCGATCGCGGACACCGCGTGATCGACACCGGGCCGTACGCAATCGTCCGCCATCCGGGGTACGTCGGATTCGCGCTGTGGATGGTGGCGACGCCGATGCTGCTCGGGTCCGCGTGGTCGGCGATACCGGCGGCGCTGGCGGTGGCCGGCATCGTGATCCGAACCGCTCTCGAGGACCGCACCCTGCACGCCGAACTTGCCGGATACCGCGAGTACGCGCAGCGCGTTCGATATCGGCTGGTTCCGGGGGTTTGGTAGGACTGCGAGACCGGCGGTGAACGCGGGACCTCGCGCACCGGCCGCGCGGAATTGGACGCGCGGTGCTCGCGAATCCGGCGGTCCCGACCGAGGAACTGAGATACCTCGATGCGCGATTCGCCCTTCCCCGCACCCCCACCCCATTTCTTACCGGCCCTTGCCGCTCGCGGTTGGTTCCGGCCACAATCACGCCGTGGCGAATCCCGAGTCGACGCGCTGGACGATCATCCGCGGAGCAGCAGCGGGCAGCGAGCACGACCGTGCGGAGTTCGCGCGGCGGTACGCGTCCGTGATTCGGTCGTATCTCGGGGCCCGTTGGAGGGGCGGACCGCTCGTCGCGGAAATCGACGATGCAACGCAGGAAGTGTTCGTGCAGTGCTTTCGAGCGGACGGTCCGCTGCTGCGCGCCGACCCGGAGCGATCCGGTGGCTTCCGCGCCTTCCTCTATGGAATCGTGAGGAACGTGGCGCGCGGCGTCGAGCGGGAATGGCGCGCGCGCAAAGCGAAGCAGCCGGGATCCGCCGTCGACATCGACGCGATCGAGGCAAGCGACGCGCCGCTGTCGCAGGTGTTCGATCGCGCCTGGGCGGGCGCGCTGCTGAGGCGGGCAGCCGCGCAGCAAGCGCACGACGTCCGTGGGAACGAGCGGGCGGAGCGCCGCATTGAATTGCTGCGCCTGCGCTTCGGCCAAGACATGCCCATCCGCGACATCGCCACGCAGTGGAACGCGGACGCAGCCCACGTTCACGAGGAGTACCGCACCGCGCGTCGAGAGTTCCTCGCCGCGCTGCGCATCGTCGTGGCCGAGGACAATCCGGGCACGTCCGAGCAGATCGAGGCGGAGTGCGCGCGACTGCTCGATCACCTCGGCTAAAAAATTCTCGAATCCCCTTCCCTGAAAACCCTCCCCTGTGCCAAGAGGAGGGTAGATGGCGGAAAAGCGCGACCTTGAGAACCACGAACACATCGATGACGGCCTGAAAATGGCATTCGGCGAGGGCAGTGGCAGCGTCCTCGACCGAATCGAGAGCATCTCCGGCAAGCGCTCCCGCATCCTGCTGCGCGACGCGCCCGAGGACGCATCCCCGATGCTCCGCGTTCCGGGCCCGCAGGAAGCGGGCGATGTCGCCGACGACTCCCGCTACCAGATCATCGGTGAGATCGCGCGCGGCGGCGTCGGCGTGGTCTACAAGGGCCGCGACAAGGACCTCGGCCGCGACGTGGCGCTCAAGGTGCTGCGCGCGGAGTTCGCGGAGGCGGGCCCGGTCATCCAACGCTTCATCGAGGAGGCGCAGGTCGGCGCGCAGCTCCAGCATCCGGGCATCGTTCCCATCTACGGTCTCGGCCTGCAGGAAGACGGCAACCCCTACTTCGCAATGAAGCTGATCAAGGGCGAGACCCTGACGGCGCTGATCGAGCGGGGCGAGAAGAGCAGCGTCCTGATCGGCGTGTTCGAGCGCATCGCCCAGACCATGGCGTACGCGCACGACCGCGGCGTGATTCATCGCGACCTGAAACCAGCCAACGTCATGGTCGGCGCATTCGGCGAAGCGCAGGTCGTCGATTGGGGGTTCGCCAAGGTGCTCGGTCGCCCGGACACCGCGCGCCAGCACGGCGACACCATGGTGGCCACGGTCCGATCCGGAGGCGAGGGTTCGCAGTCCATGGTCGGCTCCGTGATGGGCACGCCCGGCTACATGCCGCCCGAGCAGGCGATGGGTCAGGTCGATGAACTCAACGAACGAGCGGACGTCTTCTCGCTGGGCGCCATTCTGTGTGAGATTCTCACCCGCCAGCCGCCGTACACCGGCACGATGCAGGACCAGCTGTTGGCGGCAGCCCAGGCGCGGCTCGACGAGGCACACGCGCGGATCTCGGAGTGCAACGCGCCCGAGCCGATCAAACAGCTCGCGCGCGATTGCATGGCGCCCCTGCCGAAAGACCGGCCCGCGAATGCCGGCGTGGTTGCGCAGCGTCTCGCCGATCACCTCGCCAGCGTCGAGGAGCGCGCCCGCCAATCGGAACTCGATGCCGTGCACGCCGCGGCGGAAACTCGCAAATCCGAGCGCGCGAAACGCACGACCATCGCCTTGGCCGCGGTCGCCTTGCTTGCCCTCGCGGGCGGTGGATTCGGTTACACCGCCTGGAACCGCGCGGAGAAGCGGCGCATCGAAACCGCCAACGCACAGGTCACACCGCTGTTGCGCGACGCGACCCGTCTCGAGGGCGACGAGAAGTGGGCCGCGGCAACGGCCGCAGCCACCAACGCTATCACGCTCGCGGAAACCGGTGGCGCCGACGCGGACACGCTCGCCGGCGCCCGTATGCTTCGTGATCGCATCGGGTCGAAAGCTGCGGCCGCCAATGAGCTCGTCAAGAAGCTCGCGAGCGAAGAGAACCTCATCGACACCCTCGATGAACTCGTCATGGAGGGCATCGACCTCAGCGTCGAACAGCAGGACACCCGGTACGCACGTGCATTCGACAATTTCGGTGTGGATCCGGAGGGCAGCAGCGCGGCTCGCAGCTTTGCAGGTTTCAGCCGGTCGATCGACCTCGCCATCCACCTCGATCGCTGGGCGCGCATCCGACGCGAGGCCCTCAAAGCGGACGGCTCTCGGCTCGACGCGCTCGCCCGCGCCCTCGACCCCGACGTCTGGCGCAACCGCGTGCGCGACGCCGTTCTCTTGGACGACAAAGGCGGCCGGCGCAGAGCGCTCCGCACGCTCGCACGGTCCGACGACCTGCTCGAGCAGCAGCCCAGCACACTCGTGTGGCTCAGTCGGGCGCTCCGGAACAACGACGAAGCCGCGCTGGCGGCCGACACGTTGCGCCGCGCCTGTGTTCGCCACCCCGACGACTTCTGGATCCACTACACCCTTGCATTCACTCTCGGTTGGCACCTGGACCGCGCCGCCGAAGCCGAGCCCCACGTCCGGGCCGCGCTCGCGCTCCGTCCGCGCAGTGCTGCGACCTGGAACACGCTCGGCGCGATCTGGGCGATCCAAGGCAGGGACAGCCAGACCGCAATCCGGTGGTACGAGAAGGCCATCGCGCTCAACCCCCGCCTGGTGGTCGCGCACAACAATCTCGGAAAGGACTTGCGACTGCTCCGTCGGTACGACGAGGCGATCGAGGCGATCGAGGAAGCTCTCCGCATCGACCCAAAGAACGTGATGGCCCATGGCAGGATCGCCAGTGTGTTCCTGGACCAAGGTGACCTCAAGGCGGCGCTGGCCTCCGCGGAATCGGCACTCCGACTCGATCCGAACCACTCCTACGCGCACAACACCATCGGCTTGGTGCGGCACAAGAGGGGTGACTTCGACGGCGCCATCGAAGCGTTCCGCGAAGCGCTACGGATCGAGCCGAAACACGGTGACGCGCGTTGCAATCTCGCCGAATCCCTCCTCGCGAAGGGAGACCTGAAAGGCGCGATCGCGGCGTACCGCATGGCTCTCGAAATCGATCCGGAACTCGTCTTGGCCAACCTCAATTACGGCTCGCTGCTCGCATTCAACCTCCGCAAACCCGACGAAGCCCTCGTGTACATCCGCAAGGCAATCGCGTTGGATCCCGACCAGCCCGCGGCGCACCTCAACCTGGGCCAGATACTCTGGATGACCGGCGACCTCAAGGGGGCCGAAGCTGCGCACAAAAAGGCCGTCGAGATCGGTCCGGACACCCCTCAGATCCTGGTCAACTACGGCGCATTCCTCGTGGACGCGCTCCGTCGCTTCGACGACGCGATCGTACAGTTTCGTGCGGCGCTGAAGATCCAGCCCAACAACTTCCGCGCCCGACGCTGCCTCGGGATCGCGTACCACCAAAAAGGCAATCTCAAGAGTGCGATCGCCGAATTCAAGAAGGCGGCACGGCTCCAACCGAAGCATGCCGGCATCCGACTTCAGCTGGCCGACCTTAGTTCCCGGACGAAAGACTACGCATCCGCTGCACGCTTCTGGGACGAAGCTTTTCGGATCGACCCCGCCCTCGTTAGCGATCTCCGAACGGGCCACCGCTACAACGCCGCGTGTGCGGCTGCGCTCGCAGGCAAGGAATGGCACGAGCAGGCCCTTGCTTGGTTGCGCGCCGATCTGGACGCGTGGCGCAATCAGTCGGCCGACGTCGCCGAGACGATGCGGCACTGGCAGAAAGACTCTGACCTCGCGAGCGTGCGCGACGTGGAAGGGTTGAGCGCGGAATGGCAGAAGCTGTGGGCCGACGTCGACGCCCTGCTCAGGAAGGTGTCCAAGTGAACGACAAGAGCATCCTCCGGCGCCTCTCGGAAGACGGGCAGGACGCTCCGCGCGTGCGGCTCGACGAGGGTGCGCCGTCCGAGTCGGAGTCGAGCGAGCGCTACCAGATCGTCGGCGAGATCGCGCGCGGCGGCGTTGGCGTCATCTACAAGGGACGTGACAGCGACCTCGGTCGCGACGTGGCCATGAAACTGCTGCGCGACGACTACCTTGAGCACCCCGAACTCATCCAGCGCTTCGTCGAAGAGGCGCAAGTCGGCGGCCAACTCCAGCACCCGGGCATCGTGCCGGTCTACGAGCTGGGCATCAAAGACGGAAACCGGCCGTACTTCGCGATGAAACTGGTGAAGGGTCGCACGCTCGCCGAGTTGCTGGCGGAGCGTAGGGACCCGTCCGAGGGCCGGCGCGCGTTGCTCGCCCAGTTTGCTCAGGTCTGCCAGACCGTGGCGTACGCCCATTCGCGCGGTGTCATTCATCGCGACCTCAAGCCCGCCAACATCATGGTCGGTGGGTTCGGCGAGGTGCAGGTCGTCGATTGGGGCTTCGCGAAAGTGCTGCAGCGCGGCGGCATCGCCGACGAGCGCCGCGCCAAACGGGACGTCACGGTGGTCGCAACCGTGCGCAGTGCAGTCGATGGATCCGCTTCCGTCGCAGGGTCGGTGATGGGCACGCCCGCGTACATGCCGCCGGAGCAGGCGCTCGGCCAAGTCGATGACCTCACCGAGCGGGCCGACGTGTTCTCGCTGGGCGCGATCCTGTGCGAGATCCTGACCGGCCAGCCGCCCTACACAGAGGACGTGTTCGCGGCTGCTGCTCAGGCGCGACTGGAAGATGCGCATGCGCGCTTGGACAGTTGCGGCGCCGCCCCCGAGCTGATCGCGCTCGGAAAGACCTGTCTCTCCGGGCTCCCGAAAGAGCGCCCACACAGCGCACGCGAGGTGGCTAACGTCGTGAGCGCACATCTCGCCGAAGCCGAGGCCCGCGCACACAACGCCAAGCTGCGCGCCGCCGAAGCGGAAGCCAAATCCGAGGAGCAACGTCGCGCCCGCAAGCACACGATTGGCGTGGCGGCGGCCATCCTGACGGTCGTGCTCCTGGGAGGCGCGGCGTGGTTCACGATCCAACGCACGGGAGACCAACGCGAACGCGAGCGGATCGGCGCCTATGAAGCGGCGATGCTCGAGGCCACCCGTCTCGATGCCGAGGCAGAGTGGCCCGGCGCCCGTTCGGCCGCTGAGCAGGCGCTCGGCCTCTCGACGGACGACCCGGCGCGCGGCGTCGAGGCGCAATCCGTGTACGACCGGATCGACGCGCACGAGAAGGCGGCGGACCTTGCGGCACAGAAGGCCGAGAGCGAATCCGCGCTGCTCGCCAAACTCGAAGAGATCGGGCTGCTGCGCAGCGACGACTTCAAGTGGCGGCGACACGACGATGCGTACGCTGCCGCGCTGCCGGACTTCACGGCGCTCGGGACCTTCGATCGCAAGGCCGAGCTTGCGCGCGTCTTTGACAACTGGGCGTGGTTGCGACGCGTCTGGTTGAAAGAGCGCGACTGGCGCGAGCTGGATCGGATCGCGCGCATGCTCGACCCGGATCCTTGGCGCAACCGCCTCCGCGAGGCCGCCGCGAATGGGGATGCGGCGCTCCTGCTGGCGCTCGCCGCCGAGCCGGAGACTGCCGCGCGAGGCGCCCGCTCGTTGACCTTGCTGGCGTACGCCCTGTGGGAGAGCCGACAACGCGAAGCCGCCGTCGAGCTCCTCCGCGCGGCGTACGAGAAGGAGCCCGGCGACTTCTGGATCAACTTTCATCTCGCCACGTTCGCCGCCGGCTGGTCGGCCGAGCGCGGGCGCTACGAGGGGTCGCTGGACGAAGGCATCGCGCATTTTCTTGCTGCACTTGCGCTGCGCCCGACTTCGGCCGGGACCCACAACAACCTCGGCAACGCGCTCTACCAGAAGGGCGACCTCGATGGCGCCATCGCGCAGCACCGCGAGGCAATCCGGTTCAACCCGAACCTTGCCATGGCCCATTCCAATCTCGGCGCCATGCTCTACGAAGCGGGCGACCCCGACGGAGCTGTCGCAGCGTGCCGGGAGGCGATCCGGCTCGAACCGGACGACGCCGCAGCCCACACCAACCTCGGCATCGCACTCGGGGCACTGGGCGATTGGGATGGGTCCGTCACGGAGCACCGTGAGGCAATCCGGCTCGACCCGACGGACGCAGAGCTGCACACCAATCTTGGTGCAGCGCTCCACATGAAGGGGGACTTCGACGGGGCCATCGCGGCTTATCGAGAGTCGGTCCGGCTCAACCCGGCCGACACCGTCGCCCAATACAACCTCGTCTTCGCGCAGACGAAGAAGGCGATGGAAGAACGCATCGCGTCAGCCCGGCCGCGTCTCGCGGCGATCCTGCGAGGCGAGCAGCAGCCGAAGAGTGCCGAGGACTGCCTGGGCCTCGCCTCGCTCTGCGCCCAAAACAAAAACGACGCCGCGGCGGCGCGCTTCTACCGCCAGGCGTTCCAGGAGAAACCGGAACTGGGTGCCGACCCCCGCACCGCGCTCCGCTACAGCGCCGTTTGTGCGGCGGCGCGCGTGGGGACCGAGGAGTGGTGCGCGCAGGCTGTCGCGTGGCTGCGCGCCGATCTCGAGGTTTGGAAGAGCAGCGGCGCGGCGAATGCGAGGCTGGCGACCCTCTCGCTTTCGCACTGGAAACGGGACGGCGACCTCGCGTCCATCCGCGACGCCGACGATCTTCCCGATGCGTTCAAGCAGCTCTGGATCGACATCGACGCGCTGCTCGCCCAGTTGCGGTAAGTGGGACAACGGCGCCAGGCGCCGTTGTCCCACTTCAGGCTCGCTCGGTGTCCCGTGCGAGGCGCCAACGGTCCCGTTGATCGTGCAGTGAGCAACTGATAGCCTTGCCCCCCGGTTGGAGTATTCGGCCCGTCGAGCAATCGCCCAGGAGGAAGTCATGTCGATCAAGGATGTCGCGTTCCGGTTTTTCGATGCCTGCGAGACCGGAAAGGGCTGGAGCGTCTGCAAGGAGTGGTGCCACGAGGATGCAACCTTCTCCTGCCAGTCGGGGGCGCTGGCCGATGTGAGCACGGTCGAAGCGTACGTAGGCTGGACGGCTGGATTGCTGGGCCCGATCCCGGACGGCCGTTACGAACTGAAGTCCTTCGCCGTCGACGAGGAACGAGGCAACGTAGCCGCCTTCGCGGTCTTCCACGGGACGAACACCGCCGAGGGTCCGGGGCCGGCCACCGGCAAGGCGGTCGCAACAGACTATGTCTACGTGTTGGACTTCGACGGCGACCGCATCCGCAATATGACCAAGATCTGGAACGACGGCCACGCGCTCAAGCAACTCGGCTGGGCGTAGGGCTCGGAGTCCCGACGGCCGCATCTTGTTTGTGAACGACGGTGCCAGGCACCGTCGTTCACAATTACCGCGAGACGAGGAAGCGGTCGCCCGTCTTGAGGTCGATGCGAACCACGGTGCCGCCCCCGCCGATGACGAACAGGCTGTCGGGATCGGTCGGATCACCGGCAATCGCCGTAGCGTTGATGGGCGTTCCGTCCCCGGTCGTCCGGTCCGCGACGACGGTAGTCGCGCCGGTGACGGGATCGACTTTCCAGACCGTATCGCCGGAGCCGGCCCAGATCTGCCCTGCGTGCACGGCGAGCGCGTCCGGTCGACTGAGGTCGCGGGTGACGACTTC
>Ga0070728_10005559_pt1 | contig 12374 bp, 9 predicted proteins | sample tdDd471_FD_66723 | JGI IMG/M metagenome (GOLD analysis project Ga0070728, IMG submission 66723) | Marine sediment microbial communities from the Atlantic coast under amendment with organic carbon and nitrate - tdDd47.1 | ecosystem: Environmental > Aquatic > Marine > Coastal > Sediment | place...
ATGCTGCGGCTCTTCCACACGCCGATCATACCGGACATGGCGATGGCGCCGATGCCCACGGGGCGCACGAACTGCTTGAAGATCTCACCGGTCGACAGGCCGTCGAGGGCGACCAGCTGGTAGAGCGTGCCGTCAACGGTCACGCCCTTGCCCAGGATACCGACCATGGGCACCATGACGAACCAGCTCAGGAACGAGCCACAGGCGATGATCAGGGCGTAGCGCAGGCCGATGATGTAGCCCAGGCCCATGATCGCAGCCTCGGTCATCATGTGGAACTCGAGGCGCACGCTGGAGGACAGCTTCTGCCCCCAGCCGAAGGCCGTGGTCGAGAAGGTCTCGCGCCAGAACCCGAAGGTCTGCGAGAGCAGCTGGTAGCCGGCGGCGAAGAGGCCGCTCTTGACCAGGATGCCCGCCTGCCCGCCACCCGACTCGCCGGCCATGAGCACCTCGGTGCTGGCCGTGGCCTCGGGGAACGGGAACTCCCCGTGCATGTCCTTGACGAAGTACCGGCGGAAGGGCACCAGGAACAGGATTCCCAGGAAACCACCCAGCAGGGACGCGAGGCACATCTGCACGAAGTTGGTCTGGCTGTCCAGGCCCAGGATGTAGATGCCCGGCAGGGTGAAGATGGCGCCGGCCACCACCACGCCCGAGGCGGCGCCGATGGACTGGATCATCACGTTCTGCTGCAGCGCGTCCTTCTTGTTCAGCGCGGTGCTCAGGCCGATGGCCAGGATCGTGATGGGGATGGCCGCCTCGAAGACCTGACCGATTTTCAGACCGAGGTAGGCGCAGGCCGCCGAAAACAGGGCGGCGTAGAAGAGGCCCCAGAAGAGGGCGAAGGGCGTGAGTTCCGGCACGATCTTCTCGGCTGGAACGACGGGGATGAACTCCTCGCCAGGATTGAGCTTACGATATGCGTTCTCGGGCAAGCTCTTGCTGCTGCCGGTGACGTCCATGGAGACCTCCAGTGGGACTACTGGAAAAAGAATGAAATGCCTGGTTCGCGGCCCGGGGCCGCTCGCGAACTGAGGAAACGTATCAAACGGAATCCCTGCGAACAAGCTGATGTTGCCCCGGCGTCCGGACTCAAGCCGGCGGTGGCCCGAAAAAACGGTCGGCCCGCCCCACAAACCAGGCTGCCGACTGCACCTGCAGCACATAGGCCACGGCAATGACCAGGGCCGCTTCGGCGCCTTCGGGCCCCAGGACGGTCATGGCCAACGCCAGTGCCAGCGAGAGGTTACGCATGGCCGTGCTGAACACCAGCACCACCGCCTCACCACGCGGCAACAAGGCGCGTCCAGCCAGGGTCCCTACCCCGTAGGCGACCAGGTAGAACAGGACCAGCGGCGGCAAGATCTCCAGGAGTTGCCCCGGGTTGCTCAGGATCGTCTGGGCCCGCAGAGCCATGGCGATGTAGATGATGGCCAGCACCGCCACGGTCGAAAGGCTCGGAAAACGAGGTTTGATCCGCTTGTTGAAGACCTCGTCCCCATAGACACGCCGCAACACGATTTGAGTACCGAGGCCGGCGATCAAGGGCACGAACACCACCAGCAGGATCTTCTTCAAGGTCGCCAGCAGGTCCAGGTCCACCGCCTGGCCCATGAACAGGACCGCATAGAAAGGCACCAGGAGACTGCCCAGGAGCAGGCCCAGCACGGTCATTTTCACCGCCGCGGCGACCTGACCGCCGGCGAAACGTGTCCAGGAAATGGTCATGCCGCTGGTGGGCAAGGTGGCCATGAGCAGCAGACCGAACGCACGTAAGGGGTCGCCTGGAAAGAAGAGTCGCCCCAACCCCCAGCCCAGGAGCGGGATCAGCAGCAGGTTGGCCAGTTGAACCAGGCCGAGAAGCCGAAAACGACAGTCGGCCACGAGGTTTCGCACATCCAGGGTCACCATGATGGGATAGATCATGAGGATGGTCACGGGCAGGATCAGCGGCTTCAGGGGACGCGGGTCCATGACGGCACCGCTGATCAGCCCCAGCACCATGGCCACGGGAATGGCCCAGACCAGACGTTTCTGCAGGATTCCAAGAACGGTCCAGAACAAGGCAACTCCTCACGTTGACAGCCACCGCCGACAATACACCGAAACGTCCTCGACTCCCAAGGAAGTTCATCCCAACGCCCGCCTGTTCCTTGCCCCGCCACCCGACGCTCATTATCATGGACCCTTCTCAGCATATTCACGGGTGGCCTCGCCCCCAGGCGCCACTCCATCTCACGATCCGAGCCGGAGGCAGTCATGCTCAAGCGGAAAGCCGATTCGCCGTTCCCCAGCCTAGTCGACCGATTCGTCACCTACGCCAAGGTCCACACCCAGAGCTGTGAGGAGAGCGAGACCTACCCCTCCACCGAGCGGCAGTTCGACCTTGCCCGCATCCTGGTGGACGAGTTGAAGGCCCTCGGCCTCAGTGATGCCTCCGTGGACGACAACTGCTACGTCACGGCCACCCTGCCGGCCACCCCCGGCTGCGAGAAGGTCCCGGCCATCGCTCTCATCGCCCACATGGACACCTACCCCGAGGTTTCCGGCGAGAACGTCATTCCCACGTTCCACGAGAACTACCAAGGCGGCGACATCGCCCTGCCCCAGAACGACATCGTGATCAAGAAGAGCGAGAACCCCTACCTCGACACCTGCATCGGTGAGACCATCATCTCCGCCGACGGCACCACCCTGCTGGGCGCCGACGACAAGGCCGGCATCGCCGAGATCATGGAAGCGCTGACCCGCATCCATGAGAACCCCGATTACGCCCACGGCACCGTGAAGATCGCCTACACCCCCGACGAAGAAGTGGGCGCCGGCGTCAAGCACTTCGACATCGAGAAGTTCGGCGCCCTGGTGGCCTACACCATGGACGGCGGCCAGCGCGGCGAGGTCGAGGACGAGACCTTCTGCGCCGACAGCGCCATCGTGAAGTTCGTCGGCCGGGACATCCACCCCGGTTACGCCAAGGACAAGATGGTCCCCTCGGTGAAGGTGGCCGGCACGTTCCTGGCCAGCCTGCCCAGCGAGGGTGCTCCCGAGACCACCGAGGGCAAGGAAGGCTACATCCACCCCATCGGCGTCAAGGGCAACACCAGCGAGACCGAGGTCACCGTCCTGATCCGCGACTTCGACGAGGACCAGTTGCCGGTCAAGGCCGCCATGATCAAGGAGTACGCCGAGAAGGCCTGCGCCGCGTGGCCCGGATCCAAGTGCGAGGTCGAGATCAAGCAGTACTACCGCAACATGAAGTACGACCTGGCCAAGGAGCCCCGCGCCATGGATTACGCCATGGAAGCCATCAAGCGCGTGGGCATCGAGCCCCACCGTGGTTCCATCCGCGGCGGCACCGACGGTTCCAACCTGTCCGCCCGCGGCCTGCCCACGCCGAACATCTTCACTGGCGAGCAGTCGTTCCACGGCTACACCGAGTGGATCTGCGTCAAGGACATGGAACTGGCCACTGACACCATCATCCATCTGATTGATGTGTGGCGGGAGAAGGAAGCCTAGGTTTCCACCCTCTCGGGACAGAAAAGGCCGCATCCTCAGGGGTGTGGCCTTTTTTTATTGTCCCGGACTTTATGGGGAACCTAATGGGATTTGCCCTGTATATCCCGGAGAGAACATGGGAAAGCATCATCAGAAACGGTTCTGATCCTTAAATTCAATCGTTTTAGTATGCTTTTTTTGTACCCTCAGGCCTGATGAGGCCTTATCATTGTAGGTCGAAACTCGACTCCAACTCTCAACGCCGAGGTCCAACCAAAATGAAGCGCTTCGCCACCATCATTCTCTGCACCCTCGCCCTCGTCGCCATCCTGTCGACCGGCGCCATGGCTGACGACAAGAAGCCTGCCAAGTCGTCCTGCTCTGAGCAGTGCAAGAGTGCCAAATCTTGTGATACCAAGAAGGCTTGCGACTCCAAGAAGGCCTGTGACACCAAGTCGGCTTGCAGTGACAAGACCAAGGCTGCCCACGCCCACGATGGCAAGTCCTGCTGCTCCGCCGAGGCCAAGAGCGCGACCGCCAAGTCCACTGACTGCAAGACCAGCTGCAGCAAGGCCGCGTCCTGCGACAAGACCAAGGCCGCCCATGCCCATGACAGCAAGTCCTGCTGCCCCTCCAAGACGGCCGAGGCCAAGACTGCTGAAGCGAAGACCGCCGACTGCAAGGGCACCTGCAGCCCCACGGCCTGTGACCCCTCCAAGTGCGATCCCGGCACCACCAAGAAGGCCGAACCTTCCAGCACCAAGTCTGCTGGCAGCAAGTAGCTGACCGCACTTTCTGTTGAAGCGCCCGGCCTTGAGGCCGGGCGCTTTTTCTAGCTCGAATTTGTTGCCGCGAACATCCTTGGACTTGGCCGTGTACTACGCCCGGATTCCCATGACCCCCATGCCCGAGGAAGTCGCCGTGCATCGCGAGAAGACCATCACCACCATGACCGGATTCGGCTGGCTGTTCCCCAACCTGCTCATCGTGCTCTGTAGCGATCACGCCACTCAGCCGGTGATCATTGCCGGCGCTTCCAGCTGAGGTCATTCGCCGCTATCCCCCGACAGCGGCGTGGGCCCGGGACGGATCCCGGGCCCGCCTCATTATTAAGAGGACGATTCCGGCGAGAGACCGTGTTCCTTGATCTTGCGCCACAGGGTGGTCCTGTCAATTCCCAGGCGGGCCGCGGCCCGGGTTCGCTGCCAACCCACGGACTCCAGGGCAGCCAGGATCATTCCCCGCTCATCCTCGCTCCCCCGCTCCATTGCCTGCAGACCTGTCCGGACTGAATCCGGTCCCTGGGTTTGTTGGACCTCTGGAGGCAAGTTTTCCGGTCGAAGAGCCCCGTCCTGACTCAAGATGAGGGCACTTTCCAGAGCGTTCTCGAGTTCACGGACATTGCCCGGCCAGTCGTAATGCATGAGACGCTCAGCCGCCTCCGTGGTGATGACCACACCCTCGCCGCCATGCTTCAGCAACAGGTGGCCGGCCAGGGCGGGGATGTCCTCTCGACGTTCCCGCAACGGTGGAATATCCAGGCGGACGACCTTGATCCGGTAGTAAAAGTCTTCTCGGATACTCCCCGCGGCCATCATCGCCTCAAGATCACGATTGGTCGCCGACACCACCCGGACATCCACCGGTATTGGACGGTTATCGCCGACACGCTCGATCACTCGCTCTTGGAGCACCCGGAGCAGTTTGACTTGCACGGCCGGGCTCACGTCGCCGATCTCATCCAGGAATATCGTCCCACCACTGGCCTCTTCGAAGCGTCCACGGCGATCAGCAGTGGCTCCGGTATAAGCGCCGCGGATGTGCCCGAAGAGCTCACTCTCAAGGAGATTCTCGGCCAGCGCCGAACAGTTCACGGTGATGAAGGGGCCGGCGGCCCGCAAGCTCCGGTGATGCACGGCCCGGGCAACCAGTTCCTTGCCCGTCCCGCTCTCACCACGGATCAGCACGGTCGCCGAAGTGTCGGCCACCCGGTCGATGAGATCGTAGAGCTGGCGCATCCGGCGGTCGCTTCCCACCAGACCACCCAACTGTCCTCGAGTCTGGGTCTGCTTTCGCAAGCGGGTCACCTCGGTGACATCGCCCATGATCAAGGCCAATCCAGCCGAGCCGGACTGGTGTCCAGGCAGGATGGCCGAGCGAATGAGGACTTGCCCCTGCCTGCCATCCGGCAGCCGAACCGTGGTCTGAAAATCGAGGATGGATCGACCGCTGCGCAATGTTCCGGCCAGGGTGTCTCTCGGGCATGACCCTTCACCGAACAGGCTGCACACCTCCTGCCCCAGAAGGTCGACAGCCGATCGCTGGAGAATCCTCTCGGCGGCAGGATTGAGATCACGGATCCGGAGATCATGATCGAGGAGGACCACGCCTTCTCGCAATAGCGACGAGATGGCACGAAATCCAGCAAGATCGATGTCGGCCAGCAAGCTGGCATAGGGAGGCGGCTGCTCAGTCATGAATACCTCAAGGATATGGGGGGACCCATCTCGTTGCATGCAACATTATGATGCAACAATAGCGTTGCATGCAACGTTAAAATCTCTCATTCACCCTTGGAGACCATCTTCAATCCACCGCATCAACCACCTCAACCCTCTGTAAAAATGCAACTTACAAAATAGAGTTATTCCACCATGTTTCGGCCCCCACTTTGGCATCACCCCTGCAATACAACAGGCAAGCAGACAATCGCAGGTTTCCCCCCTGCACCAATGACCGCCAGAAGCGGTGTCCGAACCAATAAGGATGGATAGTCATGAGCAAGGTGATGCAATTCAACGCCGCCAATTTCGAGACCGAGGTCAAGGGTAGCAACATGCCCGTGCTGGTTGACTTCTGGGCCCCCTGGTGCGGCCCCTGCAAGCAGATTGGCCCGGTGATCGAGGAACTGGCCACCGAATACGACGGCAAAGCCAAGATCGGCAAGGTCAACGTGGACGACAATCAGCAGCTGGCAGCCCAGTTCGGCATTCGCGGCATCCCCACATTGCTGGTCATCAAGGGCGGCGAGACCGTCGACAGCCTGGTCGGATTGCAGAGCAAGGCTGACGTGGCCGCGGCTCTGGACAAGGTCCTGTAGCCACAGACTGAATTGACCAACGAGCAGAACAGACGCCTGACCGCCGGCATCACGATGTCGGCGGTCTTGCGTTCAGCCACGACCCGCCTCATGTTACAGGGTGTGACGCATAGGATTGACGACCAGTGACCTTGGCGACCAGACCAGGAGCAGGCACCCATGGCGGGATTAATCGACGGCATCAAGCGGACCTTCGGCAGCAACAACAAGCCCAACAATGTGGTCTTCATCGTCTTCGACAGCTGCCGTTGGGATGCCTACCACGCCGCCCGGACACCGAACCTCGACCGCATCGGTGTGGCCGAGCCCCGCTACAGCTATGCCAGCTGGACCAGCCCCAGCCACTACACCTTCCTCATGGGCATGGTGCCCCACCTCAGCCCCAAGGGTGTCTTCGCCTCCAACGTCTATCGCGAGGAATTCGCCAGCTGGAGCGACCGCCTGAACATCGCCGACGTCGAGTTCAAGGCCTTCGTCCCCACCCTCAGCCTGCCGGCCTTCCTCAAGGCCCAGGGCTACTGGTGTGAAGGTCATGTCTCCCTGCCCGTCCTCAATCCCATGACCAGCATGGCCGCCAATTTCGACAAGTACGAGCTCGCCCCCTCGCACAACGACCTGCAGGCCATATTCGACAAGCTGGAGTTCAAGAACGACCGCCCCAGCTTCTTCTTCCTCAACACCGGCGAGACCCACTACCCGTACTTACTTCCCGGCGAGACGGCCCAGGATCTCCCGCACCTGTCCGGCGTGCACGGCATCTTCAAATCGCTGGATGAGTTCCTGAAGAATCCCGGCCAGTACCTGGAGGGTCGACGGGAAGATGAATTCTTCACCCCGGCTGAATTCCGCACCTTCTATGACAAGCAGGTCGCCTGCGTCGAGCATCTCGACACGGTGGTGGGCCGTTTCATGGAACGCTGCCCCTCCAACACGCACTTCATGGTGATGAGCGACCACGGCGAACTCTTCGGCGAGGACGGATACTTCGGGCACGGTCCCATCTTCCACGAGAAGGTCTTCCAGGTCTTCTATCTGGAGGGACGCCTTCCCTGACGGTGAAGGATCAGGCCAGCAGTTTCACGATGGCCGGCGTGACCTGGTCGAGGCTATCGATGGCTGAAACAAAGCTCTCGGCACCCGGCCCCCAGGCCATCAAAGGCACCGGATTCCGGGTGTGGGTCTTGACCGTCGCATCTTCGATATTTCCGTGGTCGGAACAGATCAGCAGCAAGGTGTCGTCAGGGCGGCCGGCAATGACCGGGCCCAGGAACGCGTCGAGCTGCATAAGTTCTTCCTCGCAGCGCCGGTGATCCGCCGTATGCCCGGCCTTGTCGGTGCGAAAGTACTCGTAGAGCAGAAAATCATATCCAGACAGATTGCGAGCCAGGACCGTTCCAGCCTCCTCGGGGGTGAACAGCGGCGCCTCGAAGCCCAGTTCCCTGAGCTCCCTCCCCGTGAATTCCTGGTACAGCGATCGTCCAGCCACCATGTCCGGCACATCGAAGAAGGGCAGGTCAGCGGCGAGATTGGCCACCGTGGTGGCCGACATCCGAAGCTGTCGCTCTCGAGGCCAGTCAAAGAATGGAGACCGGAAGGTATTGAAGAAGACTGGATGTCGGCCCGCCGCAACCAGTTGCTTGAGAATGGAGTGTTCGAGCAAGACCGCCCGTAAGGTGGGACCCGGAAACCCGGCCAGATGGCGCCCTTGAACCCGGGAAGCATTGACCCCGGTCAGCAGCGAGGTCTGGCCGGTGGCACTCTGGGGAAGCCCCTCGATGCCCAGACAGGCGTCCAGGGGCCGCGCCCAGCCCCCATTTCCCAGAAGCAGCGCCTCCGGAGAATTCGGCAAGGCCGGCAGACGAAAATGCGTCCCGCCATAACTCCAGCAAGGATTGACCTCTGGATCAGGCACACCCCAGCCCAGGCCGTCGACGAAGATCAGCGCGACGCGGGCAGGTGAATCCATGGCAACCCATCCAATCGAAATCGTGATTCCAAAAAAACACCTTCCCCACAAACGCAGGGAAGGTGCTTCATAGTGGTAGCCCGTACGGGACTCGAACCCGTGTTACCGGCGTGAGAGGCCAGCGTCCTAGGCCACTAGACGAACGGGCCACGAAACCATATTCATGGTTGCCCGGGGAGGATTCGAACCCCCATCGACTGAGCCAGAGTCAGCTGTCCTACCGTTGAACGACCGGGCAATCGTGGCGCGAAATATATAAAGGGCCCTCTGGGCTGGCAAGGACTTAATACGAAAAACTATCACTGGTCCACTATGGCAAATGAGCTCGGATATGCGCGTACAGGGCCTCTGGGCTCGCTAGATCGTCCTGCATTGTCTGCCAGGACTGGGGAACCAGCATGAAGGGTTCGGTCTGGGGACCACCCACGCCCCCATGACTGCTGGTCTGTTCCTCGAACACCACCACCTTGCGACGATCCGCGAGCCAGGTCCCATTGAGCACGAGATCTCCGCTGGATGGATAGGAGACCAACCGGCCCATCTCCGGTGCCCAGACTGCAGGTTCACCGTAGGGACGAAGGGGGTCTGTTCCCACGACCTCTCCGGTGGTGAGATTGCGCAACCCATGACTTCCCATGGCCACGGCTTCACCGCTGGCCATGACCGCCGCCACCAGGCCGATGCCGGGGTGTGAGGTCAGCGCACTGACCAGCCCGGGCAGTCGTTCACGGATGTCTTCCAGGGTCAGGCGGTTCGGGAAGCCCTTGAAGTAAAGGTGGGCCAGGCATCCGGAGACACAGACGGCGATTTCCGGCACCGCCTCGGGATCGGCGACCGGCGTTTCAGCCGGCACCGAGCGGTCGGCCCGGGCTTCCTGGTCGGCCCCGCTACCACGCAGATCGCGGATGTGGGAAAGGGTCCTCTGCCCCCGGCGGACAGCCCAGGCCGGCTGCTCTCGCCCGGTGGCCATGCCCCGCAACAGGGCATCCAGATAGGCCGCGTCTCCCGCCGACTCCCCTTGGTGTACCACCTGACCGGCGAGATCAGCTACCACCTGCCCCAGCGATCGTCCATACAGGAGACGGAACGGCTCGGAAAGGGTCTGCCCATGATCGCTCACCAGCAACACCTCGTAATCCACCGCGGCGTGACGCCGGGCAAACCGTCGCAATTTGCGCAGACCACGATCGAAGGCCGTCAACACCACCTGAGCCTCGTAATCATCGGGGCCGCTGTAGTGCGCCACGTCATCATAACCCACGAAATTGCTGAAGATCACGGGGACACCGCGCACCATGTCCTGCCGAAGCCAGAAGAAACTCGCATGGCGGAGCACCGCCGTGGCCACCGCCCCCTGGGCCAGTTTCAGCGGATGCCGCTGCAACCGTGGCCGTCCCCGGCGCAGGAGTCCCAGGGTTCCCATGGCCAGCCCGGCCAGGTAGTTCCAGACGCCCACCAGGACCGCCTTGGTATAAGCGTTGGGACTGAGATAGAAGAGGCTGAGATCCACTTGCTCGTCACGGCTCTGCCCCCGGAGCTCGGACAGGGCACTGATGGTCAGCAACCGCTTGTCCGCGCCACCTGACAACAGGGAGCAGATACATGAGCCCCCCTTCAACAGAGGCGAACGCTCAGGGCCGGTCACCCTCTGCTCCAGTTCCTGGGCCGTAACTGGACTGCTGACCACCTTGAAGGACTGGGATGACCGGTCGAACCAGCGGTAGCCCGGCACGTCCCAACGGTTGCCGTGGAGCATGCCGGCCTGGACGGCCGGGGTATTCGATGGCAGGCCGCAATGCCAGCGGTGCAGGCGGTGGCTGCCACTGGCCAGCAGGGCCGAGAGGGTGGGAACGCGGCCTCGCTTGATGGCCCGAATGAGCGATCGGGCCGACAGGCCGTCGATTTGCAGGATCACCAGACCCCGGCGAGTTCCAGCCGGCCGCTTCGGCCCCCACCGGCGCCCGAGGCGATAGAGGACGGTCTGGGCCAGAGGGTAGGCTTCATCGAGGCCGAGCCAGCCGATGATGGTTGTGGCCACCGCGGTCATCACCAGGACACCCAGGAAGGCGTCGTGGAATCCCGTGACCACGAGGCTGGGGTTCATGTCGGCGGTCCACTTGAGGATCAGGGCATTGAACAGCAGGGATGGAATGCCCAGGGTGATCACGTTCAAGGGCAAGGTCAGGAAGAGCAGGAGCGGACGCAGAAGGATCATCAGGAGGGCGAATTCCACCGGCACGGTGAGCATCACAGCCCACCAGGCCCGCACCGTGGTGTCGAGATACAGGCCCGGGAAAATGCTGGTGGCCAGCAGCAAGGCAAGGACGTAGACGAACCACACCAGGACATATCGCCCGATAATGCCCCCGAATCGTTTCACATGCCTTCCCTTGTTGGTGCTTATTTGGCTGCGCGTCGCAATCGATCAATGACCCGAGACCGGCCCAGAGATTCCATGACATCGTAGATGCCGGCACTCCGGCCCTGGCCGGTGAGAGCCACCCGAGCCGGATGAATCAGGTCGCCCACCTTCAAGGACAGTCGCTCGGTCAGCTCACCCATGGCCTTTTCGTAGTCCGCTGCAGTGGCCGGCTGATCGGCAGGCAATTCGGTACTCAGCATCTCGACCAGGGCCGCCAGACGCACCTGGCCCTCGTCACTGCTCACATGCTGACTCCAGGCCTCTTGATCGACCTCGAAGTCATCACCAAAGAAGAATCCCAGTTGCTCGGGAAGATTGCGGAGACTGGAGAATCGGCCACCGAGCATCGCCAGCAGGTGTCCGACATAGCTGTCCTGATCCGTCACGCCCGCCACTTCCCAGGCCGGATCATAGACCCAGCCGCGCTCGGCAATCATGGGCAGAGCCAGCTCTTTCTTCTGCCCCGCATTCATGCGCTTGAGATGCTGGCTGTTGATGTGTTCGAGCTTGTCATAGTCGAAGGAAGCAGGGCTCGAGTTCACCTTCTTGAGGGAGAACTTCTTGATCAGTGCCTCGGTGGTCAGCACCTCGTCGCCGCTGGCGCCGATGCTCCAGCCCAGCAGGGCCAGGTAGTTGACCATGGCCACCGGGATGATCCCGTCCTTCTTGAACTCCTCCACCGACACGGCGCCGTGCCGCTTGCTGAGGCGCTTCTTGTCGGGACCCAGGATCATGGGCAGGTGCCCGAACTTGGGCGGCTTCCAGCCCAGGGCCTCGAAGATCATGAGCTGGAACGGCGTGTTGCTCACGTGGTCGTCCCCACGCAGGACATGACTCATGCCCATGTGATGGTCATCCACCACCACGGCGAAGTTGTAGGTCGGAAAACCGTCGGCCTTGAAGACGACTCGATCGGTGATCAGTTCATTCTGGAATTCCCGCTTGTCCACGATGATGTCGTACCAGAAAGTGGTCCCCTCATCGGGGGTGCGCAGACGCCAGGCCGCCGGACGTCCTTCGGCCTCGAAGGCGGCGATCTCCTCGTCGCTCAGATCACGACACTTCCCATCATAGCCCTCCCAGTGTCCGCCGGCATCCTTGGCCGCCTGGGCCCGCTCTTCCAGGTCTTTTTCATTGCAGAAGCAACGATAGACGGCGCCGGCGTTCTTGAGCTCCTCCAGAGCCTCGCGATAGATGGGCAGGCGTTCACTCTGGGAGTAGGGACCGACCTCCCCACCCTTGCCGGGGCCCTCGTCCCAGTCCAGCCCGAGCCATTCCATGCCGCTGAGGATCGCCGCCGTGGATTCGTCGGTGCTCCGTTCCTGGTCCGTATCCTCGATCCGGAGCACGAAGACACCCTTCTGGCTACGCGTATAGAGCCAGTTGAA
>Ga0070728_10005560_pt1 | contig 12374 bp, 8 predicted proteins | sample tdDd471_FD_66723 | JGI IMG/M metagenome (GOLD analysis project Ga0070728, IMG submission 66723) | Marine sediment microbial communities from the Atlantic coast under amendment with organic carbon and nitrate - tdDd47.1 | ecosystem: Environmental > Aquatic > Marine > Coastal > Sediment | place...
CGTTAAAACTAAATGTTCGCAGCGCCTGTCTAACCGTCTGATAATCTGTCTCTAGGTAAACAAGCATACCGGCTGCAACAAGTCGGCCAAATATCCTAACTTCAAAACTCATTAAATCGTCTAGTTCAAGTGTTCTTATTCTCTTTGAATATTCATTGTTGCTAGCAAAATTTCTTAATCGATGATGAAGTGTTTGTTCCCAAACATTCCAATCCTCTTCCGTGATATTGAAACGTTTTCTTAAAATCCGAAGCGCCGTTAAATTAGCCAAAGTAGTTAACATCTTTAGTGCATTATTAATCATTTTTTGACTATTAGCTATTCGAGTTCCATCCAATTCTTCAATGAAATATCGTTCAAACAACTTTTCAGCAGAAATCAGGATATTCACCCTCTCCCAAGACGTTTCCCTGCTTCCTTTTCCTGGGATCGCTTTTGGCAAGTAATATTCAACATCATTAGTTCTGTTTCGCTTTGCAGAGTATAGAGGTGGTGGATAAAAAGCATACCCATTACCGATAATGCATGATTCATTATAGAAATCATGAAACTCATGTTCTTGCTGTAGGAGGTGATCCAAAGAAGGATGTAACATATAGTTACTAGATTTTGGCAGCCTTTCTCTGATGTTATGAATATGTTTGGATGCGGGTAAAAAACACTGTTTTCCTTGTCTAACAAAGCCAATTAACCCTATTCTATAAAGATAGTTGATGATATCGCTATCAATTTTCTGCAAGTCTTCTGGATATATTAAATTCTGTTCAAATGTTTTTGCACAGGCATCAATGTATTCTCCTCTAAAAGAGGGAATTACCTCTTTTAGGTAGTTTTCTAAAATGATCTCATGAGAAGTGTTATTGACCTCACGTCTTATTAGTTCTACTTTAACACCTAGAGGTGAGTCATGGTAATTTCTTGTCAACAGTTGACCATATATTTTTCGTCCGATTAAAACAACTTCACGAGGACGTTCAAAGGTGTGACGCAATAAGAAATCAAAAACGTGTTCTTTTCGAAATTCTTGATTTTCATCTTTGGCCTGGATATGCGTTAAGGTTTCAAAACCGAAAAAAGATTGATACAAATTTGACTGTACTGGTTTTGGGTTTAGGAATTGCTTTGGTGTATGCTTGATGTTTTTTTCAAAGATTTCCTTTAATTCATTTTTATCATAGTGGAGGAACGTACAAAAACTGGTGATATTGGCCCTCAATTGTGTATCTACGTCCAAAGCTTCCCTTCTAGCAGTAGCAAAAATCTTGATATGTCTATTGGTTGCAGTAGTTAAGTTATAGCTAGTAAGTAATAAGCCAAATTGAGCATGTTGCCAGACTTTGAAAGGTATATTAACCAGGTTTTTTGAATCGAAATATTTATACTCTTCGTTAGAAAGTAGTGTGTCTAACGCTTGATCTAAACGATCAATGAACAAGACAAAAGGGGAATTTATGTCATTGAGTAGAGCAGCCATTGCATTGAGATGCTGTCTGAAGAAATTAGAAGTAATATATTTTGATTGATTGGTAACCAATTCTGTTACGATATTACTTAATCGATAATAAGGGGGGAAGTCATCCTCTAAGGAGACTAATTTCGTTGGGAGTGGAGTCTTTAGGCGTCGAAGGACGATTAGTGCTAAGGCAAATTTCCAAATATTTTTCCATGTCTGTAGGTTAGCTAAGGTCTTTAGTTCATTTCGAGAAAGGGTGTCAATATCGAATTCTAGCCCTTCTACTAATTCATTGCTGGCGGAGACTCGATAACCTGGTTGTTCATCGCTTTCCATTTTATTCCAATACAAATAGGCTTTATAGCGTAAAAGCAGAGTCTTACCACAACCTTTAGCACCAATCAAAAAGAGTTTCCTTTCATGGGAACTAGGCTTCAGATATTCTTCAATGTTTTGATTCTTGTAGATGTAAGTTTCTGGTATGTCTTGTGGGTTCAACTCGCTTGCATCGTGGCTCCAGGGTTTCATGTAGTGGTAGTTTTCTATTTAAAGTTAAAAGCATGTAACAATGCCCTTGTTTCTCTCACAAAAGTATATATCCTTTATGTCAACTATCTAAATAATAATTACAAGATCAGGTGACAATTTTTCAATCAGGAATCACAAAGAATAGCATGTAACCTTTACGTTTAAAATTTAATTGTCTCAGGAAATACTTTACTTGAAGTGATATATTGTTAAATATAACACTAATAGTGAATTTATTATTATTGAGTTAATTGTGAGTGAGGAGGAGTTATTATTTGTATTTAATAACAAAATAAAACAATTTTAGTTGCGGTTTTAAGCCATTGCAGCCTTGCTATGGGAGTAGTTGATGATGATCTCCCTACTTAGGGCTTGTATCTCTGTAATTTTCTCAAGGCTTGTCTTTATGAACGCAAACACTTGGGGTCTGAATACTTGCCTTAAATGATCTTTGTCAAAAGAAGGACAATCTCAGGACGCTTGGTCTATATCTGTGCATACTTTGACCTTATACCCCTCCAACTCCCGAATTTTTTTTCGCCCACCTTCCCGTTTTTTTCGCCATCCGAATTTTTTTTCGCCAAATCACCTAAAAAAGGCCTGTTTTTGGCATTGGAACACTATTTGCCAAAATAGAAGTGTCATGACGGTTTTGTAAACGGCAAAAATCAGCCGGATTTTTTCATCACTAAAAATAGGCTTCATGCACGATTTAGATAGAACCCTACAAGAAATGGAGTTCGAAGACGAACTCGAATACAGTGATAATGGAGAATATGAATACGAGGATGAATTTGAAACAGAATATGACGATGAGTATGAATATGACGATGAATACGAATACGACAACGAAATTGCTATCTCACCATTTTCCGAGGAGGAAGAAATGGAGCTGGCTACAGAATTGCTAGCTATCACTAGTGAAGAAGAGCTGGACCAATTCTTAGGAGGCCTAATTAAGAAAGCCTGGCGAGGCGTCAAGAAATTTGGTAAATCCAAAATTTGGCGCGGAATTAAAAAGGGACTTAGGGGTGTGGCCAAGGTTGCTTTGCCGATTGCCGGTAAAGTCGCAGGTAGCTTTTTTGGCGGACCAGTAGGTGGCAAAATTGGCGGTAAGCTCGGCTCTTGGGCCTCTCGACTTTTTGAAATGGAGCTGGAAGGACTCAGTCCTGAAGATCAAGAATTCGAAATCGCTCGCCGATTCGTACGCCTAGCTGGATCATCAGCCGTTCATGCTGTTCGGGCACCGTCCTCAGCCCCCGTTAAGGCCGTCGTTAAATCTTCTATCAAAAAGGCGGCTAAAAAACACGCCCCGGGTTTATTGAAAAGACCTAGGACAATAGGAGGAAAGACAAGTGGAACCTGGCGTCGCAGAGGAGATCGAATTTTCCTATTCGGGGTATAGAGATTACCCATCAAACACCCATTAATACTTCAATTTATTAACCTCATAAAATACAAAAATCATGCAAGATTATCAAGAGTATGATGCGTTTGAATACGATGATGAATTTGAATTTGAAGAAGAATTTGAAAATGAAGAAGAATTCGAGGACGAATTCGAATTTGAGGACGAGTTTGAAAGTGAATATGATGGCGAAGAGGAAGAATTAGCCTATGAACTACTAGCGGTTCAAGGGGATGAGGAGCTCGACCAGTTCCTCGGAAGTCTGATACGCAGAGCGGCAGGTGGTGCCAAAAAACTTTGGAATTCTAGCGCGGGCCGAGGAGCCAGGAGATATTTGGGTGGACAGCTGAAATCCTTTGGCCGAAAAATGATTCCATCACTGGGCCGTAAGGTAGGAAGCTACCTGGGGGCTAGGTATGGTGGTCCCAGAGGTGGTCGTTATGGCGGCCGTACAGGGCACAACTTGGGTCGTTGGTTTGTGGATCGTTGGGAATTGGAAGCTTATGCCCCTGAAGAACAAGAAATGGAGGTGGCTAAGAAATTGGTCAAAATTGCTAAGATCGCGGCTCGGAAAACCGCAGCAAAATCTACCCAAAGTGGTCGGCCACCTTCTAAAGCTATGGTGAAAGCAGCAGTCAAGTCAGCTGCAAAACAAGTACTGGCTAGCGGTATGGGAAAAAAGCGCAGAGGCTCCCGGCACACTGGCCGTTGGGTAAGGAAGGGCACCAAGATCGTCGTTCTGGGGGCCTGAAATCCTATCGCCAACATTTAACTGCCGAGGCTAAAGCCTTGTTGACCCGCCTCAATCAAATCGAACCCTTTGCCTTGACAATGCCTATGGTGCGGGCAGCAAATATACCCGATCAGGCACAAAAAGGTATCAATACATTGCTCGTCGATGGGACAAAAGAGTTACGGCAAGAGGTGAACCAGTTTATTCGAAACACAAACTTTAAAACCCAGCCATCAGCTGCAAAAAGCCAAAAGCAATTTGCCTTGCTGAAGCTGAGATTCAATGCTTTGCTGGATCAACTTGACATCTTTGCCGATGTATTGACGCAAAGGGGGGAGCATAATACAGGCGTTTGGCTAGCAGGTTTGGATACTGTCGCCAAAGATGCACTGTCTATCGTTCGGCCTTTTGTTGATCCACCGCCCATGATCACCTATCTGGATCGGGGACATGGCGCCGCTATTCGGAGAGCGCGAACGCGCCTGCCGGGGGGTAAAAAGAACCCAGTAGCAGTCATCCGGGTGCCCCGCGAGCGCATGGTGTCTAGCGGTATTGCTTCTTCGCTTGTGCACGAGGTAGGGCATCAAGGTGCAGCGCTACTTGGGCTGCTACCGAGCTTGCGAGACACTCTTCGCAAAGAAGGCCGTAGAGACGCTAGTCGAGCCGAAGCATGGACGCTTTTTGAGCGCTGGATATCCGAAATATTATCCGATTGTTGGTCGGTCGGTATTTTAGGCATCGGTGCTACGGCTGGTTTGATGGGGGTGGTGAGTTTGCCGAAATATTTTGTTTTTCGGATGAACTTGGATGACCCACATCCTTTTCCCTGGATTCGGGTGAAAATTAGCTGTGCATTTGGCCAGGCGCTTTACCCAGACAAACAATGGGGACAATTGAATCGCCTTTGGAGCCGCCTCTACCCAGTTGGTAAATTGCCGGCTAAACAACGGCGTCTAATTGCCCTGTTGGAAGCGACGATACCTGCCTTTGTACAGCATGTGATCCGCCATCGGCCTTCACTGCTAAAGGGCAAAGCTGTGGGGAGTATTTTTCCCACTCAAAAACGTCAGCCAAAGCGCTTACGATCACTCTACCAGAAGTGGAAAACCAAACCCATGTTGGCCAAAAGGTCGAGGCCTGCTTTAGTCTTTTCCGTATTAGGCCAAGCTAGGGCGGATCATCGGATATCTCCTGAAAAGGAGGCCAAGTTATTGACTGATCTGCTCCGGCATTGGGCCATGAAGAGAAATGTTTAATCATTAGACAAAGTCTATTAAAAAATAAAAATTATGCCTGCCAATTTTTCAAGCTTACGGCTTAGCTATAATTTTTGGGGTGACAGCGATGAGAAGCTCAATTTTAGCCTGCATTCGATTAATTTCGATATTAATCAGGCGCGTATTGGGGCCAATACGCCTTTCACCTCCGAAATTTCTGCTGAGCTAAAATTAGAACAGGGTGCTAGTGTTGAGAGTTTTAGTGACTTGGGTAGATTGTTAAGTGATAGCTCTTTATTTCAACCTGGTACTGGGGTGAACCTACCCCAGGGGAGTGAGGTAATTGATAAAACAACTTCGTTGTTCAGGGACTTCATCTTTAATTTTGTAAACGAAAACCTGTCACTGGAGTACGTGGATATCGGCATTTCAGCTAATAATCTAATCGACGAGGCGATATTTAAAAACAGCGTGATTCAGGTACTTATCCATCCTATTCAGGGAGAGGGGGAAAAGTTATTTGATTGGGCATGGAATGTTAAATTGAAATTCCATGCTAATTGGGGAGGGACGACTACTTTGGTTAACCCGCCAGACCCTAGCAACCCTAATTATCAACCTGATGCAGCCCTCTTTTACCCGCGCTTGTCTTTGCCTGTAGCTATAGATGAAGAGAGGGGGCAATCCCTTACAGATGATAAAGGAACTTTGCTCTCCTTCAATGATGAATTACGTCTGAATTTTGAGCTACTATACCAACGTGGAGAGAGTAACACAGATGGGCCAACATTACCCAGCGAGGTAGCCAACTCCATCGGGAAAGCATCAGACGAATTAACGGATAGCATCTCCAGCCTAGCCAATACCCTGAATACCAATTTGTCAAGTACCTTTACCACGAGATTGCAGCCCGCAGGTAGTTCGGTAACCAATGATCTAGCTTTGTGGGTCTTGATTCTTAAAGGTACGGAGGCCATGTCATTCAGCCGTTTTGAGGATTATATGGATGCTATTTTTTGTACGATCGATCACAGAGGAGCGGAAGCGGAACGTGCAGCTATTTCCAGGCTGTCCGGCAGCCGATCCTTACCCTTTATGAATATAGATGCTTATCGATCCATTAAGATTGCTGCGGAGGCATTTGTGACAGTTAACTGTATGGTGGATGGCATTTTTACGGACAAGGATGTAGAGAAATTGAAAGAAAGAGTGCCATTAGTAGATGGGAATTTTGACAAGACAGCCTTGGATAAATGGTGGAATGAATACCAGCAAGAAATTAATTTCCTTTCTATTGTTGAAGAACCAAAAAATAATTTTTCAGTAGTAGAAAAGAAATTAAGGATTATTCCCTACCTCGCCGTTATCAAAAACAAATTAAAAGATCAGGATCTTAAACTAACGACATTTGGTGATGCATTTGAGCAATACCTAAGTCCTGATCTTGAACAAACGGCGAATACCTGTTTTGGGTTGATTTCGGATAGACTATCCTACCCCTGCTATCTCGAACTGATTTGGTCCTACTGGCACGAAGAAAGTATGATGGTACAGGGCTTGAATGCAATTAGTCGTCGATTCCAGAATATGAAGGGAAAAGGAAGAGACCCGCTTGCACATCTAGAACTTGATCCTTTACGTCCCCTTAATAATTTATTATGGGGCTACGTTCAGGATGAGCAGCATCGCCTGACGGTTCGGCGCAGAGCCTACGAATATGATCACCACTATGGTATTCGCCTACAGGGTGCTGCTACCAAAAGCATGCAATTTGCCGATAGTCGATCCAAGTTTATTGAAGCCTTTCATCGATTGCTCAATTTGGTCAGCCGTTTCTACAACCAAGCCGATGATATGACCGTCAATCCTGATGCCTATCCGGTATTGAATGGGTTGAGAGAAGTACATATGATCTTGAGTGAAGGAGCACATAATCAGTATGGAGATATGCCCTCCACTGCAAGGGCAGAGATGCTGATGCAACAATGGTTATTGGCCCGACCAGAATTTAGGCAGTTTCTTTCTGGTCGTACGATGGTGGCTTATCCTGAAGGTTGGATGGAACCAGTGGCCACTACCAATACAATGATGGGATGGACTAAGAGTTCGCCTTTACATTTCCGAAACCTCGCGCGTTTTGGAGAACAACTTCTTTTATCCGTCCGCTTTTGTAATTGGACGGATACTACCGCACCTGCCGCCGCCGCAAATTGGTCACACTTTTGGCGCGAACAAATTCAGGGTTACATTCATGCTTATCGAGCAGTAACGAATGTCGATTTGAGTTCAGATACAGCTAAGGTCGATCTAAACCAGCCTTCTTACCACTTAATGCGCCAATTAAAAGCGCAAAGAAATGGTAGAAGTCGGGCTTAAGCACACGACCGAATTGGACTGATTCTGAAATTGCTAGCCTGCAAAGGCTAACTGAAACTACGATATATCACAGCTACATGCTTGATTTCACTTCTGCGCTTTATCTTGATTTTTCTCATCCCCAGCATCAGCTGCCCTATTGGGCCAGCTTGACTACGGGGAAGCCAGCGGCGCTTAAGGAGCCGCTCCTGGCTCGACAGCTAGGGGGAGAGATGGCACGAATGCAAGGGCTGGAAGCGGGCTTAATTGGCCCGTCCACCTTGCACTTGTTTTGGGATTTATTTGGGATGCTTGATCCTGATAAATACGTGATTTTCTCAGATCATTTACTTTACCCGGTGGGGCAATCGGGAGTGGACCGCGCGAAGGCAAATGGAATGAAAGTCGTGTTATTCAGGCATTTGAGTAGCCAGCATTTGCAGCATTCCTTAGTGGTACATATGCCCTTGGGCAAAAAGCCGCTGATCGTTACAGATGGATGGTGTCCCCGTTGTGGAAAGCCAGCTCCTTTGTCGAAGTACCTACAGTTGATTCGCCCTTTCGGTGGATTGTTGGTGATAGACGATACGCAGGGAATGGGACTACTGGGTGAGAACCCAAGCCCTCGGATGCCTTATGGATTTGGCGGAGGGGGGATACTGAAATGGCGGCAAATTGCAGGACCTGATATCATCACGATTAGCTCGTGGGCTAAGGCCTTTGGTGTTCCAGTAGCTGCTTTGTGTGGGAGTAGAAAGTGGATCAAATATTATAAAAGAAAATCAAATAGTCGGATCAATAGTAGCCCCGTTTCCAATGCGCACTTGTCAGCAGCCCAGGCCGCCATTGATCTTAATCGACGTACGGGTAACATTCGTCGCCAGCTACTTTTACGGAAGGTTTTGTTTTTCCAACAAAGAATGCGACGAAGCCCTTGGCAGCTAAAGGGGGGAATGTTTCCCATGCAAACGCTAGTTTGCCAGGATCAAGAGATGGCGATTCGTTACCACAAATATTTGGCTAAAGTGGGAATCAAAACGGCTTTATTGGCTCCACACCTAGAGGAGGAAATCGCCATCTTATTTCTTTTACGAGCCAATCATCGCTTTTCAGATTTGGCAGAAGTCAGCAAAGTGGTTTTGGAAACAAGCGCTATTGGTGGGCTTAAAAATCTTAAAATATGACTATTCTTGATGAAATCTTAATACCTGATCATGAAAGCCATTCTCATGGCATAAGCTGCGAATGTTCGGCTTGCGCTTCCCTTTCTCACGCATCGACTTGTCGTTGCAAAAGCTGTCAAGCGTCGGAGTTTGGGGAAGCAGAATCAGCCTATAGACGGCGAAAGAAAAGAAGACTTCGTCGCCGTGGCCGCCGTTTGGGGCGTGGAGCAGTCAAGCGAGCGATTGCGCGAGGGAATCGGAATGAAAAGAGACTAACAGACCTAGTTTTCTATAGTCGCCATCCAGAATTACCCAAGAACTATCGCTTAAAAAAGGGGCAGAAAGCCTTGATTCGCGAGTGGATCTCTATCAGAAATAGTCTGGTTCGCCCCCTTCTTCGCGCTACCAAAATAAAAACGCCTTCTTATACGCCTTCGACCACCAGTACCACTATTAATACCACTAATAATAAAAGCAATGACGATGATTATTATACCAGCCCAAAGCAGTATTCTATTGAGCGATTAATAGACGAGGCAAAGCCTAAGCCTGGCTCCATTAACCGTTCAAAAACGCCTCGCAAACTCGCTCAAATAGACGCGGTGGTATTGCATCAAATGGCATTTAGTAGAGGAACTGATCTTCGCAAGTACCTCAAAGTGGGGGTGCACTACATCGTTATGTCAGATGGAAAGATTGGGCAATTGCACCCTCACTCTACTTACTTGAATGCGTCAAATGGATTCAATAGGAGAAGTGTAGCCATCGAATTTGCAGGCAACTTCCCTGATATCAATGGTCGGTATTGGAAGCCTAAAGACAAGCAGAAGTGGATGCGGAATATTGTCACCCAAGATCAAATCAACGCTGGGCGTTATCTGTTGGCCCAATTAAAGAAAAAGTTGCCGAATCTCCGCTTTGTTTATGCTCATCGGCAATCTAGCTGGAGTCGAACGAACGACCCCGGTCCTGATCTTTGGAGGGGCGTAGGAGAATATGCCATCCGGAAATTGGGCTATGACCCGGATAGTCGAGAACATATCTCCGGAACTGGAAAAGCTATTCCTGCTGAATGGCGTTAAAATCGATGACCCTATGAAAATCATAGATGCACATTGTCATTATGGAAGTGGGGATGGCCTTAATGGACCATGGGATACCCGTGCTTCTATACAAAAATACCTGGGCTGGGCTGATGAGGCAGGTATAGGTCAAACGGTGCTTTTTGCCCCTTTTCATTCTCATTATGCGAAAGCGAATCGGAAAGTCGGAGAAATGGTGAAAAAGAACCCGAAAAGATTTTATGGCTTCGCTTTTGTGAATGCCGAAAAAGATAGAGGGCGAATTTTCTCCATGATCAAGAAAGCGGTACAAGTTTATGGTTTTAAGGGCATCAAAGTTCATCGTCACGATGCCCATATCAGCCGTGAAATATGTGAAGTAGCACAAGCCTTTGGTCTACCTGTTCTGTACGATGTAATGGGGAAAGTCGAATCGGTAGAATTGTTGGCGACAGAATACCCCAAGGTTGATTTCATTATACCTCATTTGGGCAGTTTTGCCGATGATTGGCGACTACAATTAGCTTTTATCCCTTTATTGAAACGACACAAAAACGTATATACTGATACCTCTGGAATACGTCGATTTGATCTGTTAGAAATGGCAGTACAAGAGGGAGGCGCTCACAAAGTTCTATTTGGCTCTGATGGACCTTGGCTTCATCCTGGGGTGGAATTAGAGAAGATTTTTGCCTTGAAGTTGCCAGTAGCGGATGAAAGAAAAATACTGCATGGTAATTTCTTAAGACTTATTAATCGGGTACATAAACATCCTCTGCGCCTAGCTTCGTTTCCCAGAAGAAAATCCCTGCAACAATCGATCTGACACACCTAGTCTTTGAGCGGCTTGTTGCAAGTTTCCCTTGGCTTCTTCTATTGCAATTTCCATGGCTAGATCACCCACGATTCGCTTGATATCTTTGAGACCTATCCCATCGCCGAGTGCTTGGCGAATGGCTTGCTGAAAATCGCCCTCTTGCCAGGAGTTAAGGCTGAAGGTGCTAGTTTGACGGTCAACAAGAGGAATATGACCCAGCGTGATTGGGCCCTGGCCACTGTACCGAAACGCGAGCCTGGCGATCAACTGTTTGAGTTCTCTTATGTTTCCTGGAAAGTCTAGGGATAGTAGGAAATGTATAACCTGAGGCGAAAAAGCAGGCGGCGAATCTGTCTTTAATTCTTGTTTGAGGAAGTAGGCTGCCAGTTCAGGAATATCTAACTTCCGTTCTCTCAAAGGGGGTAGTTTTACCACACACGTCTGGATTCTATAATACAAATCTTGTCGAAAATTACCCTTTTCTACTTCTTCCAATAATGAGCGATTAGTCGCACTGATCAATCGAAACTTGGTTCGTTTCCAGGTGTTGCTACCCACCCTTTTATAAATACCTTCCTGAATTACCCTTAGTAGTTCGGCCTGAAGCCGTAAAGGCAATTCTCCAATTTCATCTAAAAATAAAGTCCCCCGATCGGCAAGGGCAAAGGCGCCATCCCGCGTCGAAACGGCATTGGTAAAAGCACCTTTTTCATGACCAAAGAACTCACTCCCAGATAACTCAGGGACAATAGTCGTGCAATCGAGAAGTACTAGGTCGTGTTTGTCGGGGCGTTTGTCAAAGTCATGCACAAGGCGGGCAATGAGTTCTTTACCGGTACCACTTTCGCCAAGAATAAGAACAGGTAAGCTAGAAAAACAAGCAATTTCGATTACCTGTCGCAAAGTCTTTTTCCATACAACGCAACTGCCAATGAGTTCATTTTTAATTTTGTCAGCATTTAAAAATCGATTGATAACGGTCCAGCGTTGTATTCTAGCTCTAATGATTTCTCCAAAATTAATTTTATCATTGGTGTTTAACACCTCATCAATTCCCATATTGAGCCATTCCCAGATCTGATAAAAGGGTAGAGATTGATCTCTATTATATAATATAATGGTATGTGAATTTAAGGCGAGCCACTCGGGAAGGTGATGGGAAATCTCTTCGACTGTAGCATTCTCAGGGAATAAGAGAATGGCGGCCATAATCGAAGATTTTGGTGCCTTGATGGCATAAGTAACCCCCGAAGATTGTAGGTGATCTACAATCGTACTTAAATAATGGGTACTACTCTCCAATCCAATAGGGTAGAGCCCTATTTGGGGTTTTAGGTTTTCCGGGGTCATAGGAAGGAGATTGTTTACTTAGTTCTGAAACATTTCTCTCCAACTTATTTGGTTTCGAAATTCTACTAGACTTTATCCTGAAATGGGTTGTATAGGGATGGGAATTTAGATTTTTATGCAAGACGAGGCTCAAAGAAGAAGCACCTGTCGGGCCGCCAGGCGGGATAGCCATTAGCTACGCGACTGATGAAGAACGAAGGCTTGCTTAGTAATGATCAAAAAATAACTTCTCGATTTTGCATATGATCTTTTGGCGCTATACTGCGTTATTTTTTTCAGCGATAGCGCT
>Ga0070728_10005564_pt1 | contig 12367 bp, 10 predicted proteins | sample tdDd471_FD_66723 | JGI IMG/M metagenome (GOLD analysis project Ga0070728, IMG submission 66723) | Marine sediment microbial communities from the Atlantic coast under amendment with organic carbon and nitrate - tdDd47.1 | ecosystem: Environmental > Aquatic > Marine > Coastal > Sediment | place...
GCGCATGGAACGGGGGCCGATTTCCTTCGTCGGAGGTATTATGAAACCGGTGACTTACAGGCAGTTGTCCAGTCTTTACAGAGGGAGTTTTGGCAGTGAGCAGGTATGACAGATCGATAGTTGCCTCTGGGCATCAGTTAGTGAGTGAGGCGGCAGGGATGATACTTGATGCAGGCGGAAATGCTTTTGATGCGGTCGTGGCCGCTGGCTTTGCTTCTGCCGTCGCTGAGCCTGCACTGACCAGTCTTGGCGGGGGTGGTTTCATGGTTGGCCACAGTGAGAAGGCAGGCCAGGATATGTTTTATGATTTTTTCGTGGATACGCCAGGAAGAGGAAGGGAAAACGATGTCTTTGATCCTGATTTTTTTAGCATAACGGTAGACTTTAGCGGTTCTTCACAGGATTTTAACATAGGCTTTGGCTCTGTTGCTGTTCCCGGTACTCTCAAAGGTCTTCTACATATTCATAAACGTTTGGGAAGAATGAGCTTAGCTGATGTTATAGCTCCAGCAAAGGAAGTCGCTCTACAGCACAGGCTTAATGAGTTTATGGCCCATTTCCTGAAACTGCTTAAGCCTATTATGACGCTGACTGATAGAGGCCGACTGATATATGAACCAGGAGGTAACTATCTCGGAGCAGGAGACCATTTGAAAAACTTTGAGATGGCCGATTTTCTCAGTCAGTTGAGCAAAGAAGGTGCAGAGAATTTTTATTTTGGAGAGATTGCTCAGCAAATAGATCAGGAGATGAAAGAGGGTGGAGGCCTGCTGACAGCGAAAGATCTTGCCGCATATGAAGTACGGGAAAGACGCCCTCTTGCCATACCATACAGGGATAGTTTGTTTCTTACCGTCCCTGAACCATCGATGGGAGGGACGCTCATCGGTTTGTCCCTTTCCCTGATGGCCAAGCAGCACCTTAAAAGGATAGGGCAAGGATATGCCTGGGGTTCAGGAGAGCAATTGCTTGATACCGTCGGCTTGATGTCGGAGGTTGAACGCTTACGAGAAGAAGGTGTAATCTCACCCAAGGTGCTTCAGCAGTATTTGCAAGATGAAACTGTTGTGGCGGAATCGGCAGAAAAAATAAGGCTGTTTAGTCGCGGGACTACCCATGTATCTGTTGCCGACAATAGAGGTAATTGTGCGAGCATGACCTGTTCAAACGGCGAAGGGTCCGGATACATTGCCCCAGGGACCGGTGTAATGCTCAATAATATGATGGGCGAAGATGATTTGCACCCTAATGGCTTTCACGCGAGCGAGCCAGGAGAGAGAGTTTTCTCCATGATGTCTCCCTCGTTATTGCTAAAGGACGGCCATGTACAACTGGTCATCGGTAGCGGCGGTTCTAAACGTATTCGTACTGCGGTGAGCCAGGTATTGAGCCAGGTGGTCGATTTTGGCAGACCGCTGCAGCAATCGGTGGATGCCCCTCGACTCTATCTCGATGGCGATTGTCTGCAGATAGAACCGGGTTTTTCAGAATCGGCTGTGATGGCGTTAAATAACAAATTACCTGTAAACCTCTGGGCCCAAAAAGATGTCTATTTTGGTGGAGTTCATGCAGTCATCCCTGGGCTTGAAGGAGCAGCTGATGCTCGTCGGGGAGGCTCGGTAGTCACAGTGTCCCATACTGATGAGCAGCAATGAAAAAGAACGTGGCTCTTATCAAGTAATTCAGCCAAGGTTCAGCAACATCCCCACCTGATATACCGCAACGGCCATGCCAAAGGCAAAGATAGTGTTGAAGGTCATGGAGAAGAGGGCCCATTTCCAAGAAGACTCTTTGGCAATACAGACGACGGTGACAAAACATGGGGCATAAAACATAATGAATATAAGTGCTGAGACAGCAACAACTCTGTTCCAATTGTCATCATTTTTCAGGCGTTTCCCTAGAGATTCAGGTTCTTCGGTATTAACTTCACCCATTGAATAGGCTGTTCCCAGGGTCGAAACAATAACCTCCTTTGCTGCAAATCCACCGATAAGGGCGATATTTGTCCGCCAATCAAAACCGGCCAGCTTGGTAAAGGATTCAAGTGAAGAGCCAAGTTTCCCGGCGATTGAGTTTTGCAGGGCTGATTCGGTCTCCTCGTTATCGATTAGATTAATCCGTTCGGCTAGTGTTGCAGCTGGTGCCGATAACTCTGCCGCCCCAAGCTCGTATTCGGTTACGATTTCCGCAGTGGCAGCAGTCATGACCGCCTGGCGTTGCTGTTGAAAAGTAGCCAATTTCTCATCAGATAATCCCGGAAAAGTCATCAAAGCCCACAGCAGAATAGAGATACCAAGAATTACTGTCCCGGCTTTTTTAATATACTGGTAGGTTCGTTCCCAAGTGTGTATGAGAAGACCCCTTAAAGTTGGAAACCGATATGGAGGAAGCTCCATAACAAAAGGGGTAGGGGCACCTCTTAGCACGGTTGAGCGCAGGAGCTTTGCGGCAAACAAAGCGACCACCCATGCAAGCATGGTAAATAAAAACATATACATGGCCTTGTCTTCGCTGAAAAATGCCCCAATCAGCAAGGCAAGTACCGGAAGTTTGGCCCCACAGTTCATAAAAGGAACGGTGAGCAGTGTTGCCATACGTTCCTTGGGGGAACGGAGGGTACGGGTTGCCATTACCCCAGGAACCGCGCAACCGCCGGCAATTCCGCCAGAGACAATAAACGGCATGACCGAGGAGCCATGCAGGCCGAATATTCTGAAAATCCGGTCCATCATAAAAGCCACCCGGGCGAGATAACCTGAATCTTCGAGGATGGCGATACTAAAAAACATGAACATTATGAGTGGGACAAATCCGAGAACCCCGCCAACTCCGTCAATTACACCGGAGATAATCATCGATTTGAGGAGCCCGTCCGGCAGGGTGCTGTCAACGATATTGCCAATCCAGTTGAAGATGTTTTCAAGCCAAATGACTGGGATCTCGCTCCAGCTAAAAGTAAATTGATATACTCCAAAAAGGATAAGGAGCATAATGGCCGGGCCAACCAATCGGTTGGTGAGCACCTTGTCTATCTTGTCGGACGTATACAGTCGGTCGGTATCAAATTTATGAGTGACTACACCCTGTCTGAGTATTGATTTAATATAACCGTAACGATGATCGGCAATAAGTGCTTCCGGAAAGACATCAAGTGTTCTTTGGGTGTGCTCGGAGGCTTTGTTTACTATTTTTTCAAGGATACGAGCCGTAGCTGGATCATTGTTTTGTCCCTTCTCTAGAATCTGGTCATCATTTTCCAGATATTTAATAGCTGTGTATCGGGCAGGATAGCTCTCTTTAAAGAGAGATGTCTCCTCTACTATTGAAACGAGTTCGGTCAACGTGGTGTCGAGATCTTCACCGTATGAAATATCACGCGGGTTCCAGGTTGTTTTTTCTGTTGTGACGCGCAGACAAGCATCCAGGAGTTCTTTTTTACCAAATCCTGAGCGAGCTATGATGGGAATGACCGGAACCTGAAGTAATTTTTCCAGCACCTCTGCCTTAATTTCAACCCCCCTGTCTTTGGCTACATCTATCATGTTAAGCGCAATAACCAAAGGAACACCAAGCTCTAGAAGTTGGCAGCTAAGGTAGAGATTTCTTTCAAGGTTTGAGGCATCAACAATATTAATAACAACCTGCGGACGTTCAGTGATCAGATAATCACGCGTGACCAATTCTTCGGCTGAATAGGCGGTCATCGAGTAGGTTCCGGGAAGATCGGTCAGGGTGATTTTCCGATCCTGGTGGTGAAATATACCCTCCTTGTGATCAACAGTGATACCGGGATAATTGCCTACATGTTGTCTTGCACCGGTTAACTGATTGAAGAGGGTCGTTTTGCCGGCATTGGGATTGCCCGCAAGGGCCATTAATAAATGCATTGGTAGGTTATAAATGATAATGAGAGAAAAAGATTAGCTGTTGAGGATAGTATTTTATTGAGCTGATTATGTTTTATTTAAACACATAGCAAAAAAATGTTTTATCCCGAGGGAAAGTAATTGAGCAATTCCCCTAATCGGACTTTCGACTGCTGCAGGATGAATCAACACAGCAGGTACAACTATCTCCACAAGATATATTGGCATCCTTGCTGGTTGCTACCTTCCACTGGCGATAGAATCTTCGACCGGTATAAAAAGCACAAAGGGCGATGATTGCCCAGATAATAATTATTTCACCCATGATTCATAACACCTCCAGCTAGAAATCTAGAAATGATGTTTTTTACAGGAACATCTTTTAGCTAAGAAAATCGGCGTGCGCCAAAAGGAAATCTAATTTTTTTTAGCATGTTTATCAGGATTAGCCTCTCCTAACTCATCGGATAAAAAAATAGCCCGGGAAACCCGGACCAATATTTTATTGCTATAAGCTTGTAACAAAAATATTGTCGGACACATCAGAGTCCAGACTAATTGTACCTCCATTGATCTTGAGAAGGCACTGACTACCCGATTCGGAACATATTATATCTGCTTCGACTCCTGGATATAGCCCCATAGACGCCATGCGGGCACAAATTTTTCTGTCGCCGGTTACCTTGCATACTTTCACTCGGCCGGTATTTGCGCTTTTAGAAAGTGGAGCGACCAGATTACTGCAACGACCTCTGCCAAAGCAGTTCCTAATCTTTTCTGCAAAACAGTAACCGTTCTTTTTCCATCTTTTACGACGCATTCTCTCCTCCAGTTGATGACACCTTTAGGTACACCAAACAATAGTATCAGTCAACATATATTTCAAGTAGATACAATATACTTAGGCATGACTAATAGATCGTCAGTATCAGGAGATATAGAATTTAAGACTGAGCAAATAAACGGGAGCTGGCGGAAAGCAATACTTGGGCGGGTTTAAAAAATGGTCGAGTAGAAAGTAGATAAAAATGATGAGTTTTAAAGCAGCAAAGTCAAAAAAGAGCAAACTTTTGATTTCGCTCCCCTGTTCCTTAAAACAGGGGGAGCGAAAGATAAGAGTGAAAGGTGTTTTAGGCAGGGGTTTCTGTTTCCACCATGATAAAGTCGGCTTCGTTATTACGAAGGGTTAATGTGCCACCCATTACTCTGAGGGCAACAGGATCGTTGAGTGGTGCTCTACCCTGAATAGTAATTTCAGTTCCGGGAACCAGTCCCATTTCTCTTATTCTTCTGCCGAGTTCACCACCAACTTTAACAGATTTGATTGTTCCAGACTGATGTTTGGCCATCAGGCGTAAATTGATGAGTGGCATTTGCTGCTCCCTTTTGAACGAACACAAAAAATATAGAAAGCAGATTTGTTGCTCGTGTTATCTTGGTTTCGATACTGTTTTCCTGGAAGGCACAAGACAAGTGCCCACCTTGTAGGACAGTCTTATTAAAATAACGACTATTTTTTTGACTGCCAGGAATCTCTTAATGTTACTGTTCGGTTTAACACTGGGCAACCTGTTTTCGACTCAACCGGATCGGCACAGAAATAGCCTTGTCTTTCAAACTGTACTGTTTCTCCAGGTTGCAGTTTGGCAAGGCTTGGCTCAGCAATAGCACATGAGAGCACCACCTTGGACTGGGGGTTGAGGTGGTCGAGAAAGTCGATATCTTTATCAGCTTCCGGATCTTCCACTTTGAAAAGTCTGTCGTACAATCGAACCGTTACCGGAAGGCCTTTCTTGGCAGAAACCCAGTGAATTGTTCCCTTCACCTTCCTGCCATCAGGGGCTGATCCGCCCTTTGTCTCTGGATCGTAGGTGCAGTGAATCTCGGTGATCTCTCCGGTTGCTTCATCTTTGACATGGGAAGCATATTGGACCAGATAACCATATCGCAGTCTTACTTCCCTGCCAGGCCCAAGCCTGTTGTATTTTCTGGAAGGGTTCTCCATAAAATCATTTCGTTCAATGTAGAGTTCCCGGCTGAAAGGAATGGTTCGTTCGCCAAAGTCAGGGTTTTGGGGATGATTCTTGCCAACCATTTCTTCGACAAGATCTTCAGGGTAGTTGTCAATTATCACTTTCACTGGATCAAGTACGCACATGCGCCGTTCTGCCTTGACATTGAGGTCGCTGCGGATCTCGTTTTCCAGTACTCCCATGTCAATCCGGCTTTCACTCTTGCCAATGCCTATGGTTTTGCAGAAATTACGGAGTGAAGCAGGAGTGTAGCCTCGCCGTCTCAAGCCGGAAATAGTCAGCATGCGGGGATCGTCCCAGCCATCAACATTATTACCCTCAACCATCTTCAGGAGCTTACGTTTGCTCATGACCGTAAACGTCAGGTTGAGTCGTGCAAACTCAATCTGTCGCGGGTGGCAAGGGGTTTTGAGTGTATCAAGAACCCAGTCATACAGGGGCCTGTGGTCTTGAAACTCCAATGTACAGAGGGAGTGGGTGATACCCTCCAGCATATCGGAAAGACAATGGGTGTAGTCGTACATCGGGTAAATCTTCCATGTATCTCCGGTACGGTGATGGTGGGCTTTCAGAACTCGATAGATCACCGGGTCACGCATATTAAGATTGGGCGAGGCCATGTCAATTTTGGCGCGGAGAACGTGCGTCCCTTCATCAAAATCACCATTTTTCATTTGTTCAAAAAGAGCAAGGTTTTCCTCTGCTGGCCGATTGCGAAAGGGGCTCTCTTTTCCAGGTTCTGTCAGGGTGCCGCGATATTCTCTTATTTCATCTGCCGAGAGTTCACAAACATAGGCTTTGCCGACTTTGATGAGTTCCACTGCAAATGCATAGAGTTGTGGAAAATAATCTGAGGCGTAGTGAATTTTTTTTCCCCAGTCAAAGCCAAGCCATTTAACATCTGTCTGAATGGATTTAACATATGCGACATCCTCTTTACTCGGATTAGTGTCGTCAAACCTGAGATTGCAGATGCCACTGTATTCTTCAGCAACGCCAAAGTTTAGACAGATTGATTTCGCATGACCGATATGCAGAAAACCGTTTGGCTCCGGTGGAAATCTCGTTACGCTATCCTGATGTTTGCCGGTTTGAAGGTCTTCAGCGATTATCTGGCGAATAAAGTCTAGCGGTTTCTTTTCTGAATCTTCTGTATTTTCCATATCTAACGGCTCGTGTGAAAGTTAAGCGTTTAATTCTAGCCCTGATAAACGGGATAAGTGCTTATTAAATATTTTTTTTAGAAATAAGGGAATAATTAATAAGCACTAAACAAAAAGTTTTCCAACATTGCGGAGTCTGTCAACGACATTTTTCTGGCCGATTGTCACCAGGATGTCAAACATTGAAGGGCCTGCGAGTTGACCGGTAACCACAGTACGCATTGCGTTAATGATAATGCCTGGCTTGATTTCCAGCTCTTCTGCCAGTTCTCTTGCCAATTCTTCGGTATTTTCAAGAGTAAACTCTTCAAGTTTTGCATACCTGTCTGCCAGCATCGGCAACCATTCCTGCAAACCGGCATGCTTTAAAACATTTTTATTAAGTGGTTTGGTTTCAACGGTGAAATCGTCTGCAAAATATGCCCTGCCGAGGGTGGTGAAATCCTTGAGGGTATGGAAACGATCCCTTATAAGATCTAAGGTTTGCAGATACCAGTCATTTTGAGAGGCGCCATAGGCTTCTTTCCAAAGCCCATCGGCTTCAAGTTCTTTTTTGACCATTGCTCCAAGTTCAATGATATCCATGTTTCGGAGGTAATGTTCATTTATGAAGATAGCCTTTGGGTCAGTAAAGAATTTTGGATCATTCTTCTTGTAGTTAAAAATCGCACTCGATTTATTTATTCGTTCGAGTGAAAACTCCTTGATAAGCTCTTCTTTTGAATAAAATTCCTGATCATTGCCTGCAGACCAGCCGAGTAAGGCGAGGAAATTATTGAAAGCCCAGGGGATAAAACCACAATCCCGATAGAATTGAACGGCTACTATCTCGCCATGGCTACGCTTGGAGATCTTGGCTTTTTTGGTGTCAAGGGTAAGTGGCATATGACCAAAAACTGGCAAAGGTGCGTCCAGTGCCTCGTACATGAGAACTTGCTTAAGGGTGTTAGTCATATGGTCCTGTCCACGGATTATATGAGTTATCCTGTCGCGGATGTCGTCTACCACATTGCAGAGCAGGTAGAGCGGTTTTCCATTGGAGCGAACGATAACAAAATCATCAATTTCTGAGTAGTTTGACTCGATACGACCGAGGATTTTATCGTCATAGCCAAGGGTGCCAGTTCGGTCTGGTACCTTAAATCGAAGCACAGAGGGAATCCCTGCAGCCTCCTTTTGTGAAATTTGGCTGTCAGAGAGTTTGCGGCAGGTTCGGTCGTATCCCAGTGGTTTTTTTGCGGCCAGAGCAGCTTCACGTTTTGCGTCAAGCTCCTCTTTTGTGCAAAAACATTTATAGGCTGCACCTTTCTCCAGCAGTTTCTTGGCTGCCGTCGTGTGGTCATTTGCAAATTCGGTTTGGAAATAAGGACCTTCGTCGTAATCAATCCCAAGCCATTCCAGGCCATCGATGATCCCCTGGATGGAGTCCTGGGTTGAACGGTCAGTATCGGTGTCCTCAATGCGAAGGATGAGTTTCCCCCCTGTTTGCTTAGCGTAGAGCCAATTGTAGAGTGCTGTTCTTGCCCCCCCGATATGAAGATATCCTGTAGGACTGGGTGGAAAACGTAATCGTGTTTCTGACATAAAAACTCCTTAAAATGGCTATTTGAGCCACTAATGACATTGCTGAAGTGTTCCGATGGGTTGAGAATTACTTGAGTACCTAGTGCGACCTTTGATGGCTAGTGGTTCCCATCGAAAAGTGTATCAGGCTGCTATATATCTTTTTCCCACTGAATGTTCAACAATTTTAGGGATGCATGGGTGTGCAGTCAACGAAAACGAGTTGCGGAAGAGCTTTGACTAAGAATAATTTCAGTTTTTTTGTTGTTGTCAGTAGGGGAACTTTGTATAGTTTTTCCTTCATTACCAAGAGCTTGTTGACTGTAAAGATTTTCTGGCCCCAAAAAGCGTGTGTGTTGTTATTTAATTTAAATTATTCAACATCTCTATTTGTCCTGTTGATTGACGGGAGAAGTCGAGACTGGCTTTTAGAGAGGAAATAAAGAAAATGAAAGTTCTGATAAGTGATAATTTGTCCCAGCTAGGAGTAGATGTCCTGATTAAAGCAGGTCTTGAAGTAGACGTTAATACAGGACTTGAACCTGAAGAGCTGAAGAAGATCATTGGTAATTATGATGGATTAGTGATTCGTAGTGCCACAAAAGTTACTATAGATCTTCTGGAGATGGCCCAAAATCTGAAAGTTGTGGGTCGTGCCGGCATTGGTCTTGATAATGTTGATATTCCTGCCGCCAGTCAGAGGGGTATTGTGGTTATGAATGCTCCTGATGGTAATGCAACCACTGCTGCAGAGCATGCTATCTCAATGATGATGGCTCTCTCTCGTAATATTCCCCAGGCATGTCTTTCAATGAAGGCGGGAAAATGGGAAAAAAAGAGATTTATGGGCAGAGAAGTCACAGGTAAGACCTTTGGAGTTATAGGTATTGGCCGTATTGGTGGTATTGCTGCCAGTCGAGCACAGGGCCTAAAAATGAAGACCATAGCTTATGATCCACATATGCCTAAAGAAATGGCAGAGAAAATAGGAGTGGAATTGGTCAGCCTGGAAGATTTGGCTCGTAGATCTGATTATATTTCTGTGCATGTACCACTCACTCAGGAAACAAAGAACCTGGTATCGACAGAGTTTTTTGATAACATGAAAAGTGATGCCATGTTTATCGATTGTGCCAGGGGAGGAGTTTGTGATGAAGAGGCCCTTTATGAGGCTCTGGTAAATAATAAAATTGCAGGTGCAGCCCTTGACGTTTTTATCAAAGAGCCTACCAGTCTCGATAATTGCCCCCTACTTTCCTTGGATAATTTTGTCTGCACACCACACCTTGGAGCCTCGACCAGCGAGGCTCAAGAAAGTGTGGCACTCATAATTGCCGAGCAGGTTGCCGATTATCTTTTAAAAGGTGCGGTAACCAACGCAGTCAACGTGCCCTCGGTCAGTGATGATGTCCTGGCGCAGGTTGGACCTTATCTGAAGCTTGGTGAAATGTTGGGTTGTCTGCACATGCAGATAGCTTGCGGTGGAGTGGCGGAAGTTAATATTGAATATAGTGGCGAATTGGCTGAGTTGAACACCAGCCCGATAACGGTTGCATTTCTTAAAGGACTGTTTACCCCTATTTTGAAAGATGCAGTGAATTACGTCAATGCGCCGATTATTGCAAAGGAGAGGGGCATTCGTATTATTGAATCTAAGAGTGAAAAAGCCGACGATTTTGTTAATACTCTATCGATTAAAGTCACTACTAATGAAGGGGAAAATATCCTTGTCGGTACTGTCTTTGGCCGGCATGAACCTCGTCTGGTTCGTTTAAACGATTTTAGGCTTGAGGCCTTACCGTCCGGTCCGATGCTTTTGGTATTTAACAACGATGTGCCGGGTGTCATTGGAGCATTAGGAACTACTCTTGGTGCTGCTGGTGTTAATATCTCCAGGATGACCGTAGGTCGTGAGGAGGAGAGTAATCAGAATATTATTCTTCTCAGTACCGATGAGCTTGTTTCAAAAAAATTGCTTGGCAAAGTCGAGGATCTGAAAGACATTACCAAAGCGCAGGTGCTGGACCTGACTTCTGTATAAATTAATGAAAAATTGTGTGAAGAGGAGCAACGAGATGGTTGACGAGGGGAATAAAAAAGACGACGGGTGTGGATGTGGTGAGGGAAAAGTGCCCGATAAGCAAGGAGGCTGTGTTATGCCAGAAGTAACATTCCCAGCTTTTATAATGTCTCTCAATACCTCAGCGCTCTATCATTTAGGTGAAATAGCAGATCCAGATACAGGCAAAAAAATAGTTGATCTGGATCTTGCGAAACACGCGATTGATACTCTGGTTCTGATGCAGAATAAAACCAAAGGCAATTTAACAGAAGATGAGGCAGAGTTGCTGAAAAATATGCTCTACGATATCAAAATGCGTTTTGTAAAAGCAGTTAAAAAATAGTTCATTCATCTAAGATGAACTACAGAAGTCGGAAAATATCGGTTCAGGCACCTGCAAAAATTAATCTGTATCTGAAAGTTTTGTCCAGACGTTCGGACGGTTACCACGATCTGGAAACCTGGATGCAGAAGCTTGATCTTTACGATTATATCGTTTTGGAGCTGTTTCCTGGCAGTGGGGTAGAGTGTTCCTGTAACGATGCGTCAATTCCGGTCGACGAGACAAACCTAGCGGTCAGGGCGGCAAAGGCTTTTTTAGAGCGCAGTAAAAAAGGCCAGGGATCAGGCGCGATAATAACTTTGCAAAAAAATATTCCGGTTGCTGCGGGACTTGGAGGGGGAAGTAGTGACGCAGGGGCAGTGTTGCGTGGTCTCAATGCTCTTTTTGAACTAGAGTTTTCAGAGAAACAACTTGTGGAGTTGGCACGTCCTTTAGGTGCTGATGTACCTTTTTTTGCCACAGGTCATGATGCAGTTCTTGCCAGGGGAGTCGGCGACATCATGTATCCTGTTGATTCTGTGAAGAATTGTTTCTTTGTGTTGGTGAATCCAGATTTTTTTGTTTCAACAGCGTGGGTTTTTCAAAATTTATCGTTGACAAGTCTGATGAAAAACTCTAAATTGTCATGCTTTCAAATGCACAAAGCAGCATCTTTATCTTTAGCGGATATGCATAACGACCTGGAACAGGTAACGAGTGCCAAACATCCGGAAATAGAAAAAATAAAGAAGTCTTTGTTAATGGCAGGGGCATCGCAGGTAATGATGTCTGGTAGTGGCGCGACTGTTTTTGGAGTTTTTCCAGACAGCGAGAAGCTGCTCAGGTCTGATTTGGAGCGTATTGTTGGCGAATTGCGTCAGGAGTACGGGGAAAAAGTTTTTTTATCAAGAGCGTGTACTGGGGCGTCGCCAAGTGGTAAGGCACCGGGTTTTGATCCCGGCATTCGTAGGTTCGAATCCTGCCGCCCCAGCCATCACTAATGTGTTTTCAGGTTATTCTTAGTACATCAAAAAAATGATGCGAGATTTAAAGATATTTTCAGGCAATGCTCACAGAAAGATGGCAGAGGAGATTGCCTCCCATCTGGAAATACCCCTCAGTGAAGCAGATGTCAGAAAGTTTAGTGATGGCGAAATATTTGTAGAAATAAAAGAGAACGTGCGTGGTACGGATGTTTTTATTGTTCAGCCAACATGCACACCGGTAAATGACCATTTGATGGAACTAGTCATCATGGTTGATGCTCTAAGGCGAGCTTCAGCCAGGAGGATTACAGCAGTGCTTCCATATTATGGTTACGCCCGGCAGGATAGAAAAAATGCTCCGCGCGTTCC
>Ga0070728_10005567_pt1 | contig 12364 bp, 9 predicted proteins | sample tdDd471_FD_66723 | JGI IMG/M metagenome (GOLD analysis project Ga0070728, IMG submission 66723) | Marine sediment microbial communities from the Atlantic coast under amendment with organic carbon and nitrate - tdDd47.1 | ecosystem: Environmental > Aquatic > Marine > Coastal > Sediment | place...
CACTCCAGCTTTTCGGCACTGAACTTGGAGGCCGATGCATTTACGTCGACTATATCGAACAACTCAATCATCTGTTCACGGGTAAATATTTCATCATCACCATGCGACCAGCCGAGGCGCACCAGATAGTTAATCAGCGCATCCGGCAGATAGCCTGCCTCTTTGTAGTTCATCACATTAACGGCGCCATGCCGCTTAGACAGACGACTACCGTCCTCACCGAGAATCATCGGCATGTGCGCATACGCAGGCCGTTCAAAGCCTAATGCCTCAATCATGTGAATCTGACGCGGCGTGTTGCTCAAATGGTCATCACCACGAAACACGTGGGTAATATTCATATCGTGATCATCAATCACGACACTAAAATGATAGGTTGGCCAGCCATCCGAACGAATGATCACGAGATCATCCAGTTGCGCATTCTCAAAAGTCACTTCGCCGCGAATCAAATCATCGACAGTGACCGAACCGTCTATCGGGGTCTTAAATCGCAATACCGGCTCAACCCCCTCTTTGGGTTCGGTACGGTTACGACAACGTCCGTCGTAGCGGGGGTTTTCACCTTTGGCCGTCTGCTCGGCACGCATCTCATCCAACTCTTCTTTAGAGCAATAGCAATGATACGCATGACCTGATGCAAGTAATTGGTCGGCAACTTCACGGTAGCGGTCGAAGCGGTCGGACTGGAACACCGGCTCACCCGAGTAGTCGAGATTCACCCAGGCCATACCATTCAGGATTGCGTCGACGGACTCCTGCGTAGATCGCTCCCTGTCGGTGTCCTCGACTCTCAGCAGAAAATCTCCGCCGGTTTTCTTGGCATATAGCCAGCAAAACAGTGCTGTACGAACACCACCAATGTGCAGGTATCCGGTAGGACTGGGGGCAAAACGTGTACGAACGGTCATGGGATGTCGCCAATGGAGTATCAGGGCGCAGAATTCTAACAGAGCAGCAAATCCTCTGGAAACTTACCTGATATCCGGGCAGCCAAGCTGCTGTGTGTATAAATTCACAAAACGGGGTGCCGGGCCCTGTGGTTCGTGGCACACTCGCTAACCATGCCTGACTCAGAACATGACACGCAGCCCGATTCACCCATCTGCAGCCTCTTTCCGGACAACGTAACGACGTTTTTCTCGCGGCAACGCCCTGCCGATGCGGCATTGCTAGGGGTGGAAAAAGAACTCAGCGGCAAGATGGCTGAGAAGCGGCTCAATGAGTTTGTCCATGGCCGGTACTGCGCCAGACGCGCAATGCAGGCAGCTAGCTTTCCACCTGTCGCCATCGGTAAAGGTGAGAAACGCGAACCTTTGTGGCCGGACAACATCACGGGCTCGATAACACACACGGGGCCATTCGCGGCTGCGGCGATTGCTCATTCGTCGGATTTCGCCGGACTGGGTCTCGATATCGAAACCGCCAAGCCACTGGAAGAAAAACTTTTTAAAGCAATTTGTCTGCCCGAAGAAATTGCACTTTTTAAACCAGGCAGCGCAGGCGACGAAGCCAAGTTGCTCTTCAGCATTAAGGAGAGCGTCTACAAATGTCTTTGGCCGTCGGTACGCAGCTTTATCGATTTCACAGAAATGCAGGTGTTATTGAATGCCGATGGCGTCAGTTATCAGGCCATTCCACATACGGAAAAGTGCCCGCCGGCTTTAAGCGAAAAGCTACAGGGGCGCTACGTGCGAACAGATGAACTGGTGCTGTCCAGCGCCTGGATAGCGCAAGACTGATACTGCATTAGCAAGGACTACTTAGTTTCCTGCTCGCGATAGGTATAGCGGGCATTACGGCGGTCTTCACCGCAGCGACGCTCGGGGCCGTCATAGTCCGGATCATCCTTCAGACGACGCTCGGAATGACGAAAATCCGGATGACTTGACTCGGCACGGCGACAGATCGAACGCCGCAGGAAGGTCATAACGCGCCACGCACGCATAATCGTCCAGAAATACAGCAGTCCGCACACTGTGAATGCCAATGCCATGACCAGTTCGGAAATACCCAGCATCATGCCGCCGACACCCACCACTACGCCGGCAACTGCGAAGCTTGTCATGATGAACACGGTCTCACCCACGCTAAACCCTGCGAGCAGAAAGATATGATGCAAATGCTCTTTATCGGCCTGAAACGGTGACTTACCGTGCATGATCCGACGCGTCATCATTGAAACAGCATCAAAAATCGGAACCATCAGAAACCATAAAGCTGCCGCAGGTGTAATCACAGGCTCTGCACCTTGCGACATACTGATCGCAAGCCAGGACAATGTCAGACCAAGCAGCATGCTGCCCGCATCACCTAAAAAGACCCACGCCTTGCTGCGCCAAACGGTGCGCATATTGAAGAACAAAAACCCTGCTACCGCGGCAGCCATAATGCCGATAAACGGGTTGTAGCCGCCCCAGATAATATTGGCTATACCGAGACCCAACAAAGAAACCAGCGACAGACTGCCACTTAAGCCATCAAGACCATCGCACATATTGATGGCATTAATGATCCCTAAAGTTGCAAAAATAGTGAATGGAACTGCGAGCGGCCCGAGTGTGAGATTACCGCCAAAGGGGTTGATTGCACCAAGGTCGTACAAAACGACATCAGCACCGTAAACCATAATCAGTGCAGCAATTACCTGAGCGCCGAGACGAAACACTGCAGACAGTTCTTTCATGTCGTCCCAGACCCCGATCAGAATAATCAGTGCCGAGGCAGAGAAAAAAGTCATCATCGAATGTGCGCCGACCTCCGTCAGAGGCACAGAAAAAGTATGACCAAAAATCGCCACAACCATGGCGATAAAGATCGCCAGCCCGCCAATGAGAGGAATCTGGCCGGTGTGACTCTTACGGGCGTTCGGTACATCGACCAGGCCGACACCTATCGCCAGCGGTCGCAGCATGACAATCAATAATACTGTCAGAGCAAACGCAATAACTGGATATAAAAACAAATACACGTTGTTCGATCTTCGCTTTTTTTGCCCGGAGGGGAGTTTCTAATGAAAATGGTTTATATCACCAATATGGATTAGAAAACTGTTTATGTCACCAATATGGATGACAAAATAACAAAGGGGAGTGACCAATGTCACACGATAGCAACATAACGCAATTTTCTGGCTGTGAATTTGCAGCCGGGCATTGCTGTTTTGACTCCCGGCAAAGAAGTATTATGTCCAATAGCCAGCAAATACATGCGCTGCAGCAAGCTCAAGAGTGATAATGAGGCACGGATTAAGCCCCCGCTTACCGCAACGCAGCCATATATTTAGGGTGTTTCCGGAATCATGGCGCCCGAATAGGGTCTGAATCGCTTATGGGGTCTGACGATTTAACAAAAATGCGCGCTGCATCAAACAATTCCCTTGTCCGGCACTTTACAATGCACATGGCTCAGGGCAGACAACAGGCGAGCCTTTCGAACTTTCACATGGAACGTAAGATGAATTTATTTAAAAAGATCAGCTTCACTCTGATTATTGCACTCGGTATTTCCGGTATCACGAATGCGCAGGACCAGGTTCCCGTCGGAGATAACGGACAGGTTCTTAACGAAGCGCAAATCAGGGAAGCAGTAAAACTTGATCCCTATCTGATTAACCCGGGTGACGTACTCGCGATTTCAGTATGGCGTGAAGACACGCTGCAGCAGGAAGTTCTTGTTCGCCCCGACGGACACTTCTCGTTCCCGCTTGCCGGAGACGTCGAAGCCTCGGGCAGAACTGTAGAAGAGATTCGTGAAACGCTGGTAGAAAAATTATCACAGTATATTCCGGACATCGTTGTCACTGTCGCCACTACACAAATCGGCGGCAATAAGATTTACGTTATCGGGCAAGTAAACAAGCCCGGCGAGTTTCTGGTAAACCCGCGTGTTGATGTCATGCAGGCACTGTCTATGGCCGGCGGCGCGACACCGTTTGCCGATACCAAGGACATTCGCATCCTGCGCAGACGCGGCCACGTCCGGATGTCGATACCGTTCAACTACAAAGACCTAGAGCGCGGCAAACGCTTGCAGCAGAACGTCATTCTGCAACCCGGTGATGTGGTCGTTGTACCCTGATTAATATGCGCGCGCTTTCAACCCCCAATACAACAGGTGGCCTTAACCTGAGCCGCGCTGTGCCGACCATGGTGGCGTTAACCATGATGGCAGTCAGCTCCGGTGCCCGTGCTGACTTTTTTGACGCTTACGCCAGAGCATCACTGAACTATCTTTTTAGCGATAACCCGACCCTTCGGCGCGAGGAACTCGTCCGGGATTCAACGTCCTATTTTGAGGGTCAGGTGACGGGGTATGCTGAATGGGCCAATGACACACAATCTGTAGACGGCTCGTTCCGGATTTTAAGAAACTGGTATACCCAGCGTGAAAATGCTGACCTTGAAAACACCAACTATTATCTGAATGGCTCTGCGATACAAAGCTTTGAACTATCAACCTTCGGCATTTCCGGAGCCGCCAGCAGTGTTGGCGTCCTTTCAGATGAAATCGGCACTGGTAGTGGCCAGCCCGGCGGCGGCAACGGCAATACCTTTCGGGTTGACGACACAGTCACGCGCTTCAACATTGCCCCCTTCTACCTGATTCAACTTTCCCCCAAAGATCAGATTGATGTCAGAATCGCATACACCACTACCGACTACGAACTTGATAACACCGGTCGGGCGCCGAATAAAATTATTAACGGCACACTTTCATATTCACGGACGCTGAATCAACGGTTAACGCTCGGCTTGACACTGAACGGCAGCAATTTCCGCGCGACGTTACAACCACCTCTATTCCCTGGTATCGAAACACGCAATAGCAATAAAAGCGTCGGCTTATCGGCCGACCTCGCGTACAACTGGAATGAAATGACGTCCCTTATTGCCCGGTTTGGACGAACGAATACAACCGCCAACTCACAGTTCATCAGCGATGATCCTGATACACCGGAAGTGGAACTGGAGGTCACTGAAACAGACATCAAGAACACGCTATACAGCATCGAATTCAACCGGGAGACACCGCGCAACACCTGGGTAATCGGATTAAGTCGCAGCATCGTCCCGAACTCGGAAGGTAGTGAAACGACCCGAAACACCTTCGATTTTGATTTCCGCCGCGCGATGACCCAGCGCGTAACAGGCATCGTCCGCATACTGGCGTACGATCAGGAGGCGCTGTCATCACTGGGGCAACTCAATGCCACCAACAAGTACAAATACCTTCAGGGAACAGCGGCTATCGGCTGGTCGATTCGACGCCACATAGACCTGAATGCCAGCTATACCTACCGATGGAATGAGCGCAACAACCTTGCCAACACCTCAGGCAACGCAAAATCAAACACTATAGGTATCGGTATCGGCTACAAATGGGAATAATTGGTCAGATAGCCACGGTTGCACATTAACCTTCGATGACCATCCCGGGCTCAGTGAACTCAAAACTCCAGTTCAGACTCGGACGCACCACGCCTTTGGGTTTACCCTCCCACCACGTGTGACCAAAGCCTGAATTCCGCTCATCCACCACATTGAATGCCACCACGTCGGACTCGCGGAATGCTAACTGCTGACGATTCATGGCACGCATAACGACACGCACGTAGTGCGTACCTTCTGCCAGAAATTCTGCAGGCACCCAGGCCACCGTTGTATAGCGACCGACTTCACGTGGCTGCGCTTCAAATTGTTTATTTGAATCAGCAGAAGAAAACAGATCAAGGCCGCTATCGGACACCATAGTGATGTAAGGGCTAAGAATATGGCCCGGCTCGAGCACATCAAAAGTAATCTGAATACCCATGGCATGACCGATATCAACGGTACCGGTCGGCGTACCCTCTTCAGAAAGCACCTTTACCGAACGGAGGCGCACTGTATCGTCACCGGGCGCATCGTTCATGTCGGTCCATTCCCGTTCAGATTCACTACCGCCGCCCGCGGTCATGTAGCTATAGACAACATCGTTGATGGGTGCATCCTGAATCAAACGACCGCCCTTCATAAAGAGTCCGCGCTGACACAGCCGTGCCACAGCTGCCATATTGTGCGAGACAAACATGACGGTGCGACCCTGCTTACCCGCATCACCCATCTGATTCAGACACTTGCGCTGAAATTCGGCATCACCCACAGCCAATACCTCATCAACAATCAACAGATCAGGCTCAAGATGGGCCATCACAGCAAATGCCAGTCGCACCGACATACCGCTGGAGTAACGCTTTACAGGGGTGTCAATAAACTTACCGACACCTGAGAACTCGACAATCTCTTCAAACTTGGCATCCACTTCGTGCTTCCGCATACCAAGGATAGTGCCACTCATATAAATGTTTTCGCGGCCGGTCAGTTCAGCATGAAAACCGGTGCCAACTTCTAACAGACAGCTCACACGACCGGCGATAGACAAGCGACCTTTAGTCGGTGGTGTAATCCGGGAAATCACTTTCAACAAAGTCGATTTGCCTGCTCCATTCGCCCCGACCACACCAATAACGTCACCCTGTTCAATGTCGAATGACACGTCACGCAATGCCCACAAAATATCCTTGTCTTCCTGCTGACCGGATAATTCTTCCGCAGTAAAGTTATACAGCGAACGATACTTGCGGAAATTTGCCATGGGCCGCAAAAGAAAACGCTGTATAGGGTTACCGGATTGAGCAACCGTGTCGGTATTACCGATGCGGTAGAGTTTACTAACGTTATCGACTACTAATGCTTTGCTCATATCAGATTACATCCACCACTAGTCGTTCCATGCGACGGAAATACACTACTCCGCTCACACACAGAACCAACAACACGACAAAGCCGGTAATCAAGGAGTCCCAGCGAATAAACATATCGGGGCTTGCAGAACCAAGCAGAGCGGCGCGAAAGCCTTCAATGACGCCAACAATAGGGTTCAGGATGTACCACCAGCGGTATTCTTCGGGTATCTCTTTCGATGCATAGAGTATCGGTGCTGTGTACATCAGCAAGCGCATGAAATACCCCATAACGATGCCAACATCACGATAACGGATAGCCAAAGAAGACAACCACAAACCGAACGCTAACGGCACCATCATCATCATGACAAACAACACCGGCAGCAACAGAATATTTTTAGTGGGTGCTACCTGGTAGTACACCAGCACAGCAAGAATCAACACTAACGACACACCAAAATTAACCAGGCCCGCAATGATCGGTACTGTCGGGTATATCACGCGTGGAAAATAAATTTTGCCGAGCATAGCTGCGTTTGCAATCAAGCTGCCGCTGGATGCGGACATTGCCCCGCTCATATAACTCCAGGGAACAATTGCACAGGTTGAAAACAAGAGGTATGGCAGTCCGTCAGACTCGAGACCGACGAGACCACCAAAAATAAAGGTGAAAACAATAATCTGAATTGCGGGTTGCACCACCGCCCATGCAAGGCCCCCGATGCTTTGTGCATAAGCGACTTTAATCATGCGCCAGACCAAAAAGTAAATCAGGTCCCGGTATTCCTTGAGCTCGGCAAAATCCACAAAGCCCCAAGTGCGCATTGAATCAACATGAGTGACCGGGAGCTCGGAATGCATCGCTCCGGAATCGGTTTGAGGCTCATCGGCCATGTGCGGGTCTATCCTTCTGACTGTTAATTAGTAAAAGCGCTCAACATTCTAACCAAGCAAAGCACCCTTTGCAGTCCTGTATACCGCATGATCACCACTTTTGCAGAAAAATGCCGTGAGGCTCAACACACTTTGGCATCAGCACCCCTGAAAATGCCGCCAGCTTACATAAGGCATCAGCAGCAAGGGCGACACCGCTCAGGTAAGCAGATGCCTGCCAATAGCCAGATAAGCAAAGCCTTCCTGCTGCATCATGACCGGATCATAAAGGTTCCTGCCATCGATAATAACCGGCTCTATCAGGCTAGTCTTAATATGATCGAAATCAGGCGAACGGAACTCGCGCCACTCGGTAACAATAACAAGCACATCGGCTCCGTCGACCGCATCTTCGGCTGATTTACACAAAACGAGATCATCGCGTTCACCGTATATACGTAACGCCTCATCCATCGCCTCGGGGTCATACGCACGAACATTGGCACCATCTGCAAAACAAGCCGCAATAAAATTACGACTCGGCGCTTCACGCATATCATCAGTGTTGGGTTTAAAGGAAAGGCCCCATAACGCAATCGTTTTTCCGGCCATACTGCCGCCAAAAACACCCCGGGTTTTTGTTACCAGCACTTCTTTCTGCTTATCGTTAACCCGCTCCACCGCTTCCAGAAGGTCAGCTTCATAATCTATCGACTGCGCAGAGGTTTTCAGTGCCCGCACATCCTTAGGAAAACACGAGCCGCCAAAGCCCGCACCGGGATAAATGAATTCATAGCCAATTCGCGGGTCAGAGCCAATACCAATACGCACAGCCTCAATATCTGCACCGAGGCGTTCAGCAATATTGGCCATCTCATTCATAAAGCTGATCTTCGTCGCAAGCATCGCATTTGCCGCATACTTGGTTAACTCGGCAGAGCGCTCATCCATAACAATCATACGAATATGATTTCGGTTAAAAGGCTCATACAAAGTCGTAAGCATTTCGCGTGCACGCCGGCTGTCGGTGCCAATAATAATCCGGTCAGGCTTCATGAAATCAGATACCGCAGCACCCTCTTTCAAAAACTCCGGATTGGAAACTACGTCGTAGTCGGTGCTTTCACCTCTTTCTGCAAGCTGTTCAGCAACAGCCTCCCGCACACGCTGCGCGGTACCTACAGGCACCGTAGACTTATTTACCACTACCTTGTAACCGGTCATATAAGTGCCAATGGTTTTGGCAACCGCCAGCACATATTGCATATCGGCTGATCCGTCTTCATCAGGCGGTGTACCTACAGCAATAAACTGAATGTCGCCGTGCGCCACACCTGCTTCGACATCTGATGTGAACTTCAACCGGCCCTTAGCGAAATTTCGCTGCACCAGTGAGGGCAATCCGGGTTCAAAAATCGGAATCTCGCCGCTATTCAATGCGGCTACTTTTGCCTCATCGATATCCACACAAACGACCTGATTGCCGGTCTCTGCCAGACAAGCGCCGGAAACAAGACCAACATAACCTGTACCGTGGACGGTAACCTTCATAGATATTCCCGATAAATATACGTGCCAAAAGAGCTATGGCATTAAGTGTAAAGTAGCGCCGCTGCAGCGGCAACGCACAGGAATCTCCGCTACGGGAAACCCGCCGGTATACTAGTGATCGCGCCACTCACGGATAAGTGAAACCAGACTATCGCCCTCAGCAGAGCTAATTTCGCCATCAAGTAACGCTTCATATTTACCTGCCAGCGTCTTGCCCAGCTCAACGCCCCACTGATCAAATGGATTCACATTCCATAAAGCGGCCAATGCAAATACCTTATGCTCGTAGAGCGCCACCAGGCCGCCTACTGCTGCAGGGCTAAGCGATTTAAGCAACACGATAGAACTGGGCACATTGCCGGCCTGCACCCGGTGATTAGCTATTTCAGAATCACCGACATCCTGCAAATCACGACCGGAACGCAAAGCCTCTGCCTGCGCTAACATATTCGCAAGAGCGACCTGATGCTGCCCCTCAAAATCTTCGGTAGCGGCTGCAGCCGCCAGAAAATCCACAAAAATCTTGAGGGTCCCCTGATGCATAGCCTGCATGAACGAGTGCTGCGCGTTCGAACCGTGCATGCCCCAAACAACAGGAGCGGTGGCAGCCTCGACTGCTTTACCGTCACGCTGTACAGACTTGCCCAAACTTTCCATTTCCAACTGCTGCAAATATTCAGGGAAAAATTGCAGGCGCCGCTCATAGGGCAAATAAGCATGACTGTTCATGCGTAAAAAATTACGGTTCCAGAGTTCGATGATTGCCAACAGCACGGGCATATTGCTCGCCCAGGGTGCCGTGCGAAAATGCTTGTCCATAGCTGCGGCACCGTCCAGCAACTCCTGGAAGCGTTCTTCACCTGTCGCGATCGTGGCAATCAGGCCAACAGCCGACCAAACGGAAAAACGCCCGCCGACCCAGTCCCACATTTCAAACCGGGCATCCTGCTCTATCCCAAACGATTCCACAGCGCCCGTATTAGCAGACACCGCCACAAAATGATCGGCTACTGCGTCCTCTGAAAGCTCCTCAGCCAGCCACTTACGGGCCGCCTCTGCGTTCAACATTGTTTCCTGAGTGGAAAACGTCTTAGAGCAAATAATGAATAACGTGGTTTCCGGATCAACCTTTTCAAGTGTCAGCAACAACTGCTGACCTCCGGCGCCCGACACAAAGTGACATTCAGGCGAGTCAGGGTCACTCAAAGCGTAAGTCACCAACTGAGGACCAAGATGTGATCCGCCGATACCGATATTCACGACATCAGTAAAAACCTTGCCGGTGGAACCCGTGCGTTCGCCGGAGCGCACCGCTTCCGCGAAGCTGAAACAACGCTCCCGCTCACGCAGCACGTCATCCATAACCGACTCATCATCGATCGAAAAATCGGCGTCTGAATCGGCACGTAATGCCGGGTGCAATGCTGCACGCCCTTCTGTTGTATTAACCCGCTCGCCACCAAACATTGCCGCGATACGTTGGCCAAGATTCGTTTCATCTGCCAGTTTCAACAGTTCGTTGAGCGCATCTTCATCGAGCAACTGACGGGAATAGTCCAGCGCAACATCGTTATGGAGTAACGAAAAAGATGCATAGCGGTCTTCGTCCGCAGCAAACAGATCATCAATACGCCGCCCTCGAAGACGGGCTGCATGTTTTTCCAATCTGGCCCAGGTGCTGGTTTTCAAAGTGCCTTCCTTTCTAGCATAGACAGCATCAATGACGATCTGCGAACACTATACCTTGTAAAAATCGCGATACCATTTAACAAAGCGCTCCACACCCACTTCTATCGAAGTGGCAGGCTTGTAGTCGACATCCTGCATCAGGTCGGACACATCAGCGTAGGTATCGGGCACATCCCCGGGCTGCAACGGCAACAGGTTCTTTTCTGCTTTCTTACCCAGACAGTCTTCCAGAACCTCAATATAGCGCAGCAACTCTACAGGCTGACTATTGCCTATATTGTAAATTCTGTAGGGCGCAAAACTGGTGCCGGGATCGGGATCCTCGGCTGACCATTCAGAATTAGGTGATGCAACATTATCGAGAGTACGAATAATCCCTTCGACAATGTCGTCGATGTAAGTGAAATCGCGACGGTGGTTTCCGTAGTTAAAAACATCAATAGGATTACCGGCGAGAATGTCCTTGGTAAACGAAAACAAAGCCATATCCGGGCGACCCCACGGGCCATAGACGGTAAAGAACCTGAGCCCTGTAGTCGGAATCTCATAAAGATTTGAATAGGTATGCGCCATTAACTCATTGGCTTTCTTCGATGCCGCATACAGAGACAACGGGTGATCCACGTTGTGATGAATTGAAAACGGCATACGTGTATTAGCGCCGTACACAGAGCTTGAGCTGGCATAAACAAGGTGCTCAACATCGTGATGCCGGCAGCCCTCAAGAATATTCAGCGTACCGACAATATTGCTATCCATGTAGGCATGAGGGTTCTCAAGCGAATAACGGACTCCGGCTTGTGCCGCCAGATGCACTACCCGGTCGGGTTTATGCTGAGTGAACAACTGCTCAACACCTGCACGGTCTTCGAGATTCAACTGCTCAAAGGCATAACCATCGCAAGCATCCAGTCGCTCCATGCGGGCGTGCTTGATTCTTACATCGTAGTAATCGTTGACGTTATCGAGACCGATAACTTCGTCACCCCGGTCGAGAAGCCGGTGTGCCACGTGCGAGCCGATAAAACCCGCGGTTCCGGTAACGAGTACTTTCATGAGAGCTTATATTCCCTGTCCGTCAGTTGAAACAACGTTTGTATGTGACCAATGTTACAACAGATACAGCGAAGATATGCGGGTCGCGGGTCAGAGGCGACCGTTCACATCGTCAATGGGCAATACGTACTTAATATCGTAGACAACGTGAATGTCTTTACCGAGCGCATGCAACTGCTCTGCCGACATCGCCTTGAATTGTTCGTGGGACACGGCCATAACGATAGCATCGTACTGACCGTCAGCAGGCATCTCTGTCTGCAGTTCGATACCGTATTCTTCATTAACCACCGCGGCATCGGCCCAGGGGTCATAAACATCGACATCAGAACCGTAGGATGCGAACTCATGCACCAGATCAACGACCTTGGTATTGCGAACGTCGGGACAATTCTCTTTAAAGGTGATACCCATAATCAACACCTTCGCATCCGGCATGCTGATACCACGGGTCACCATCAAGCGCAC
>Ga0070728_10005572_pt1 | contig 12355 bp, 11 predicted proteins | sample tdDd471_FD_66723 | JGI IMG/M metagenome (GOLD analysis project Ga0070728, IMG submission 66723) | Marine sediment microbial communities from the Atlantic coast under amendment with organic carbon and nitrate - tdDd47.1 | ecosystem: Environmental > Aquatic > Marine > Coastal > Sediment | place...
GCTGCCGTCGAGGTACTGCAGCAGCACGGCGTGCACGTCGCGTTCGAAGTGCTCCATCGCGATGACCATGTTGGGCCGGCGCTCGTACATCGCCTCGATCAGCGCCAGGTGCGTCTCGTGCACGGGCTGGTTGCCGTGCTCCTCGCCGAGCGCGACGAAGTCGGCGGTCACCAGGTCGTCGGCGACCTGGGCGACCGACAGCACGCGGTCGTTCTCGAGGCGCACGATGCGCGGCGCGGCGACGCACGCGCCGAGGAAGGAGAGCAGGATCAGCAGGCTGGCAGAACGCATCCCGCTATCAGACCGCCCGGGCAGTCGACCGGCAAGCGCGAGCGCGCGCCGCGACGGCCCGCGTTTCCCGACGGCGAAAGCTCGCGATCGCGCGCCGCGGCGCTTGAATCTGATCGCCGCATGAAGATCACCACCTGGAACGTCAACGGCATCCGCGCGCGCCTGACCCACGTCGTCGACTTCCTGCGCGAGCACGAACCCGACGTGCTGTGCCTGCAGGAGACCAAGGTCGTAGACGAGCTGTTCCCGCAGGACATCCTCGAGGACGAAGGCTACGAGACCGTGTTCTTCGGCCAGAAGGGCTACAACGGCGTCGCGATCCTGGCCGCGCACGAGATCGAGCACGTGCAGAAGGGCTTCCCCGACGACGAGCCGGACGCCGAGCGCCGCGTGCTCGCCGCGACCGTCAACGGCTTCCGCGTGCTCAACCTCTACGTCGTCAACGGGCAGGAGGTCGGCAGCGACAAGTACGACTACAAGCTCGACTGGTTCCGCCGGCTGCGCACGTTCCTCGACAGCAGCTACGCGGCGAGCGACGACATCGCGGTGGTCGGCGACTTCAACGTCGCGCTCGAGGACCGCGACGTGCACGACCCGGTCTGGTGGCAGGACCGCATCCTGTGCTCACAGCCCGAACGCGACGCGATGCGCAACGTGATGGCGTTCGGCCTCGACGACACGTTCCGCAAGCACCACGACGAGGCGGGCGTCTACACGTGGTGGCACTACACCGGCGGCTCGGCGGTCAAGGACGACGGCCTGCGCATCGACTACGTGCTGTCGTCGGCGAGCGCGTCGGCACGCTGCACGGACGTGATCATCCACAAGGAGGAGCGCAGCAAGAAGGGCCCGAGCGACCACGTGCCGGTGACGGCGATCTACGCGGACGGGTCGCCGTGAGCGACGGCGCTGCGATGATCGAGACCGCCGCGCTCGGTCGTCGCTACGGCGGCAAGTGGGCGCTGCAGGAGCTCGACCTGAGCGTGCGCAAGGGCGAGCTGTACGGCTTCCTCGGCCAGAACGGCGCCGGCAAGACGACGACGCTGCGGCTGCTCGCCGGCCTGCTGCGCCCCACCACCGGCAGCGTGCGCATCGCCGGACTGGCGCACGACCGCGACGGCCGCGAGCTGAAGCGCCGGCTCGGCTTCGTGCCCGACACGCCGCCGCTCTACGACTACCTGACCGGGCGGCAGTACGTCGCGCTGGTCGCGAGCCTGTGGAAGGTCGAGCGCAAGCTGCGCGACGAACGCGCCGAGCGGCTGTTCGACCTGCTGCACCTGACCGAGAACGCCGACGACCTCTGCAAGGGCTACTCGCACGGCATGCGCAAGAAGGCGCACATCGCGGCGGTGCTGACGACGGCGCCCGACGTGCTGCTGCTCGACGAGCCGACGACCGGCCTCGACCCGGTCAGCGCGCGGCGGCTGAAGGACCTGCTCAAGGCCGAGGTCGCGCGCGGCACGACGGTGATGTTCAGCACGCACGTGCTCGAGGCGGCCGAGCAGATCTGCGACCGCGTCGGCATCCTCGCCGCCGGCCGGCTGCGCGCCGAGGGAACGGTCAAGGAGCTGCGCGAACGACACGACGCGGCGTCGCTCGAGGACGTGTTCCTGCGGCTCAACGACGACGCATGAAGCTGCTCCTCGCCGACCTGCGCGCGCTCGCCAACCTGCCGTCGACCGCCGAAGGCCGGCGCGTGACGTTCGGCATGCTGGTCGGCCTCGGGCTGCTCGCGCTGATGTCGCACTGGCTCGCCGACGTCATCACCGGCCGGCGCGCGATGCAGATCCTCGCGCCGCAGGCAGACACCGACCTGCTGCGCGGCCTGCTCGGCTACGGCCTGCTGGCGTGCCCGATGGTCGCGACGTGGCTCGGCCTCGCGACCGCGCAGCGGCAGCTGTTCGAGACGCCCGAGATGTGGCTGTGGCGGCAGGCGCCGATCCGCCCGTTCCGCGGCCCGGTGCAGGTGCTGCTGCGCGCGGTGTTCGTCTGCGTGCTCTGGGCGAGCGCCCTGTCGGCGCCGTTCCTGGTCGCCGTGCTGAAGGGCTCGCCGGCGCCGTGGACCGCGTACGCGCTGGTGCCGGTCGCCATCCTGTGCTGCACCGCGCCGCTGCTCGCCACGCTGCTGACGGTGCAGATCGTGATCGTGCGCTTCCTCGCCGGCCGCTGGCTCAAGCTGGTGATGGCGGCGATCGCCGCGCTGGCGTCGGTCGGCTTCACGACGTGGCTGCTGCTCAACCTGTTCTCGAGCAACGAACGGCGCGTCGAGAGCATCGCCGAGACGGTGCGCGGCGAGTCGCTGCCGTGGACGATCCGCAGCGCCGCGCAGCTGCTGCGCGACGCCGTCGACGGCGCGGTGACGACGGCGAGCTGGCTGCCGGTGATCGGCTGGCTCGGCGTCGCGTTCGCGATCTTCGCCGTCGCCGCGTGGACGTTCCCGCGCGCGCACGAACGCTACGTCGAGGCCGACGCGCCGCTGTGGAGCCGGCGGCGGCGCAGCTGGCCGGCGGCGCTGGCCGCCAACCTGCGCAACAAGGAGTTCGCGCAGGTGCTGCAGCAGCCGGGCGCGCTGATCGGCTTCTTCGTGTTCGCCGTGCTGGTGTTCGCGCTCGCGCAGAACCGCGTGCTGACCAGCGGCATCCTGCAGACGCCCGAGGTGCCGCTCGCGCTGCGCCACCTGGTCGCGATGCTCGCGCAGTGGGTCGTCGCCGTGCTGCTGGTGCTCTACGCGCACATGGGCCGCCTGGCGCTGTGGGACGGCGCGCAGTGGCCGCTCTACATGGCGTCGCCGGCGCGGCCGCGCACGATCCTGCGCGGCAAGCTGACCGCGATCGCCGTGTTCCTGCTGTGGCCGCTGGTGCTCGTCGCGGCGATCAACATGCAGCTGCTCGGCGCCGACGTCGCGACGACGCTGCGCTTCTGCGGGCTGTCGTTCGGCGGAACGCTCGCCGCGCTCGGCGTGCTGGCGATCGTCGGCACGTGGCCGCGGCTGATGCGGCCCGACGCCGACGGCCAGATCGTGCAGGGCGGCAAGACGTTCCTCGCCGCGATCGTGCTGGTCGTCGCGTTCGAGCTGGTGATGTCGCCGGCGTTCGTCGGGTGGATCTGGATCGTGCAGTTCGCGAAGGGCGAACACCTCGCCGACCGCACGTTCGCGGCCACGACCGTCGACGCCTGGATGCCGTGGGTAATCGCTGCCGCGCTGGCCTACGGCGCGCTGACGCTGCTGCTAGGCGTCTGGCTCGGCGGCCGCAACTACCGCCGCCTGCTCGCCCCCCGCTAGCGTCGGTACCGAACCGGGTTCAGTACCTCCACGCGGCGACGTCGAGGGGGCGGGCGACGAGCGCGGAGGCGGGCGGGCCGGCGAGCGGGAAGCCGAGCAGGCGCGTCATGTCGTTGCTCGCGAGCTCGACGTCGACCGGCGACAGCCGCCACGGCTCGTGCGCGATCTCGCCGCAGACGAGCCGGCCGCGGTGCGTCGCGTAGAGGCAGTAGCGCTCGACCAGGAAGTGCTCGAGCGTGCCTTGGCGCGCCGGCTGCGCGCTGACGTCGAACAGGCCGTAGTCGGCGGCGAACGTCGCCGGCGGGCCGCGTCGGTCGCGGCGTTCGCTGCGGTAGCGCACGCGCTCCCCCACCCGCTCGCACGTCATGCGCGCGCGGAAGTAGGGCAGGCCGAAGCCGAACCGCGCGCCCTCGACGGCGACCCGGCTGGCGGCGTCGAGGCTGAAGAACCAGACGCCGGGCCGGTCGCCGCGCCGCACGTAGGTGCGCACGTTGAGCTCGGGGAAGCGGTGCGCGGTCGGCATCTTCGGCAGCAGGCGGAAGCGCGTCTCCGCCATCTCGAACGGCACGACGCCGAGCCACGCGCGCCCGTCGAACGTCTCCAGCTCGAGGCCTTCGGGCAGCAGCGCGCGCAGCCGCGCGGCGTCGACCGGCCAGTGCAGGAACACCAGGTCTCGCCACCGCATCGTCAGCGACCACGGGCGATCGGGCACCGGCCACGGGCGGTGCGCCGTCGACTGGAGGGCGGGATGGGTCATCGTGAAACCGCCAACGCGCGCCGCGCTACCATGCTTTCGATGAAGTCGACCTTCTGCCTGCCCCTGGCGCTCGCGCTCGCCACCGCCGCGGTCGCGCAGGACGACCTGCGCGACGTGATCGAGCTCAACAACGGCCGCACCGTGCGCGGCCGCGTCGTCGCGCCGTTCGCCGCCGGCGAGCTGGTCGTGCTGCAGGGCGGCAAGCGCACGCGCGTCGAGCGCCGCGACATCACCGCGATCCGCCTCGTCGCCGACGACGTGCGCGACTTCTTCGAGCGCCGCGTCCGCCACCAGAACAGCCCGCGCGCGCTGCGCTACCTCGTCGACTGGGCCGTCGACCACCACCTCGAAGGCCTCGCGAAGCTGCAGGCGCTCGAGCTGCTGCTGCAGGACGACAGCGACGAGCGGCTGCACGAGCTGCTCGGCCACAAGCGCCGCGGCAGCGAGTGGCGCTGGCCGCACGACGGCAAGTTCGTCACGTTCGACAAGCTGAAGGAGGCGATGCGCGACGAGCCGCTGGAGCTCGCCGGCGAACGCTTCCGGCTGCGCTGCGACGCCGGCCTGCTGACCAACGTGCGCGCGCTGTTCGACCTCGAGCAGCTCGGCGTCGCCTGGTTCGACCGCTTCGGCAAGGCGCTCGACTGCAAGGAGGTGCTCGAACCGATCACCGTGCGCACGTGGCGCGGCGTCGACGACTTCCCGAAGTGGGGCTTCCGCCCCGAGGCCTACTTCGAGCCGCCGCCGCACGGCGACGAAGGGCGCACCTTCTACGCCGGCCCGACGCCGACGCGGCCCGAGCGGCTGTTCTTCGTCGGCACGCAGGGACTGCTGCACCGCTCGCTGATCGGCGAGGTCAACCAGCAGGACCGCCGCGACCGCACCTGCCCGTGGCTCGAGGTCGGCCTCGGCATGCACATGCAGGACCTGATGCAGGGCCCGGCCGGCTTCGCCGTCGCCGGCGAACCGAGGCAACAGGATCGCAAGGCGCTGCAGGCGATCGCGCGCAGCTACCGGCTCACCCACCTCGTGCACCTGCCGATGTACGGCAGCTTCTACCTGACGAGCGACGGCGCGACCGCCGCCAACTGGGACGCGGCGACGATGTTCGTCGCGTTCCTGCTGCGCGACGACAACAAGCCGAAGACGCGCGAGGCGTTCTTCCGCTACGCGCGCGCGGCGCTCGCCGAAGGCCAGGGCGACAGCAGCTCGGCGTTCGACCGCTTGATGGGCCGGCCGATCGAGCAGTTCGAGGAGCCGTGGCGCAAGTGGCTCCACGAGCTCGCGGGATTCTGAGCACGCCGTCGTTCGCGCCCGGCTCGGCGATCAGCGATCGCCGTCCGCGAACGTGCGCAGCGCGTCTCCCTCCAGCCGGCACGTGCGCCAGTCGGGCAACACCTCGGCGCCCTGGCGCTCGTAGAAGTCGATCGCGAGCCGGTTCCAGTCGAGCACGTTCCAGTTGAGCCGCGGCGCGCCCATCTCGACGGCGGCGGCGGCGACGGCGCGCAGCAGCGACAGGCCGACGCCGCGGCCGCGGCAGTCGGGGTCGACGAACAGGTCCTCGAGGTGCACGCACGGCCGCGTCCAGAACGTCGAGTAGCTTGTGAAGAACAGCGCGAAGCCGACCGGCGCATCGGGCCGCTCGGCCAGCTCGGCGATCAGCGCGCGGCAGACCGGCCGGTCGCCGAACAGGTGTTCGCGCAGCCGCGCCTCGTCGAGATCGAGCTGGTGCTCCAGCCGCTCGTAGCGCGCGAGGTCGCGGATGAAGCGCGCGACGTGCGGCTCGTCGCCGGGGCGCGCGGGACGGATCTCGACGGAGCGGGTCACCGCCGCAGCCTACCTGCCGCCCGCGCGCCGCGGTAGCGAGGCGCCGCGCGGGCTTTGCCGTGGCGATCGCTCCGCGCTCGGGCCACGATGTGCGCGCGCCGCATCATGACCAGGTCGAAGCCCGAACCCTCCGCCGGCAGTCGCTCCGCAGCGTTCGACGAGGACTACTACCGGCGGTTCTACGACAACAGCAGCACGCGCGTCAGCGACCTCGCCGAGATCCGCCGCCTCGCCGCGTTCGTCGCCGCCTACCTGCGCTACCTGCAGGTGCCGGTGCGCTCGATCCTCGACGTCGGCTGCGGCGTCGGCCACTGGCGCAAGGCGGCCGCCGAGCTGTGGCCGAAGGCGCGCTACTTCGGCGTCGAGTACAGCGAGCACCTCTGCGAGAAGTTCGGCTGGACGCGCGGCTCGATCACCGACTTCGACCCGCAGGCGGCGTTCGGCCGCGGCTCGTTCGATCTGGTCGTCTGCCAGGGCGTGCTGCAATACCTGGACGCCGCGTCCGCACGACGCGCCCTGCACAACGTCGCCGAGTGGACCGACGGCGCGCTCTACCTCGAAGCCCTGACGAAGCGCGACTGGGAGGAGAACTGCGACCGCTCGGTCACCGACGGCGACGTGCACCTGCGCGCGGCATCGTTCTACCGACGCCACCTCAAGCCGCACTTCCAGGAGTGCGGCGGCGGCGTCTTCTGCAGCCGACGCGCCGGCGTGTCGCTGTTCGAACTCGAGGGAGCATGAGCGGAATGGATTTCTTCGGTCACCAGGAGCAGGCGCGGAAGGCGTCGGGTCGCCTTGTGTGGCTGTTCGTCGCGGCGGTGCTCTGCATCATCGTGCTGATCTACGTCGCGGCGAAGCTGACGCTGGTCGTCGCCACCAAGGGCGAGCACGCCGACCCGATCGACTGGCCAGTGCTCGGCGCGGTCTCGGGCCTCGTCGCCGTCGTCGTCGGCGGCGCGATGCTGTTCAAGACGGCGCAGCTGCGCAGCGGCGGCGGCACCGTCGCCGAGATGCTCGGCGGCCGCCTGGTCGACATCGACCCGAAGGACCCGAAGGAGAAGATGCTGCGCAACGTCGTCGAGGAGATGGCGATCGCGTCGGGCGTGCCGGTGCCCGAGATCTACGTGATGGACCGCGAGGCGGGCATCAACGCGTTCGCCGCCGGCTGGTCCCCGGCCGACGCCGCCGTCGCGGTCACGCGCGGCAGCCTCGAGACGTTCACGCGCGACGAGCTGCAGGGCGTCATCGCGCACGAGTTCAGCCACGTCTTCCACGGCGACATGCGGCTGAACATCCGGCTGATGGGCACGCTGTTCGGCATCCTGTGCATTGCCGTCGTCGGCCGCATCCTGATGCGCTCGATGTACTACAGCGGCGGCTCGCGCAGCAACCGCAAGGGCGGCAACGCCGGCATCCTGCTGTTCGGCGTCGCGCTGATCGTGATCGGCTACGTCGGCGTGTTCTTCGCGCGCATGATCCAGGCGGCCGTCTCGCGGCAGCGCGAGTACCTCGCCGACGCGGCCGCCGTGCAGTACACGCGCAACCCGCGCGGCATCGGCATGGCGCTGGCGAAGATCGGCGGCCTCAGCGCCAAGGTCGAGAACGCGCACGCCGAGGAGGCGAGCCACATGATGTTCGCCGACGGCATGTCGCGATTGTCCGGCGCGCTGGCCACCCACCCGCCGATCCAGGAACGCATCGAGCGCGTCATGCCCGGCTTCCTGAAGCACGTCGCGAACACCGAGTCGATGGCGGCGGCCCTCGACGAGACGCCGACGCCCGCGCAGTTCGCCGGCGGCGCCGCGAGCGGCTTCGCAGGCGCCGCGGTCGCTGGCGGCAAGGGCACGGCGCCGGCCGCGCTGATGAAGTCGGTCGGCGACCCGCTGCCCGAACACGTCGTCGCGGCGCGCAAGCTGCTCGACTCGCTGCCGCTCGACCTGACGGTCACCGCGCACGAGCCCGAACGCGCCGGCGCGATCGTCTACGCGCTGCTGCTCGACGCCGACGACGCGCAGCGCAAGCAGCAGGTCGCGATGATCGAGGCCGACGACGAGCGCCTCGCGCACGAGGCGCAGGGCCAGTACCTGCACATCAACGCCGTCGACCGCTCGCTACGGCTGCCGCTGCTCGAGCTGACGATGCCCGCGCTGCGCCGGCTGCCCGAGCCCGCCCGCCGCCGGCTGCGCACAACCGCGCGCAAGCTCGCGCTCGCGGACGACCACCTGACGCCGTTCGAGTTCGCGCTGCTGAAGACGCTCGAACGCCACGTGCGCATCGCCGGTGAGGACGTGCAGCGGCCGCACGGCCGCCCGCACTCGCTGCTGCAGGAGAAGGGCCACGTCGCGACGGTGCTGTCGGCGATCGCGCACGCCGGCGCCGAGGGCGACGAGGCCAAGGCCGCGTCGGCGTTCGCGCGCGGCCGCGACGCGCTGTCGCTCGACGCCGAGATCGCGCTGCTGCCGGCCGCCAGCAGCGCGCCGCAGCAGCTCGACGCCGCCATCAACGAGCTCGCGCGCGTCTCGCCGTTCGGCAAGCGCAACCTGATCCACGCCTGCGCCGAGGTCGCCGCCGACGACGGCGTGCTCGACCCCGACGAGGTCGACCTGGTCCGCGCGCTCGGCGAACTGTGGGATTGCCCGGTGCCGCTCGCCGCGAACGACGCATAGGCCGGTCGGCCGACTCGTTTCGGGACGTTCCGCTGCCACCGCACGTTCCCGGGCGGGCGATCCTCCGATATCCCGGACGCAGGGAAGGAGGATCCAATGAACGCTTCGGCGAACGACATCATCGTGGCCGCGGTCTCCGCGCTGGCGGCCGGTCTCGGGACGATCATCTGGCAGCGGCAGAAGGCGCGCGCCGGAGACGCGCGGACGCCCCGCGCCGGCACAGCCGCTCAGGAACGTCGCGACGGCCATCTCGCGCGCACGGCGCACGAGCTGCGCTCACCGTTGGCGGCGGTGCTCGGCGCGCTGGAGGTCGCGCGCAGCGGCGCGGCGACGCCCGAGGAGCTGGCGCGCTTCCTCGACGAGGCGGACCTGGCCGCGCGCCACCTGTCGTTCCTCGTCGACGACGTGCTCGACGACGCGGCGATCGCAGCCGGCAGGCTGCGCGTCGACGTGCACGACCACCGCGTCGGCGACGTGCTGCGCGACGCCGAGCGCGTGTTCGGCATGCACGCCGCGCGTCGGGAGGTCCGCGTCGCGATGGCCGAGCCGCCCGCCGAGCTGCGCGTGCGCACCGACGCGCGCCGGCTGCTGCAGGTGCTGTTCAACCTGGTCGGCAACGCGATCAAGTTCTCGCCGCGCCACGGCGACGTCCTGCTGCGGATCGAATCCGACGAGCGGTGCGTGCGGTTCTCGGTCGACGACGACGGCGACGGCGTGCCCGCCGGGCTGCGCGGCGCGCTGTTCGAGCCGTTCGCGACCGCCGCCGACGACGTGCGGGGCTGCGGCACCGGGCTCGGGCTGCACATCAGCCGAGGCATCGTCGAGCAGCTCGGCGGCCGCATCGGCTACCGGCCGCGGCGGCCGCGCGGCTCGACGTTCTGGTTCGAGCTGCCGCGCGCCGTCGAGGCGAACGTTGCGGCGGCGCACGCCGAGGCGCGATGATGGCCGGATGTCCGTCCGGCTCCTCGCCATCGTCAGCCTGCTCGCGCTCGCACCGCAGAGCGACCTCGCGACGTTCCAGAACCACAACCGGACGTTCCAGCTCGAGCTGCCCGCGGACTGGCGCCTGCTCGCGCCCAACGAGGCCGTGCAGCTGCGCGAGGCGGGCGGCGCGCCGCCGGACCTGCAGCGCTCGGAGCCGCGCTACTTCTACGCCGTCGGCCCGGTCGAGCGCTGGCTGAAGGGCGAGCTCGACGGCGCGTGGCTGCACGTCGTCGAGGTCAACGAGGCGTGGTACATCGAGGACGACTTCCGCGACCAGCTGCGCGAGGGCTGGCGGGCGCGCGGCGAGCAGACCGGCACGCGCCACGAGCTGGAGGACGTGCACCTCGAGAAGCTCGGCACCCAGCAGGTCGAGTCGGTCGTCGCGACGCGCACCAGCACGCCGAAGGACGGCGCCCCCTACCGGGTGCTCGAGGTCCACGTGCCGACCGCGCGCCAACAATTGTCCCTGTCATTCGGCTGTCATCCGGACGACTTCGAACGCTGGGCGCCGCGCTTCCGCGACTGGCTCGCGACGCTGACGCTGGCGCGAGTTGCCGATGAGAAGGCCACGTTGCCCGACCGGCTGTGGACGCCCATAGTCACCGGCCTGATCGTCGGCGTCATCCTGCTCGCCCTCTACCGGCACACCCGCGGGCGTCGTTGAGACCGGCGCCGGGAGCGCTAGACTCTCGGAGAGCCCCTCGCCGGCCCGTTCCCCCTGACACCACCCGTTGAAGAAGAAAGCCAAGAAGGGCGACCGCAACCTCGACAAGCACCTGTTCGAGGCTGCCCAGCAATGCCACAAGCGTCTGTGGCTCGACTATCACGAACCGCGCGACGAAGCTCCGTCGACGAGTCGTCAGGAGATGTCGCGCGTCGGGGACGAGCTGCGTGAACTCGCGCGCACCGCGTTCCCGAAGGGCGTGGTCGTCGAGGAGCAGGACGCCGCCGCGGCCGCCGCGCGCACGCAGCAGCTGCTGGCCGACAAGACGCCGGTGCTGTTCGACGCGGCGTTCGTCGCCGACGGCGTCGAGGCGCGCTGCGACATCCTGGTCGTGCACCGCGACGACCACGTCGACCTGTTCGAGATCAAGTCGGGCACCAAGGTGAAGCACCGCTACGTCAACGACCTCGCGCTGCAGGCCGTCGTGCTCGAGAAGTGCGGGCTGAAGCTGAAGTCGGCCTACCTGCTGCACGTCAACGCGAAGTACGCGCACAAGGAGGGCACCGACTACCCGCCGATGCAGCTGCTGCGCAGCGCCGACGTGACGGCGAAGGTCGAGAAGCAGACCGAGAACGTCGCGCGCCGCCTGCAGCAGGCGCAGCTCGTGCTCGACGAGGCGAGCGCGCCGGAGCTGCCGATGGGCACGTTCTGTCGCACGCCGTTCCCGTGCCCGCACTTCGCGCGCTGCCGCGAGGAGGCGCCGGCCCGCCCGCTGTTCGAGCTGCCGGAGCTGTCGCGCCAGCAGGAGACCGAGCTGCACAAGGAAGGCATCGAGGAGCTCGAGGCGATCCCGCCCGACCGCGAAGGCCTGACGTTCCAGCAGCGGCGCACGCTCGCCAGCGTGCTCGAGGACAAGCGCATCGTCGAGCCGTTCGTGCAGGAGGAGCTGCGCCAGTGCGCGTGGCCGCTGCACTTCGTCGCGATCGCCGCGATCACCGAGCCGCTGCCGCGCTTCGAGCAGCAGCGGCCGTGGCAGCTGACGCCGTTCGGATGGGCGGCGCAGACGCTGCACGAGGACGGCCGCGTCGAGTGGCAGAGCCACGTGCACGCCGACAAGGGCGACCCGCGGCCCGGCTTCGCGCGCACGCTGGCGCGCCACCTCGAGGTCGGCGGCACGATCGTCTGCTGGGGCGACGAGCCGATCCGCGAGCTGCGCAACCTGCTCGACGGCATGCCGGACGAGAAGCCGGCGGTGCGCTCGCTGCTCGGCCACGCCCACCTCGACCTGCTGAAGCTCTGCGAGGCCGGCGTGTTCGACCCGGCGATCCGTTCGCACCGCGACCTGCGCGACCTCACCCGCGTGCTGCTCGGCGATGGCGACGGCGACGGCGCGGACCTCGACGCGCTCGACCGCGAGCACCTGCGGCAGCTGATCGACAAGGCGCGTACGCCGCGCGTGCGCGCCGCGACGCGCGAGAAGGTCGCCGAGGAGATCGACGCGGCGCTGCGCTGGCAGGCGGGCCGCATCGCCGACGTGTTCACGCACCTCGGCGAGATCGAGAAGCCGCAGCGCGAGGCGAGCCCGGCGCGCGCGGCGGCGTCGAAGCCGCTGCCGAAGCTGCCCGAGTAGGCGAACGCCTGCGGCCGGAGCGCCGTCAGGCCGCGGCGTACGCCGACAGCAGCGCCTTGACCTCGCGGTCGGCGTCGAAGCGCCGCTGGAAGTCCTCGCGGATGCGCACGCCGAGCGCGCCCGCGGCCGAGCGGTTGCGATACAGCGCCATCACCTGCTTGGCCATGTCCTCCTCGGACGCGAACAGCAGGCCGGTCTCCTTGTGGCGGATCAGCTCGCGGTTGCCGGGCACGTCGGACGCGACGACCGGGCGGCC